>Ga0265293_10003802_pt1 | contig 27513 bp, 53 predicted proteins | sample Munlanlewell138R_FD_192505 | JGI IMG/M metagenome (GOLD analysis project Ga0265293, IMG submission 192505) | Leachate microbial communities from a municipal landfill in Southern Ontario, Canada - Leachate well 138R | ecosystem: Engineered > Solid waste > Landfill > Unclassified | place: Canada...
ATGAAGTAGATATTGATTTCACGTTTTCATTAGATAGAAATCCTTATGTAGAAATCAATGGTACAGTTTCAGTAGAAGATTTATTAGAAGTATTAGAAATTGTTAAAAGTGGAAAGGTGTGTATTGACTTATGAAATATGTAGTTGTGTGTTATGTAGACGCTATACCATTTCATACTGTAGAGTTTAACAACAAAGAGGAAGCATATAAATATGCAAACGAAACGGATGAAGAATGTTATTTCGATAGTGTGAAAGTGTATGAGGTGGAAGAATTATGCGACAAACGTTAAGACAATACACAAAGATAGATAATGAAATTAAAAGAGACATGCATAAAAACGAAAGTCTTAAAGATTATCGAAAGTTTGTTAATAAGAAAGGTAATAAAAAAGGTGGTAAAAAATGATTTACGAATATCAAGGTAAACTATATACAGATGTAAACGAGTTAAATGATGACATCGCACACGAAGTCGGTAAGACTATGAACAACCGTGATCCATACGCTTCACAACAATTCATAGACACATGGCATTATGATGTAGATAAATTACCTGAAACATGGGACACGTTCAAAGCATGGTGCTTCCAAGAGAACTTAAAACCAAGTCATGGCGTTTCAGTGATAAAGTTTATGGAAGAAATAAGAGAGAGTGAGAAATATGTCTAAACGTTGCAAATTAGAAATAGCGTTATTCATTATAATGATGATAGCACTTGTGCTTATGGGGTATTACTTATGATATTAGATTACGGTTTTGAATATGAAGTATCAGATAGCGAAGTAGAAAAGTTAGTATCAAAGCATACGGGTATAGATTTAGAATACGCAGATAATGTAGATGAGCTTATAGAAGATAATATGGACTATATAAAGGACTATTACCTTGAAGAAGCATTAGAGTATCAAAAAGATTTAAAAGCGTTAGAAAAAGATATATACGCCTATCATGGTGTAAGTAGAAATGATTTTAAATGAAAGGGTATAAGGAGAGATAAAATGATTAAAGAACGCATGAGAGAGTTAGGCATAACACAAAAGGAGTTAGCCAATAAGTTAGGTATCACACGTAGATCTGTTATCAACAAACTACAACGCAAGACATTATTCAAGCAAACGGAATTAAGAAAACTGAAACGCATATTATGGAGTGGCGTTAAGATTAAAATAACCAACGATACGATATGGGGAGGGTAAACTATGACAAAACAACCGTTAGGCATTAAGCCAAAGTATATTTACATTGAAGAACTTATAGAATTACACGCTGAAGAACGCATGAAAGAATTAAGATGTGCAATCAATAGATATTTATCAAATGGACTTATTGTGCCGAAAGAATGGTTAGAAGAATATTTTGAATATGCCGATAAGTTATTAAAAAAGGAGTAAACTATGACACAATTAAGAATATATTGGTTGGTTAAAGGTAAACAAAATTATCAAGTTGGCGATAAATTAGAAACCGAAAATGATGAAGTAGGTATTGATTTTGAGTATGTAAACACATTTTTTGATACAAGAAATTTTGCACAAGAAATCTTAAAAGAGTTTGAATTAAAAGATTATCATAATAATGGTAAAAACATGGTTAATTCAAATATCTATTTTACAAATCAAAGTAAAACAATATTAGGTATTATGAAAATAAATAATAAGGAGTAAACTATGACACAATTAGACATGTTTAACGAAACATACAAAGGTGGTAAAAAGGAATTAGATACCGTAGATTATAATGTAGGCGTATATCACGAAATCGCTCATATTAAGGGTGTAAACGATTTAAGCGAGAATGGGTTAAGAATGTTACACTATCTATATTTAAACCACTCACGTGTAGAAGATGGTTTCATACATGCTAAAGATTTGGCAAGTATATTAGGACTATACGACACACGAGATATTAGAAAGCACTCAAACGAGATAGAAGATAAAACTGAACTTGTAATCTACGCTTGTCAAAATGGTTATAAGTTAGCAAGTAATGAAAGTGAAATAGAAGCTGCGGTTAGATTTGCATTAGCACCAGCATTAACCACGATTAAAAGAGTAATTGGTAAAAGTAAGAACGAGAGTAAAGCAAAGATAATGCAAGGGTATATCGGCAACATTGAAAAATTGTACGGTGGACATGCTGAAGGTCAAGAGGAATTAGACGATGATCTAAATCAACGCACAGTCAGTCATCTTCCTAACACACCATTTAAAGAGTTTGTGCCAAGCGTTAAAGAACGTATAGAAGCATATAGATATAAATATAAAAAATAGTATTGACAATGTGAAATAAAGGTGTAAAATAGAAGTAAAGGGAGTGATAGCATAAGATACGTAAAAGGGTATTCAGCGAAAGAAATTAAGGACATGTGGCGAGATGATTTAATCGCAAAGTGTGTCATGTGTGATAGGTTGTATTTTAAACCTAAAGAAGATGTAGGACAATTTCCTATGTATAACTTATCAAAATGTGATGAGTGCAAGCAAGTTAAATTAAACACGAAAGGAAAGGAATAGTATGGAAGAAAAGAAAGTATTAAATATTTTTGAGAAGTTGGTAAACATTCAAAGTGAGTTAAAAGCTCCTAAAGGTCAGTACAATAGTTTTGGCAAATATAAGTATAGAAGTGCTGAAGATATTTTAGAAGCCGTTAAACCGTTGTGTCATACGCATGGTACAGTATTAACGATTAGTGATGAGTTAGTTTATTTAGGTGATAGATATTATATTAAAGCAACAACAACGCTCCACGATCTAAACGGTAATGTGATTTCAAACACAGCATACGCAAGAGAAGAAGAAAGTAAAAAAGGTATGGATGGCTCACAAATCACAGGTACTGCTTCATCATACGCACGTAAATATGCTTTAAACGGTTTATTTGCTATTGATGATACTAAAGACGCTGACACTGATGAACACGCCAATCAAACTAAAGGAAGCAATAAAAAAGAAGTTATTGAATATGCTACTGATGAACAACGTGAGCAAATACAAGAGTTGTTAGGCTTTGAACGTGTTACTAAAATGTTAGAATATTACAAGATTAAAACAACCAAAGAATTGCCATATAAAGAAGCTCAAACAATTATAGATAGAGAAACTAAAAAATGATTGAGTTTAACGAAAGCACACACACATATACATTAAATGGTAAAGTGCTTCCAAGCGTTAGCACAATATTAGGGGCTACAATATTCAAAGATAAGTACAAAGATGTAGACCCCTATATCTTGCAACGTGCAGCACAATTTGGAACTGGAGTTCATAAAGCAATAGAGATAGATGATTACTTCGGTTTAGATGACTTACAATACACAGTATTTAAGCGTTATAAGAAACTTTGCAAGAAACACGATATAAAACCCATAGCACATGAACAAATCGTTTATACACAAGATTATGCTGGTACACTTGATATGATAGCATTGATTGATAATGTAAATTGTTTGGCAGATGTTAAGACAACGTATAATTTAGATCGTGAGTACTTAAGTTGGCAACTATCTTTATATGAAATGGCTTATATGAAACTATATAATAAACCACAGTTTGATAAACTATATTGTATATGGTTACCACGTAGAAAAGGTGCAGAGTTAGTAGAAATCGAACGTAAATTACCACAAGAAATAGATTGGTTATTGAAAAAATATAAGGAGATTATAGAAAATGAATGAAATGATTAAATTAAGTGGATTAGATTTATTAAAGAAAGAAGTTGAAACACAGTTAAGTGATTTTAAACTTATTGAAGTTGTAGATGATGATAGTTATAAAGGTGCTAAAAAACAAAGAGCTTCTTTAAATAAACTATCTGGAGAAGTTGATAAAGAACGTAAAAGACTTGCTAAAGAATTAAAAGCAAAAGTAGATGATATTATTGAATTAGTTAATTTGCCTATTGGAGAGTTAGATTTAAGAACTGGTGCATGGGAAGATGAATTAAAGACACAAAGACAATTAGATATCAACGCACTATATGAAGAATTAAATATACCAGTAGAATTATCTAAAATACAAAATGATAAATGGTTAAACCAAACATGTGATTGGGAAACTGAACTTAAAACAGTTGCTGAAAAGATTGAACGTGATTTAGAAATCTTACCAAGCATTAGTGATAACCCAGAGTTTAAAGAATTGTATTTTGAATTATTAGATTTAGCAGTTGCCAAAAGAGAGTTTGATAGAAAACATAATCCACCTAAAAGAAACGAAAGAGAAGTATTTTTTAATGCTACTGATGAGGAATATCAATTAGTATTAGATTATATTAAATCATTAGGATTGGAATAATGCAAGTAACAGCAAACAAGGTAAGCGTAAACGGTAGGGATATAATACTCTCTACCAACGCAACGCCTTATTATCTCAATCAACTTACAGCGTTAAAAGGTAAACTTAAAGTAACGATAAAAGAATATAAAGAAAGTAAGTCAGTTAGACAAAATAATTATGTATGGGCATTATTCACTAAAATATCATTAGAGCAAAACGGTAGTAAACGACAAGAAGATGTAGAACGTGTGTATCATGATATATTAAAGCGTGCGAACATTGAGCATGAAAAGGTAATAGCAATCAAGGAAGCAAGAAAAACGCTTGAGAGTGTGTTCTCGGTTGTTATAGAGCATGGTAAAGACTTAATCAAAGATAATAAAGTATATCATGAGTTTGATTGTTATGTAGGTATTAGCAAGTTTGATACAGCACAAATGAGTTTGTTAATTGATACTACGATAGACTATGGCGTAGAATTAGGCATACCATATGCCGAGTTAGATAATATGAAAGGTGCGTATGATTTATGAGAAAAGTAATCAAGTTTGGTTGTGATGAAAAAATAGAAAAAGAAAGAATAATTGTTGAACATGGTATATACAACGGATTTGGTAAAATGATAGATTTACCTTCAACAACTGATATTAAGTTTTTAAAAGAACATTTTGATACAAAAGAATTAGGCGACTTATTTATTGAAATGGGTAATGAATTAAAGAAAGAAACATCAAACATAACTGATATATCAATAAATTATTCATTTGAAGAAAATCCAGTTAGTATGGGCAAACGATTTATGGTTGCTTTATATTATGAAACGGTTGATGATTTATGAGAACACTAAATAAAGAGTGGCACTATAACGGTGTGTATGAATTAAGAGTAGAACTCACGCAGAAGTCTATTGCAGGTTATGATAAGAAAGGTTACCCGTTATACAAGTATATTATGACACCACAAGTGTTCTACGGAATGAGTAAAAAAGAATGTTTAGATAAGCTCGCTAAATACAAATATAACGATAGCCACATGTTTACGTTTAATTGTGCTAAAGAAGGGTTGCTGAAATATTTATGAAATTAGAAAACGCAGTAGCAATTAGAATTATTAACTATGATACAAAACATATTATAGATGAACAACCTATTGAAAAAGTAGATGTTAGAAAAACCGATAGTGATATTACATATATATACAAATTGCAAAAACGTGATGAATATTTTATATGTGCAAGTGGAGAAATATTAAATACAGAGTTTTATGTAGGGTTTAATATACCAAAAGACAATGATATTGCTATGGAAGTTATTGATGAAAACAGTGATGTGTTATTTACTAAATATTTAAACAATGATTTTACTGAAGCAGGAACATTAGCACTTGATAGAAATATAAGAGTTAATATTGAATTGGTATTATGAGCAAACGATCTAAAGCATGTGATATAACGCCAAAGGTAAGACAGCAAGTTATGGAACGTGATGGTCACAGATGTATTGTATGCCGTAGTCAGTATAGATTAGAACTCGCACATGCTAAAATATCAAGAGCTCATTTAGGGTTAGGCGTTCCTAAAAATCTTGTAGTGTTATGTCAAACACATCATAAAATGTTAGACAGTGGTAAATATAAAGACCAAGTTGTAGTAAGAGATATTGTAGATAGTTATTTAGATTTAATCTATGGCGATATTGCAGAGAGTGAAATCAAATATAAGAAATGGGGTTAATATGTATTACATTAAATTAAACGACCAAGTATCATTAAAGCGATACACTAAAAAAGAAGCTGAAGCAAAGGCACAAACATATCGAGATAAGTTTAAAGATGTTGATGTGCAGATAGTCAATGAGAAGTACGTAAGGAAAGGAAAAGAGAAATGATTAAAGTACATGGGGTTTGTAGAATTGCATCAGATTTAGAATTGAAGCACACAACTTCTAACATTCCATTTGTTGCATTCACAGTAGCAGTAAATAAGAGTTATAAAGATGAAGGAGCATATTTTCACAAGGTAATTGCATGGCGTTTACTTGGCGAAAACTTGGTTAAGTATCAAAAAAAAGGTAGCCAAATATATTTAGAAGGGTCATTGACCGAACGCACATATGAAACTGAAAACGGTAATAGATATATAACCGAGATCGTGGCTGATAATATTGAGTATCTATCAAATAAAGAAACTGATAACAACTACCCACAAACTGATGAAGAGATAGATGAAACATTTAAACATGGTAACCCTACTAATCCACCGAAGATATTAACTAAAAGTCAAGTTAGAGAAGATAAGAAACAAAAGGTTAAAGAAGACGCTGATGGGTTTTACGAAACAAGTAAATTGTTAGCGAGTGAAGAAGATTTACCATTCTAAAGGAGAAATAAAATGAAAAAATTATTATTGGTAATATCGTTTTTATTAGTTTCTATAATTTTAATTGGTTGTAATAAAGAAGAAAAGAAGTTTGTTGAATATTGGGCATTAGATTATACGATAGAATATTATAATCAAGAATATGAAAACTATAATATATTGGCATATGATATTGAACGTCTTACAATTTATGATGAAACTCAATTTGAAAATTATGTAGAAGATTATAAATACAAAGCATTTAAAATTACAATTACAAATAATAGTGGGAAAGATAAAGTTTATAATGTATTAATTTTATATAGTGAACCTAAATTTTATATTGGTGCAGCAACATTTAGTGAACCAAAAATAAGCGAAAATCTAATACATGATTTTGATATTGAACCATCATGACAATTAACCTAACACTCGATATAGAGCCTAAAGCATTACCAAGAGCAAGGCACAGTGCAAAAGACAATATTGTGCGTTCATACTATAAGCGAGATACATTAAAGACCTTTGACACATACACAGACATGCTAAATCAAGCGTTTAAGCGTTTAGATATAGAAACACGATACAATATAAGGGGTATGGTAGAAAAACCGCCTGAACGTTTAGGAATTGCGTTATACGTTATATTTTATATGCCAATGCCTAAATCATTTAGCAATAAGAAGAAATTAGCGTTAGATATGCAACCACATTTAATTAAAAGTGATTTAGATAATTTAATTAAGATGATATTAGATCGTGCTGAAGGTATATTATTCGATAACGATAAACGCATATACTCAATACGTGCTGAAAAGGTTTATAGCGATAGACCACGAATAGAATTGACATTAAATTATGATATTGTATGAAAGGAGAAAATATGAAAGATTTAGTAGAGTTTAGATTTACCATTGCAACTCGTGAATTAAGTGGTAAAGCAGTAGTCGCACTCACAAAAACTTTAGGCAAAGGACTTAAAAAGATTGAACCACAACTTATGCGTTTAATTGAAAAATCAACTCAAGTTCTTGAAAAAGGTTTAGATGATGAGATGAAAGAAACTAAAGAAAGTAAATGACTTTAAATTATGAAATTGTATGAAAGGAGAAAATATGAAAAGAGTAAGAGTAGTTGTAGAGTTTCAGTTTAAAAATGATGACGATGTATTATTAGTTGTTGGCAATCTTGTAGAAGTTGCAGATGAAGTTAAAAGCAATGTAGTAGAAAAAAGAATTGAATATCAAGAAGAAACAAAGTAGTAAATTATGAAGCACTGTAATGGTGCTTTATTTTTTTATACATAAAATAACATGATATAACATTAAAACGATTAAATAAAATAAAGTAAAAATAAGTATTGACAATTTAAATGAAATGAATTACAATGATATTAAGAAAGGAAGGTGTAGCAATGAAACTATACACAGCAAAAGAAATAGCAGAAATATTACAAATCAATGTATTCACAGTATTACGTTATATTAGAGAAGGAAAACTTGAGCATATTAAAGTTGGTTCTCAATATAGAATTACCGAAGAACAGTTGAATAAGTTCATTAGTAAAGATTAAAAACACATGACAAAATATCATGAAAGGAGTATAGCATGGACAAAAATAATTTTTTACTATACAAGGACTTTAAATCAACAATTGATCTATTGAGTGATGAGCAAGCTGGTAAATTGATTAAAGCAGTATTTAGTTATGTTAATGGTAGGGTTGAACCAGTATTTGATGATGGCATGTTAGTAGTTGCCTTTAATATACTTAAAACACAATTAGAACGTGATTTACAAAAATATAAAGAAAAAGCTGAACAAAATAGAATTAACGGTAAAAAAGGTGGAAGACCAAAAGATGATGATTTAATTACAATCACTGGAAAAAAAGTTCCAAGAGAAATTAAAAAGGGACATTTCATATATATAATGTATGATAAAGTTCAAGATGAATATAAAATAGGAGAAACACAAAATCTATTTCAAAGAAGATATGATATCAAAAGACCTACAAATGATTTATATATATATGATTTTGAAATATCGACTGCTAATGTATGTCAAAAGTTAGAAAGACAAATTATTGAAGAGTTTAAAGATTACAGAATAAGTGGAGATTGGTTTTATTTTAATGATAACCAAATAACCCAAGTGGTTAATATGATTTACGAAAAAACCCACTCGGTTTCTAATATTCCCAAAAAAGCCGATAGAGATAGTGTTAGTGTTAGAGATAGTGTAAGTGATAGTGATAAGAAAGATAATATAAAACCATTGAGCAATTGGGAAAAGTTATTTGATAAGTTTTGGTTAGATTATCCTAAAAAAGTAAACAAAGGTAATGCTAAAAAATGGTTTAAACAAAATAAACCAAACGAATTATTGGTTAATATTATGATTGAAAAGGTATTAGAGTATATTGAAAAAGATGTATGGAATAAAGAAAACTATCAATACATACCTTATGCTTCATCATGGTTAAATGCTGAAGGTTGGACTAATGAAGTTATTAAAGTAGATAAAAATAATAAGCAATATAAAAATGAACAACAACAACAAAAAGATGAACTATTAAAGTTTATGACACAAAAAAAACACAAGGAGATAAATTAAATGTTAAATGAAAATGTATTTATAGAAAAGATTGCAGAACTTATGGCATGGTATGTTAATTTTAGATTAGATCTATTTGATAAAGATGAAAATGGTAAAAAAGTTATGAGTTATCAATTTCAATTATGGTATAGTGCTTTTGAAAAGTTTAGTAATCAAGACTTCACTATGATGATTGATACATATAAGCGAGAAAACATTTATCCGCCATCAAGTCCAACAAGCATTACAAGTTTTATTAAAGAACAAATGAAAAAATCAAATGGTTCGCATATTGAAAGTGCATGGCAATCATTAGAAAACTTTATTAAAAGTGAAGGTTTTGGATGGGCAAAGAAACAATTATCAAGTGGCGAAGTAGTAGATTATCAACCATTAAAAATCATGATAAAAAAATATGGCGATAAAAAATTAGAAAAAGTTTATGATATGATGGCGTCAAAATTAAGAGATATGAATGATTATAATAAGTCAAAACTAAGAGATGAGTTTGCTTCTTTGTATGCTGATTTACTAATGGAAGAAATAAGTGAAAACATCAATCAAGGTAAACTTACAAACTTTTTGATGAGTGATGATGATAAATTGAAATTGGAGTAGATTATGACACAAGAAAAAATTATGAGAGAACATAAAGTGGCAACTGAAATAAACGAAAGATATGGGCGTATGACAAGTTGCTCAAAATGTAGAGGCAAAGGGTATATTCAATTAGTCGATAAAAAAGGTTATCAAAGTTATATAGATTGTGAATGTAAACCTATTGTAGAAAAGAAATAAAGGCTATATACACATAGTAGATGATAAAGGCTATCACAAGTCTATTGATTGTGGGTGTAAGCCGAGAGAGGAAGGGAAGAAATAATGGAAGATAAGTTTCCTGTATATATGTGGGTATTAACGTTAAATAGATTAAAAAAAATAAGAACTGAAATAGCGTTATATAATAAATATTGTATGCCTATAAGCGAAAGAGATGAAATGGTAAGACATTTAGATGAGGCAGTAAAAATATTAGAATGGAATATTGATGATGAAAGGAAAAACTATGATAAAAATTGAAGAAATAAGCAAGATAGTAACAAACATAATAAACAACAATTATAAGGTTATGCCCACAGATTTATCAAAAATTATAGATTTTAAAAATCAACAAGAAAAGGTTAATGAGTTATCAAAAGAACATATACAATTAAGTTATGACTTTGAATATATGTTAGTGCATGGAATTAAAGATGATATGAAGTACACAAAAACCGCTAATCGACTACTTACGGTTAGAGAAAAATTGCAAGAGATTTTAAATTGGAAATTGGAGAGTGAACTTAAATGAAATATTATAATACTGGAAAAAAAGGTTTTATGAAAGCATGGTTTAAAGCTGGTTTAGATAATTGGGCTCTTTTCTTTTTAGATTTATTTGGTTTTATTTGGTTATTAAATTTTCTTGGAGAAGATTTTACACAATATAATGTTCAATTAGTTGCATTTGCTACTGTTGTTATGCTTTCTATATCTTATTTTTTTAATAAATTATTTATTGGTGGTGTTATTGATTATATGGAAGAATATGATTATATGACAACTGATAAAAAAAGAAAAAATTGTTATAAAAACAATTATATGATAAAAGAAGATCAAGTTGTTAAGGATGATTTAAAATGAAAATTATTTATCTTGCATCTTTTAAAGCAAATCATCCTGGATATGATATAGTTTATCAAGATATTAATGGTCAGCGTGATATTGGTGGGGATATGTTAGATATTGATTTAAGTCCATATGATGTTATTATTGCAACTCCACCATGTAATTATTATTCAAAAGCTAATATAGCAAGTTATAAAGGTACTTTAAAACCTGATTCTTATTCTATGCTAACAAAACATTTGTTACCTGGTATATTAAATAAGTTATCTAAAATTGATAAACCATTTATTATTGAAAATGTTAGAAGTTCTAAAATTGATAAAATTATTGAAAAAACTCCACCTAATGTACATGTTTATCAACATGGTAGACATACTTATTGGACTAATTTTCCATTTAATCCTAAAGGTATTAAACAAAAATTTGATTTTGAATATGGTGGTAGACCAGTAAGAGATTTATCTAAAAATCAAAGACAAGGTGGAAAAAATGTTCATGATGTTATTGAATATTGGTTAAAAGTTGTTTTAATTTAAGCCTATTAATTTAGGCTTTTTATTATACAATAATCTTGGGACTTCATTTCGCTACAAATAAAACATGGGGGTTTATATGACAATTAAACAAAGTATTGAAAAGTATTTAGATCATGTAAATAGATATCGTTCAAAAGGTACTTATTTATATTATCTTAAAAGTTTTAAATTAATAGAATCAAGTTTAAATGAATTAGGTTATTATGAATTGAATGATATTGATGATTTGATATTTGAAGAATTAACTGATTTCTTATTAAAAGTAACAAATAAGAAAAACAGTAAAATAAACGATACGATATCATGTTTAATTACATTACTTAATTTTTTTGAAGTACAACATCCTAAAAGATTTAAACTTAAAGATGATATGAAGTACACAAAAACTGCTAATAGATTACTTACGGTTAGAGAAAAATTACAAGAGATTTTAAATTGGGGAGTGGAGAGTGAACTTAATGATAACAAGTAAAAAAGAAAAGACATATGAAGACTTACAATCCATATGGTTATTTATTGCGATAGTAGAACGCTACTTTGAATTAAAGGCTAAAGGTATCACAACCGAAGCCGAAGCATTAGAGCATAGAGAGTTATTAAATAAAATCAATGAAATGGTAGGTATAGAAGAATGAGCTTTAATAACAGCGACTTACCACGCACACCATTTGCGGACGATCTAAACGAGAAACTGATAAACTACACATTTAATGTATCACTATACGACTTACATCAAACGCTTAAAACCGAGTGTAAGAAGATTAGCGATAGAGATGATATAAGTATCACGCAGTTGGCTAAAATACGTTTAACGCTTGATATGATAGAAGATAAGTTAGGTATAAGCACATACGATAGAAGAAAGGAATTGATTAAGGGGTTATGAAAGAATACCATAAAATTGAAACATTGTTTAGATTTAATAATGACACTAAAAAATACACAAATGAGTTTTATAATAAAAGTGTAGAAATATTAAAAGACAATCAATGGTTATTTACTGAAAAGATAGATGGAACAAACTTAAGAATATATTGGAACGGACATAAACTTCAATATGGTGGAAGAACTAATAATGCACAATTTAGCAAACAACAAATAGATTATATTTTAGAAAACTTAATTGATGAAGATATTGAAACTATATTTGAACAAAAGTTTCAAGATGTAGAAGTTTATATATTTGGCGAATTGTTTGGAGTTAAAATACAAAATGGTGGTTTATATACTGAAGGTCAAGGCATAGCTTTTAGAGTTTTTGATATTGAAGTGGATGGTATTATGCTTACTTATGATAGTATGGTTGTATTAGCAAGCGAGTTAAGTTATGATTACGTGCCACTTGCTTGTATTGGAACGATTGAAGAAGGTATAAATTATGTTATGACACACGATACATCAATATTCTCAAGTGCTAAATTAGAAGGTGTTGTTGGTAAACCTCTTGGAGATTTTAGAGATAGATTAGGCAAACGTATTGTGGTTAAGATTAAAAAACGTGATTTACTAAAGCGAGAAAACTTATGACTGAAGATGACCGCAAACTCATAGACAAGCTATACTATCGTAAGGGGTTAGGAGTTCCACGCATAATTAAACTACCATGTTTTAATCATTTAACTAAATACGCTATATACAATTATTTAAACGCTAAAGAAGGGAAAATCAAGAAATATAAGAGCGAGAAAGCAGTCAAGGTTATACAACTCAAAAAGAAAGGGTACATATATAAAGAGATTGCTAAAATCACAGGGTTATCAATTAGAACGGTATATAGTTATGCAATGTTAGACATGCAAGATTTTTGATAGATTGACAAAATTAAATATTTATTATATAGTGAGGTTGAGGGGTAAACCCTCTTCCTTTCTTTTACTAAAAGGCACGTGATTTGTGTCTTTTGGTGTAATAGGGAAAACAAAATATAAGGAGATATTATGAAAATACAAGAGGTAAACAAAGAATTAAAAGAAACTAAAGAACAACTGTATCAATCGTTAAACGATAAAATAGGTCAATTAGAAATAACAAAAGAAGAATTAGAACAATATAAGAAAATTTTGCAAGAAAAGAAATTGAGCGAAAAACGAGTAGAAGAAGAGTTGGATCGTTATCACATACTTAAAAAAGTAGATTTTGTAATAAACGAAAGAGCAGTACACGAACAACTAGACAAATGCATAAGTTTTTTAGATGATGCAATAGAACACTTAAAATAAGCACGTTAAAGGGGGTGTAGTTAGTGCCTACATCAAAATATGATAAAGACATTAAGTTTTGGGAAAAAGATGGCATAGAGTTATTAAAAGGTTGGGCAAGAGATGGATTAAGCAACGACCAAATGGCTAATAACATGGGTGTAGGAAGAACTACATTTTATAAATGGCAATCTAAAAGTAACAAAATTAGAGAAGCAATTAAATCAAATAAAGAAATCATAGATTACGAAGTTGAAAATGCAGCGTTAAAATCTGCATTAGGATTTAAAGAAACACTAGAAGAAAAAGAATATACAATAGATGATAAGGGGAACAAACAACTTATTAAAGTTAAACAACGTGAAATATATTTTGCACCAAATCCAACGATGATGGTATTTTGGTTAAGAAGTAGAATGGGTGACAAATGGCGTGAAGTTTTTGATACTAAAGATTTAGAAGCAATCAAAGTATTAGCAGATGGATTTGATAAAATATCTAAATTAGGTAATAAGTAATGATTAATTCATTTAGTGATTTGACATTTACAAATAAATGGATTGATGCACTTAATGATAATTCACAAGTTATATTTTATGAAGGACCATCTCAAACATCAAAAACGACATTAGCCGGCATTAAATTAGTGCGTGAAGCATTTAAAAGCCCTAAAGGACAAACATTATTCTTCTTATGTGGAGAAAGTAGTGGGACATTATATCGTAACTTTATTGATAAAGAAACATCCATCACAAAACTATTCAAAGGTGCGGTAAGACATATTGGTGGTAGTCAACGTGGTGGAGAGCGTATAGAAATAGATGTTCCATATGGCAATGAGATAGAAACAAAGAACGTCTATATGGTGGGTTATAAAACAATAGCTAGTGAAGATAAGATATTAGGTGGTAGCCCTTATTTAATGTTATTAGATGAGTGTAACAAAGCACACGATAATTTTATCAAACAAGCGGTAACACGTGTATCATCGGTAGGTATGAAGTTAATTGCAACGAGCAATGGTGATGATCCAGACTTAACTGTATATTCGTATTTAAACGCATGTAGACCAGATGAGAGATATAAAGACGATGTGCCTATATCTACTATGGAACAAATGTTAGAAGTAGAACCTAAAGATAATTGGACATATTGGTTTTTTGGATTAGAAGATAGACCTGATAAAACGGATGCATGGATTAAGAGAATGTATAACACACACCCTAAAGGATCGTTCTACTATAATGCTTTTGTATTGGGTATAAGGGGTGCTACTGACGGCGTACTTTATGGACACTTACTAAAAAAGAGCCATGTAGTAGAAGAGAGTAGAGTTAACTTTAGTTCTATAATAGAATTGCAATGTGGTGTAGATGTTGGTAGTGGTGGAAGTAATGAAACAAAGGACAACGCAAAGACAATATTTATAATCACTGCATATAGTAAAGAATATCAAAGGGCAATCGTATTAGATGCATTTGAGAGTAAAGAAGTATCACATGCGAAAACATTATTAGAACTTAAAGCATTTTGTCAAGAGTGGGTAAATGTATTTGGTTATAAGTTTAGATCGATATGGATTGATAGTGCAGAAAGAGCGTTAATAGAAACGGCAAGAGCAATAGATAGTCCATTAAGAACATTAGGAGTTACTATACAAAGTTCTATTAAGAATAGTAAAACAGTAACCGCTAAATCAAGGGTATCATTAAAAGAGCAATTAATATATAACGATAGATTGTTATTTAACAGCCGTGAAGGTGCATTAGAAGTTAAAAGACAATTAGCAAAGGTTAAAGGACACATGGGCGAAACAATAGACGACAACATGCTTCATAACGATTACAATGATGCACTAGACTATTCATTAACGCCAAACATGACAAGGTTATTAAGAAGGAGATAGATTATGGGGTATGGGTTTAATTTAAAGAACGTAGATTTATTGCAAAATATACAATCAAACGAAAGGTATCAATTTAATCTATACCGTAATCGTGTATTATTAACAGGTAATGCTGCAGTTGTTCAAAAGTTCTATAAGCAAGATGCATTACGCTTAATTGACGATCAATGGGAAAGACTACAAATCATGCAATCATATATGCATAGAAGCAAGGCAGATGAAGCAATGGTCTTTTATGGTATAGTCAAGATGATTAACGATGCATTTGTTAGATTGGTATGTTCTAGTGGTTTTACAACATCAGTTAAGTTAAAAGGAAAGCAAGAAGAAAATAAAGAATTAACTAAACGGTTAGATGATATATTGAGATTTAATAATTTTAGGTCAGATAAATGGATGATAGGAGAAAGCCTACAAAGTGGTTTAGGACACTTCTCATATAAAACATCCATAGATAGTGAAATAAGCAAAGATTACCCTATCATAGAAGTTGTAGAGCCTGAATACATAGAAACAATTAAGAAGAGAGATTTTATAATTGGTTATGTATTTAAACAACGTATGAGCGTTAACGATAAGGAATATGAACTACATGAAACATGGTATGAAGATAATGGCGTTCAAATAGAATATACGTTATTTGATGTAACAAATGAAATCACCGAATTAGAATGGGAAAAGTCAAGTAAGATATTAAAAGAGTTTGGATTTGAAGATGGTGCAAAACCAATAGTTAGTGATTTTTCTAAATTAAGTAAAATACCTGTATTACTAAAAACAAACACAGGGTATAACAGTTGGTTTCCTACATCAAGTTATGGAGAAGCCGATACACAAGGTTTAGATAAGTTAGAAGATACATTGACAGAAATATTGTCTAGTTTAGCGACAGAGATAAGAAAAGCACGTGTAAGAGTGTTAGTTGCTGAAGATTTAATACCACACAATCCAAACGGTACAAACGTAGGAGATTATGAAAGAGCATTAAAAGACTATGAGATTATTCGTGGTGATCTAAATGACGCAAAGAACTTAATTCAATACGTACAAGGTAATATCAATGCAGATAAGTATTTAGAAGTATCTAAACAATATATAGCAAATGCAATCAATAAAGCAAAGCTACATCCAATTACAGTGGGCATTACAGGGTTAGAGAGTATTGTGTCTAGTGCAGAAAGTCAAGTAGAAAGAGAAAAGACATCGCTTCGTACACGTGAACTTAAACTTAACGGATGGCGTGAAGCGTTTAAAAAATATTTCAATTCATTATTACAGGTATATGATATTATGCACAATAAAGAAATAGGAGACTATGATATAACCATAGACTTTGGAGAGTTTGTTAATCCAAGCCCTGAAAATGTTATAGCAAGTATTAGTGCAGCAATAGCTGGAAAGATAACTGATATTAAAACAGCGTTAGAAGAATATTATGGAGATGATAAGACACCAGAAGAGATTGAACAAATGGTGCTTAATATCAAAGTAGAAAATAATTTAGCACTTACACCTGAAGAAAGAACTAGAGTGGGATTGACACCACAAGTCCAACAACCACTGATTGAAGAATGATACTACTTGAAGATGTAGGTAGAGATTACCGAAGATATAGACAATCTCCAAAAGAAAGATTGTATCTTGCTAATATAGGGTGTAGGTCAGTTAATTCATCAAATGTAAGTTCGGTATGTCAGTTTCAAGAATACCCTAATGATTTAATCATAAGATTTATCAATGGTAGCGTGTATAGGTATATGGGATTATCAAATCGCTATGATGATATATTTAGAGCAAACTCAAAAGGTAAGTGGGTATGGGACAATTTAAGGGGTAGAGAAAAAGGACAGCATAAAGTTCCATATGAGTATTTAGGTAAAATATCATTGCCTAGTGATGAACAAATAGAAGATGAGCAATTATTTGACACTATGTATTTTGAAGGTGTAGCAAGTATAGTACTGTTAGAACAATTAGAAGGTATTTCAAACATAATAAATGTTTTGAGATAAATAAGCCGAAACGAGCGTTATCGTTATCAGTCGACAGACTTTAAAATGGAAGGAGAATTACAATGGATGAAAAATTACAAGAACTCTTAAAACAAGAAGAGGTACAAAAGTTAATCAATGACAAGGCTAATGAATTGAGTGCTGAACAAGTTAAGAAAGCACAAACTGAAGTTAAGCGTTCATTGAGTGAAAAATTAAAAGTTAATTTGTTCGATGAAAAAGAAGTCGATACATGGTTAACAAGCAAGGTAGATAAGGCTGAAATTGATAATGTCAAGACTGAATATGAGAGTAAGTTAACTGACTATCAAACGCAATTAGAAGAAGCTAAAAAACAACTACCTAACGTTGAAGAGTATGAAACCAAAGTAAAAGAAGCAACGGTCAAATATGAGGACTTAAGCGTCGAGAACGCACTGCTTAAAAATAATGTAGCACCTAATGACACACTAAAGACATTAATAAAGATTAAGAAGCAAGAAAATGCTGATGTTGATATTGATGATATTATCAAAGGTGTTGTCAAAGACTTTGGCATACAACAAACGAGAAACGTGGGGATGTTCATTGATACTTCAAATATGACTAAAACAGGTCATGAACAAACAATGGAACGCATCCTAAAAAACAAAAGAGGCTATAAGCCAAATTAAAAGGAGAAATAACACATGGCATTTATTGATGTAGATTTAGTCAAATACGGTAGTGAAACCGTTGACACGGCGTTTACGCCACTTTTAGAGCCTAATTTATGGGCAGCGAAGAACTTCCAAGATGGTTTAACATTCACATCTAAATACGAAGTAAATGAAGCAGGTCAAATTGCGATTAGAAAACTTGGTAATCCAGCAAGTGCTAATACTGTTGACAGTTTAGAGTTTACTCACACATCAACTGCTGATGCACTTATTGATATTAACTTTGATGTTAACATTCGTAGAAGTGAAAAAGTATTTGAATTAGTAGATCAAGCAAGAGTATCTGGTAAAGGCGCTGCTAAAATGGACATCGTTTTAGAAAGTGCCGGAGAAGAGTTCCAAGAAACTGCTATTCAAAAACTAGCAGAACAAGCAACAGCTTCTGCAACAACAACAGTAGTAGATGCTTCAACATACACTGCTAAACAAGCTATTATTGATGTACGTAAAGAATTACGTTCTAATAAAGCTAAAGCAGATGTTATCATGGCTTCTGTTGATTTTTATGGCTTTTTACTATCATTTAGTGGTAAAGAATACACACCAAACTCAAATGATGAAGTATTAAGAACAGGTGCATTAGGAATGATTTACGGTGCAAGAGTTTATGAAAATGAGTTCTTGGGTGATTTAGAAGATACAGGTGGTACAGGCGTAGATGAAGATATTGATTTCATTATGTATGACCATGATGCATATTCTATTTTATCAAGACTTATCGGATTAAGACTTATGCCAGCGATTGACTTTGTTGGGTCTTACGCACAATATCATTCAATTCATGCATTTAAAGTATCAAATGCTGATAGAGTATATAAGAAATTATCAGTTGTAGCAGCAGGATAAGATGAAAGTAAAAAAAGGTAGTATAGTTACTAACATAAGTGATAAGAACATTGAAAAGTATGTATCTAATGGGTGGGAGATAGTTGTCAATGACAATAAGGAGACATCCAAGTTTGATAAATACACCGAAGAACAAGTCATAGATATTGCGCACGATCGTGGTTTGGTAGCAGACACCAAAGAACAAGCAATAGAAATGTTAGGAATAATCACAACCGAAGAAGAAGTCAGTAACGAAGGATTTACTGATAACTTGATTAAATAATCATTGGGGTTGGGTTTTATGCCCTTCCCCATTTTTAATTAAAGGAGAACAATATGTTTGTAAAAGAATACTTAAATATAAATCCAACATCATTAGATGATAGCAATCAAAAATATAATAAAAGTGAGCATATGCCCTTTCCGACATTAGAGTTTATTTTTAATGAAACAGCAATAGACATGACATCTAAAGTTGGAGAAAACGAAGCACAAGCAACATTAAGATATATAACTAAATTAACTATGAATATGATTAGGTCATCAATAAATGTTCCAGATACAAGAATAATGTTAGAGTTTTTAATAGCCAAAGATAAAAATTATCGTAAAGGTTTTATAGATACAGTAGCTTCTGTAATATCAACTGCAAGATATGAAGGATTGCAAGAGATTATGAAAACAGGAATGTTAAGCAAGAATGATCTACCTAAAATTGTGCAAGCGTATGCTAAATCTAATGGGCTGTTATTTCAAACATATGCCGACTATATACCAAAAGATGTAATAAGAAAGGATTATTAAAATGAGAAAAATATTATTTATAACAATGATTATCGGATTATTCATATTACCTAAAATTATCAAAAACCCACTACGACCACATGTACCACAAATTGAGAGAGTATTTAGGTTAAGATAATGCACGAGTTTATATATGGAAGTAAATACCCATATAACGCATATTGGGAGAAACGCAATCCACCCTTAAATGTTGATGGTGTAGTCACATATGAAGGTGCTGTTCCATTCACATATCGCAAGGTTAAAAGTCAATCATCTAAAGAACAAGAAATCAATGGTTTAAAGCAAGTTAAATACTATAAGACTATTAGAACACGTGATGTTATAAATATAGTCGCAAAAGACCGTATACTGATTGATAACAAGCAATATGAAGTTAAAGACGCATACGAAGTTGATGATGACACATACGATAGTGCGAGAATGTTATTTAAAAACATAGAAGAATACGAAATGGAAATCATATTAGATGGATGAGAAAGACATTGAAAGATTATTTTTAGAAGCAGTTAATTATGCGTTAATAATCGTTCAAAGAGAAAGTCCATATCGCAGTGGAGATTTATCACGTTCGTTTAGATTGCGTAAGGTAGATAATGGGTATGAAATATTTACTAATCAAAGTTATATGCCATATACGACTGAACGGTGGGTTAGTCCAAGATGGCGTGGTAGAGAAAATCCTAATTTAGATTGGTTTAAAGAAACAACCGAACTAATAGCACAATTCATGGCAAGATATATGGGAGGCATATATGTATCTAACTGATAAAACAATAGCAAACTTAATACAAAGTGAATTAAACACGACAGCAGAGAGTTTATACGATGATACTACGATAGACAATAAAGTTGTGTTTTTTATAACACCTAACGTAGCAACATATGATGAAAAGGTAGAGATGGAGTTTAAGACAAACGATAACATCTTATATACACCTATTTTATTACAACGTACAAGCTCAAATATGATAGATGATTATGTGCTCGGAACATATATTGAAGCGTTTAATTTAGAGATATTAGGTTATGAAGAAGATAAAGAAGATTTAGAAAAAATATTAGATCAATACGTATATGAAGAAAACTTAAACGATAGTAAAACAGTTGGAACATGGAAAGTACTAAAGTCTAATACATCAAGAGCAGTATTTATGCAAACAATAGCTTCTACTAACGGCACAAATAAGAAACGCATAAGATATATGATTTCATTCACATGGGAGTTTATATTAGGTGGTCTTAAAGATGAGAGTTCAACATTTACAATAGACGGTACTCAAGTAGATGTTATTGGTGCAGCATATACAAGTGATAAAACAACCATATCAAATATAGAATACGCAGATACAAATGTAACACCTATTGGAGCAACTGGGTTTACGTTATCTTTAACATTACCAGTACAAACAACAAATGCGAAAAATATAGCGTTGTTTCAAGATTTGCAATCAAAGAAGTTTAATAAAGCATATGAGATAGTATGGACTATTGATGGTTTCACTACTAAAACATACTCAATGATAATGAGAAGTGGCGGTATGAATTACGGTAGGGATCAACTCTTATCATATACATTAACCTTTGAAGAAGCATACCCAAGAACAACCATTACAATAGATGGAGAAGTTATACCAGTGATTACGTTTAACTATCAACGCATGGTTAAATTAATACCTAATGCAGAAGAAGAAGAAACAAAAGTAGTACCAACTGAAACATCATATGCAATGACAATGAAATTAGGTTATGACGCAACCAATTCAACAAATGTTAAACTACTTCAAACAGTGTTAGATAAAGCATTTATGCAAGAAACATTTACGGTGGTTGTAGAGCCTACTGGGATTGTACCAATTACATATACATGCGTATTAACTAACGGTCAGTACGGATTTGAAAACACTGGAGAGTTAATGTATGATGTAACGTTCCAGGAGGTGCATGAGAATGGAGTATAAGATTAGATTTGAACTTCCTAAAGATAAGGTAAGTACTAATCCGATTGAAAATGAGCAACGTAGAGAAGATATACACGCAAGCCCTGAAACAGTTAAAACACATACAAGGTCTAATGATATGTTAGGTTATGTAGCAAAGAGTGCAGCAGTATATGCCTTTGGGAGACAAGCAGCACAACAAGGCGTGGCGTATATATCTACAAGTTATAACATACAAGGGGAAACATTAAAGGCTGAAAGACTACAAACCAAGTTTAATAATACAACAAATAACATAGGGCTTGGATTAGGTATAGTGGGGTCTATTGCAACGGGTAATCCATTAGTGATAGCAGCAACAGCCTATACATTAGCACAAAGAGCTTTTAATTTAGCGAATGAATTAAGAGAGTATCAAGCACAAATAAGTTTAGAAAGATACCAAGCACAGTATTATCAAAATAGGCTTATAAAAGACATTAGCGAGGTAAGATAATGATTAAGTTATATATCGGTCAAGCAATTATAGATATTTCCAACTACATAGATGAAGGGTCAATCGCATATCGTGATACGATAGATGAAACCAAAGCACACGGTGGATTTACGATACCATTCGTTAAAATGTCTGCTATTGCAGGACTTGATATGTCAATACCTTTACCACAACTAACTAAAATAGAATTAACAGTAGATGGCGAGATTACTTATTGGAAGTTATCGGAAGATAAGGTTAGCAAAGTAAGAAAAGGTGCAAATCCGTTATATAGACACGATATAACCATGATAGAGCCTACAATAGACTTAACCTTAAGAGCATTACCAGATATGACAATTACACAACCTAAAGGCGTGATAGATGATTATGTTTATACTATTAATCAATTAAATGGTAAAACAACGATAACTGAAGATATAGGCGGATTGGATGTTATATCAAATAAAACACAAGGCGTTAAAGTAGATAACACACTCACATCATTAGGATTTAATTATGGTGTATCTAATAATATATCAATTATAGATGATATGACACTTAAAACTGTAAGAGATTATGAAATAGTTTTAAACTATGATTTATATGGCGTTCAATATCAATACACAGAGAGTGCAACACCTGAAGCTGATATTAAGTTCATAGTCTATTCAAATGGCGTAGAGATAGATAATTTCACGGTATCTATGAAACAAGGTAGAACAGAGTTTAACTTCTTTGGTAGTAAGATATACCCATATGAAGTTAGAGATAAATATGTTTTAAATTATACATCAACTACAACGAATGAAGTTATTACAGTTAAAGCACAAACACTAGATTATTATAACGCTACAACATTAGAAGAAGATAAAGTATGGATTATGGATTTAGCAGTTAATGTGATGACTTATGAAGAAAACGTAGACAATCCAAAAACTATGTTAGATGAAGCGGTTGATAAAATACTTTTAATACATAATCAAGCACCTAAACAATTACCATCGCAAGAGTTTACGTTAGCAACACAAACGAGAAACCGTATTAAGAACATAGAAGCACCAGAGATGACATTTAGCTCATATACAGTATTTGAAGCCTTACAAGAGTTAGCGAGTTATGTTAATGCGATTGTATATATAGGTGAGAATGATTGGTCTACTATTTATTTTATGTTTTATGATGATATTAAAATAGAAAGTGGTATCACGTATATAGATGAAACTAAACAAACGGTGTTAAATGATTATGCAACAGGTTATGAAATCAACGCTAAAAATGTAGTTAAAGAAAACAATAAGAAATATGCACATGTAGACCCAAGCGATACAGGTTGGTTAAGTGTTAGAACTACTGATATAGGCGAGATCAACGATACCAATTCTATATTTGCAACTACATTACCTTTATATTACGAAACAGAGTTTATTGTTAAAGGTTTAGCATTTACGATGAAAGATGAGTTAAACGCTGATGTTAATTTTGCTGATACAGTAGAATGGGACATCACAGATTATTTAGTAGAGAAAACTAAATGGAACTCACTAGAAAACACATCAAATGCTAACACTAGAGATGGAACGTTAAATAAAGGTAATACTCTATATTATATTAAGGGTCAAAAAAACATATTTAATATAGGTTATAACGATGTGATATTAGCACCAGCGTGGAATACAGCACTTGCTGCAAACTATGCTATTGTAGAAGCTATATTATCTAAAGCAGCTGAAGAAAACCCAACATATACATTTACAAGTGGTTATAAACCATCTGCTAGTGTATTTAATTTAAGAGCAAGAGTAAGATATATGGCGTTTAGTAATGCACGTATCACGGTTTATAAAGATAACGCTTCAAGTTTAAACGAAGCTATAAGATATTTTAATGAACAATCAAATGTCAATGATATGAATAAATTAGGAGATTATGCACAAAAGTCTATCAATAGAAGGGGTAATCCTAATTCAACGTATAAGGGCATTACAACTAATATACGTAATCTAGTTCATCTTGGTATGAAAAACGCATACAACGAACGTTTAACAGCGTATGCGGTATCAATAACACCAACCATTAGAACAATTATATTAGAGTATTCAAAGTTTAATCCTAATATATCAAATTATGTTAATGTTAATTCAGAGCATAGACAATATGAAGTACCAACTAATGATTTGGTGATAAGAAAAGATAAATATAAAGAGTTCGTATATTTAAGTGAAACAAATGAAACACCTACATTTACAATCTACGAGATCACGCAACTATTAGCAAACTTTAAGACAACACCTGATGGCAGTAAATTAACTTATGCGATGGTTGAATTAGATTATGATGGAAATGGTTATACAAAGAAAGTAGAAGCGACTGTGGATGTGTTAGCAGCAGGAACTACAACCGCTATACAAATTGAGCTTCAAGATAACTATTCGGCAGGTGGAAAGATTATAGAAGGTCAAGTAGTAGATGAAATACAAAAGAGATTAGGCGATGTAAGATACACGGACACATTTGGACAATTTAAGAATGTTAAAGTATCTTTATATGAAACACATGCAATAACCGATAGTGATGAATACCCAGACAATCAAGATACAGTAGCTAATCCTGAAAGTCAATTAGAGTTAGTTGTCTTAAAGGACGCAAGAGAAATATGGGGATTAACACAAGAATTAAACTTTAGAACAAATTACCCTAACATCGAAGTGTTTAGTGGGATTGCAAAGTTTAACGGATTAGTTGCTAAAGGTAGCGATGTTCAAACACAACCATTTTTACTTAAAGAAGGTTACTTCCCACAAAGTGAAGATATAGACACAACGCAATTAGTACAATGTGATTGGGTATCATATATTACAGGCAATGAATTAGAAACACAGTTTAACTCAATACCAATAGGCGATTATGAAGGTTATATATGGATGGAAACATCAACCATGACACCAATGTTTGCAGTACAAACTGAAGCATATAATACATCATCGGTCACTAATTTAGCACATATAGTTTATATGTATACATCATATGGAAGCACAGCAGCATTCTATGTAGTCAATTTATCAAGTTCATATACATTAAATGATACGATAGACATTGAATTATCAACTGATTATGAGATTGATCTAACTGACACACTAACACTTACAACAACATCAACTGATACTAACTTCGTATTTCCGATTGTAAGTATAGGCTCAACTTTATCAATAACAGATACACTTGATATAGAAAAATCAACTGACTATGAATTAGATTTAACCGATACAATTACATTATCAACCGTTCATAGTGAAGAAGCTTTCTTATATGTAGATACAAGTCAAACAGTAACGTTAGAGTTAACGGACACATTAGATATTGAGATTTCAACGGATTACGATTTAGATTTAGCAGATACAATCACAATTACAGCGACATCAACTGATACAACCTTTATTTTCCCAATAACAAGTATGAGTGCAACATCATTTACATTAAGCGATACATTGACACTAGAGCAATCAACCGATTACGAATTTGATGTATCTGATACAATGTCACTTAATACAACAATGAATGAAATTAAAATGACATGTACATGGGAATTAGATGGTAGTCAATATACAGCGATTAGAGATAGAAGTAGAAACACAAGTGGAAGTTGTATGATAGTAGACGCAACAAAGACAGAGTGTGTGTTAATAGCAGGCACATGGTACTGTCAAGATTACATAGCAAATATTATAATAGATTAGAAAAGGAGATTTAAATTATGGCAGACAAATTACTATATTCTGGTTACAACCTATTTACAGGTGGTTTCACGAGTAATATTCAATGGATTAGACTATACACTCAAACGGGTGTATTAGTAGATGAACAACCTGTGACTTTCACTTATCAAACCGATAAGATTGAGATTACAGCGGATGTTGTATTTGAAGTACCAGCAAGTACGAATGATGTAAGTTATGTGATTGTAGGTAGAACACAAACACCATTAGACTTTTTATATTATCGTAAAATGTTAGATGTGTTATATGATTTCACAACAGCAGGCACACTCACAATAGACAGTTTTACATTTGCAGTAACAGGCACACCACTTCAACCAGATGGTAGAGAAGCGTTATTTACAACAGGATGGTCTAGTTATATTACACAAATTAGAATTAACAATTCAGGTGGTGCAATAGATACTAAACCAGCAACCTTTGGAAATGAAATTAAAACAGTAACAGGGTATTGCACGATACCAGAATATACTAGTGAAATAACTTGTACTAACAACGGTGGTTTATGGGAAACCGAAGCATTTGATTTCGAATTACAAGCACAAGTTAATTTAGATGTAGGTGCAAGCGTAAGTGGTATTAACAACGCACAATTACTAAACGCAGGTGGGGATGTATTTTGGAGTAAGACATTACCAAGTCCAGCACCGTATTCATTTACAACCGCTGGAGAATTAAGAATTAAAACGTGGGTGATTAGTATATGAGAGAACATGTAAAAGTAGAAGCTAAAATCAATGTTAAGGTAAATGGTGGCGTGGCTAAACCTAGACCAAAGGAGAAATCTAAATGATAAGAAAAAATACTTTATTCATATTAGATGGTAGTGCAACATATCAAGATAGTCAAAGGGGTATACTTCGAGCATTAGATGACCAAACATCCGTTATTCAAGTTTTAACGCCTTTTGACTTAAGCACGGTAGTTAAGGTTACTTATGTAATCAAAGGTGCTGAAAACGATACTGTGACACAATATATACCATCTACAACATTAAAAGGATCAGATGTATTAGATAGTACACACGTAGACTATCAAACCGTAGTAGATTGGAATGTATTTGAGATTGAAGTATCTCAACGTGCGTTAACTAAAATTGCAAAATATAAGCCAGGACATGTGTTTGTATCATTTTCATTTAGAGAACGCTATGCACCAACCAATGCTTTAGTAAGTAAAGGTACTTTTGGATTATACAATGATCTACCTGCAACATCTGATACACAAGGCGATTATTATATTTGTGATAGATACAACTACGTTTCATCACAGTTAGCAGATGTAGTCTTTACTAAAGGCGATTATGCAGTATGGAATGGTACAGCATGGACTAAACCTTTACAAACAAGTTTATTAGCAAATAGTTCAAGTGTTCAATTAACAGTAAGTGCAGCGATGGCAGAAGCTATTGCAACTACATTAGATGAAGATGATGAG
>Ga0265293_10003803_pt1 | contig 27513 bp, 26 predicted proteins | sample Munlanlewell138R_FD_192505 | JGI IMG/M metagenome (GOLD analysis project Ga0265293, IMG submission 192505) | Leachate microbial communities from a municipal landfill in Southern Ontario, Canada - Leachate well 138R | ecosystem: Engineered > Solid waste > Landfill > Unclassified | place: Canada...
TTGGCTATATTTTTTTCTTCATAATAGGCTGGAATTACACAAAATACTTTCATAATTTAATTTTCTTTAATTATCCACTGGAATAATAACATATTTTATATTATATTTAAATATGTTAAGATTAAACCATAGAATAACTAAATAAGTGATATGGATTTTTTAATTAAAATATATGAAAGAATCTCTGTTTTTTTAAAGAGATTTAAGGCTCTATCAAGTGATTTATATAGAGAGGCTTTTATTAAAATTTATTTTTTGTCGGCTATTTCTATTAACTTATTGCTTTGGATTAGCGCTTATTTAATGCATAGGAATATTTCTCAGGAGATTTCTATTTTGCATTATAATGTTGATTTCGGAATTGATTTAATTGGAAATAAAAATTATTTTTTTATAATTCCTTTATTGAGTCTATTTTTTATTTTACTTAATAAAATAATTTTATTAATTTTGCTAAAGAAAGATCATTTTAAATTTTTAGCTTATTTTCTTTTAGGTTTTTTATTATTAATTAATATCTTTTTGGCATTATCTTTGTTTTCGCTTTATTTAATTAATTTTTAATTTTAAATATGGAAATTCAAATTATTAAAGTTTTATTCTTTTTTATATTAGCTTTTATTTTTACAGTTTCTTGGACCCCCCTTTTAACAAATTTTTTATATAAATATAAATTGGGGAAGCAGATTAGAAATTCTGGCAATACTCCAATTTTTTCTAAATTGCATGCTCATAAAGCTGGAACCCCAACTATGGGGGGTGTTTTAATTTGGGGAACAGTTTTGTTTCTTATTGTGGCTTTTTATTATTTATCTTTGCTTTTTCCAGATAAATTAATTTCTGCTTTTAATTTTTTAACTCAAAAAGAAACCTTGCTCCCCTTGGGAGCCTTGTTAGCCTCAGCTCTTATTGGCTTAGTGGATGATTGGCTGGATATTAGAAAAAAAGGTGTTTTTGGAGGTGGTGGCTTAAAAATGAGACATCGATTATTGATATATACATTAATAGCTATTATTGGGGCTTTGTGGTTTTATTTTAAGCTAGACTGGACCACTATTCATGTTCCTTTTTTAGGTTATTTTGAAATTGGTTGGTGGTACATTCCAGTTTTTATTTTTATTATTGTGGCTACTTCTTTTTCTGTTAATGAAACTGATGGCTTAGATGGCTTAGCTGGTGGTACTCTTTTAGTAGCTTTCGCTTCCTATGGAGTAATATCTTTTGTAATGGGTCGATATGATTTAGCTACTTTTTGTGCTGTAATTATGGGGGCCTTATTAGCTTTTTTATGGTTTAATATTCCCCCGGCTAGATTTTATATGGGAGATACTGGTTCTATGAGTCTGGGAATAACCTTGGGAATAATTGCCTTACTTACTAACAATGTTTTAATTTTGCCATTTATTGGTTTTATTTTTTTAATTGAATCTTTGTCGGTTATTATTCAGATTTTATCTAGAAAAATTAGAAAAAAAAGAGTTTTTTTGTCAGCGCCTATTCATCATCATTTTCAAGCTAAAAATTGGCCAGAAAGCAAAATTGTTATGAGGTTTTGGTTGATATCTGGAGTAATGGCTTTGCTAGGGCTTTTAATATTTTTTACTGATAAAACTTTTAATTAAAATAGAATGTTTGAAAGAGAAAAAACAAGACGACTGGAAAACCCTAGAGAAAGGAAGGCCAATAATATTTCGAGGGTTAAATTATTTTTTACTGGCGGATCAATTGATAAATCTTTTGTAATTACAATCCTTTTATTAGTAGTCTTTGGTTTAGTGATTTTGTTTAGTGCTTCCTTAGTAACAGCCCACTCTAATACGGGTGATGCTTATTATTATATTAAAAAACAATTATTTGGCCTTTCCTTGGGTTTGGTGTCTTTTTTAATTTTAGCCAAAATTGATTATCATTTTTTAAGAAAATATTCTTTATTTTTTTTAATTTTAGCCATTTCTTTATTAATATTAGTTTTTGTTCCTGGTGTTAGGGCTGAATTTGGTACTTCTTATAGCTGGATAGTTGTTTTTGGACAATCTTTCCAAGTGGCTGAGGCTGTAAAATTATTACTTATTTTTTATTTGGCGGCCTGGGTTGAGAGTCGTCAGGATGATCTAAAGCAATTTTCTACTGGGCTGCTACCATTTTTATCAGTGGTTTCTCTAATTGGAATATTATTAATAGCCCAACCTGATTTAGGAACATTTATATTAGTTTTTACAATTGCCTTGTCAATTTATTTTGTAGCTGAAGGTAATATGAAGCAATTAATAATATTATTTTTAATTTTTGTTTTTTCCTCTTTAATTTTTTTATCAAATTTAAATAATTCAGATTCTGACGGTTTAATGAGAAGTTATCAAGTTAATAGGATAAGGTGTTTGCAGGACCCAGAATTTGATAGAGATATTTGTTATCAAGTAAATCAGTCCTTAATAGCGGTTGGCTCTGGTGGTCTCTGGGGCCGTGGTTTTGGCAATAGTATTCAAAAGTTTAATTATTTGCCTGAGGTTTGGGCTGACTCTATTTTTCCTGTTATTGCTGAAGAAATTGGCTTTATTGGATCTTTATTGTTATTATTGGTTTATCTTTTTATTTTTTATAAAGGAATGATGATCGCTAAAAAAGCTCCAGATATGTATGGTCGTTCAATGGCGGTTGGTATTTCTGTTTGGATATTTTTTCAGGCTTTCTTGAATATTGGCGGAATGATTAATTTAATCCCAATGACTGGAGTACCCCTTCCTTTTGTTAGTGCCGGAGGAACATCTCTTTGGTTTTTGCTGGCTTCTTGTGGAATATTGGTAAGCATTGATAGGCAGAAAATAGAAAAGAATAATTAATATATTTTTATGATTAAAAATAAAAAAATAATTTTAAGCGGTGGTGGAACAGGTGGTTCAGTTACTCCACTTTTTCAAATTTATAGAGACTTAAAAGATAAGTTTGATTTTATTTTTGTTGGAACTTATTTTGGGCTAGAGGTGAAAATGGTAAAAAAAGAGGGGATTATCTATCGTCCAATTTTAAGTGGCAAGTGGCGTCGTTATTTTTCTTTTAAAAATTTTATTGATCTCTTTAAAATATTTTTAGCTTTTTGGCAATCTCTTTTCTTGTTAATAAAAGAAAGACCTCGTTTAATTATAAGTGCTGGAGGATTTGTGGCAGTGCCTTTATCATTGGCTGCCTGGATATTAGGGATTCCAGTTATTGTCCATCAACAAGATGTAGTTCCGGGATTAGCTAATAAAATTATGTCTAGGGTAGCAAAAATTATTACTGTTACTTTTCCTACTTCTTTAAAGGTTTATAGCAAAAAAGCTAAATTGATTGGTAACCTGGGGCCTGATTTTAGTAAATTAAATTTACCTGGCAACGAGGTTTTAGATAAATATAAAATAAAAGATTCTTCCTTGCCCTTATTATTAGTTTTGGGTGGAGGAACGGGTTCTTTTTTCTTGAATAAATTAATAAAAGATTCTTTGAAGGATTTATTAAAATTTTCTAGAATTATTCATGTGGTAGGATCTTCTTTGCGCGATATAGAAAATAATTTTAATCATGATAATTATTTAAAGATTGAGTTTGTTTATCATCAAGATTTATTGGCATTAATGTCGTTATCTGATTTAGTAATTTCTCGTTGTGGTTTAGCTACTTTGACAGAGTTATCTTTCTTGTCTAAACCGAGCATTCTTGTTCCTATGCCTGACTCTCACCAAGAGTTTAATGCTCTTGAATTTTTGAATAAGGGGGCGGCTATTGTTTTGTCAGAGAAAAATATTATTCCTGGTGATTTTGTTAAAAAGGTAAAAGAGGTTTTAGTTGACGATAATTTAAAAAATAAATTAGCTCAAAATATTTCTCAAGTAATCAAAAATGGCAACCAAGAAATGATTGCCATTATTGAGAAGATAATTAAATAATTTTTATTAGACCGATAATTCCTTAGCTAATTCTTTGGCCGATTCTTTCTTTAATTTTTCTATTTTTTCGGTAAAAGGTTGTAAATAATTTTGAATAAATTTTACTGAAAAAATATAAGGAGCTAAATTTTTATAATTATTTTTAGAAATGTCAATGTTTTTATAGTCGCTTAAAAGAATTTTAGCGATTTTTTCTTTTTCTTCGATTATGGTGTCAATTTTATTGCAGAAACTTTTTTGAAATTCAATATTTTTTTCGGAAATTTCTAATTCTTCTTTAATTTCTTTATAGGTATTTATTAGATTTTTAATTTCTGAGGTGATTGTCTTTTTTAGTTTTTCTACAGAGTCTTGGATATCTTCATTGTCTAAAACTTCTAAAACTTTTTTTTCAATTATCTGTCCCTCTTGAGTGTCATTTTTAAAATTATCAAAATCTCCTAATTTGATATTCTCTGAAAAACTATTAGATATATTTAAAAACTCTTTTAATAATTTTCTTTTTTCTAAATCATTGGCACTGATTCTGCCAGCTTTAAAAATAATTTCTTTAGCATTATTATTGTTTAATTCAAAAAGATTGGCTAGGCGATTAATAAATTTTCCAGCTTTATCTTGAGAATAATATTTTTCGCCAAGTTTTTCATATCCTTCTAAAGAGGCTTCAAAATTAAAATATTTAATTTCTTCGGCTAAGTTTTTAAAATATAATTCTATTTGGCCCTCTCTATCTAAAATATTAAAGTTTTCTAAATTATTTTCTGAAAGAGAATTTTTGACAATATTGTAATTAGTATTAATTGCTCCGGGATTAATTAAGCCGTTTGGTGTACTGGTTTTTTGCCCGAAAGCCTCCATTTCAATTTCCTTAGTTTCTTCTATTCCTTGTTCGTTTTTGGTCAAAACTTTTATTTTACCCTTAACATATGGACATCCAGTATTTTGAGCTATGCCGCTTTCAAATCCTAGTTTAGTAAATTCTTCTTTTATTTTTGAAAAATCTTTTTCGTGAAATATTATATCAATATCATCTGGCTGTTTTTTACTCTCATTGGCATTAATTAAAAAAGCAATAGAGCCAATTGTGTACCAGGGATAAAGACACTCTTTGTTAAAAATTTTAGCACATACTTTAAGAGCTTCTTTTTGTGGAGCTGGAACCCTATTGTTTAATTTTTCTTTTTCTTCGGTAGTTGCTTCTCTAAAATTAAGTTTTCCAATTATTTTTTGATCCAATTTATCTCCCTTAGCTTTTTGGACTAAAGTATCTTCGGCTACAATTTTAGTATCTTTTTCAATTTTTTCAGATATTTTTTGTTGTTTTATTTCTTCCATATTATTTATTAGTTTATTATTAAACCTTATTGTATATTAACATTTTTAATGATTTTTGTCAATGTTTTTTGCCCCCTAATTATTTTTTTATAAATATTTTTACTATATTTTTATTATATGATATAATTATTTTACTGTAAAGCAAGATGACACTAAAAATATGAATTTTGGCAATAAAAAAAACATATATATGATTGGCATTAAAGGGGTGGGGATGGCTATGTTAGCTCAATTTCTTAAGGGGCGAGGTGCTATAGTTAGTGGGTCAGATGTTTCTGACATTTTTCCAACTGATAAAACCTTGTCTAACTCTAAAATCAAGGTTAAGCAAGGATTTTCTTTGAAAGGTTTTCCTGAAAAAATTGATATAATTATTCATTCTTCGGCTTTTGCTTTAGAAAATAATATTGAAATGAAGTATTTTGAAGATAAAAATATCCCAACCTATTCTTATGCTGAAGCCTTAGGATTTTTATTTGATGATTATTTTGGGATTTCAGTTTGTGGTAGTCATGGCAAAACAACGGTTACTTCTTGGTTGGGTTACGTTTTGCATAAAAGTAAAATATCACCCAATGTTTTAACGGGTTCTTACGTCAAACAATTTAAGGGCAGTGCCTTAGTGGGAAAATCTAAATATTTTTTAGTAGAATCAGATGAATACCAAAATAAATTAAAATATTTTAATCCTAAAGCTATTATTTTAAATAATATTGATTTTGATCACCCTGATTATTTTAAAAATGATCAGGGCTATATTAAAGTTTTTTCCGAATTTATTAAAAAGATTCCTGGGTCAGGTTTTTTAATTACTAATATGGAAGATAAAAAATCTTCACAGATTTTACAAAAATGTTCAGGTAGAATTATTGGTTATTATATCGATAAGCCAGTTTTAAATAAAAAGATTAAATATAAAAAAAAATATCAAGCTAAAAATTGCCAAGTTAAAAATGGTTATCAATTTTTTGATCTTTTTTGTGGGAAAAAAATGGTAGGAGAATTTAAGATTTTTTTACCAGGTCGTCATAATATTTTGAATGCTTTAGCGGTAGTTAGCTCCTCCTTAGAATTGGGTGTTTCAGTTGAAAAAATAAAAAAGAACTTAGCTTCTTTCACTGGAGCGGCTAGAAGATTTGATGTCTTAGGTAGTTATAATGGAGCTATTATTATAGATGATTATGCTCATCATCCTAGTGAAATCAAGGCTTCTTTGGAGGCTGTTAAACAAAAATATCCAGATAAAAAAATTATTACTGTTTTTCATCCCCATACTTTTAGTCGCACTAAATTCTTGCTAGATGATTTTTCTGAGAGCTTTGTTTTAAGTGATGACTTATATTTAATAGAAATATACTCCTCAGCTCGAGAAAAGAAGGATAATATTTCTAGTCTTGATTTAATAAAAAAAATTAGGCAATATAATAAAAATTTAGATATTAAACAAAAGGTAGCTTATTTTAAAGATATAAAGGTGGCCGAGAAAGAATTAAAAAGCAAGGTTGGCCCTGGAGATGTTGTTTTGTTTTTAGGGGCTGGAGATGTTTTTAAGATTGCTTATAATTGGCTTAATATAAAATCCTAATAAAATATTATTTTTTAAAAATGAAAATTATAAAAAATATAAAACTAGATAATTATTCAACTTTTAAAATTGGAGGTCAGGCTGATTTCTTTGCGGTGATTGAAAATAAAGTCGAATTATTAGAGGCCTTGGCTTGGGCTAATAAAAATGGAAAAGATATATTAGTTTTAGGAAGTGGTTCCAATGTTCTATTTTCTGACCAAGGTTTTTCTGGCCTAGTTTTAAAAAATGAAATAAAGGGCCTGGAAATTATTTCAGAAAATGAGCAAGAGGTTATTGTTCGCTCTCATAGCGGGGAACTATGGTCAAAATTAGTTTATTTTGCTATTGAAAAAAATCTATATGGGCTAGAAAATACTTTTTATATTCCAGGAACAGTGGGAGCTTCTCCAGTACAAAACATCGGAGCTTATGGAGTAGAATTAAAAGATGTTTTTTATAATTTAGCAGCAATTAATTTAGAGACTGGTAAAGAAGAATATTTTAATTTAAGAGATTGTCGATTCGGCTATCGAGATAGTGTTTTTAAGAATGAATTAAAGGGGAAGTATTTTATTCTTTGGGTGGAGGTTAAATTAAAGAGAGAAGGGGAATTAAAATTAGATTATCCAGATATTCAAAAAACTTTAAATGAAAGAAATATAGTTAAACCAAATTTAAAACAATTAACTGAAATTATTAGGGAAATTAGGGATAAAAAATTACCTAATCCAGCTATTTTGCCCAGCGCTGGTTCTTTTTTTAAAAATCCTATTATAAAAACTGATTTATTTGAAGAATTAAAAAATCAATATTCCGATTTAAAATATTTTGTAAATAATGGTGAGATAAAAATTCCAGCTGGCTGGCTAATTGAAAAATGTGGTTTTAAAGGAAGAAGATTTGGTGCAGTGGGCGTTTATGAGAATCAAGCTTTAATAATTGTAAATCATGGGGGGGCGACTCAAAAAGATGTTTTAGAGTTAGTTAAACAGATTAAGCTAGAGGTTAGAGATAATTTTAAAATTGAACTTGAGGAAGAGGTTAATATTTTATAAACTTATTTTATTTTTATGACTACTAGAGAAATACGACAAAAATATTTAGATTTTTTTAAGAGCAAGGGGCATAGTGTAATCTCTAGCGCTTCGTTGATTCCGGAAAATGATCCGACTGTTTTATTCACAACTGCTGGCATGCATCCGCTTGTACCATATTTACTTGGCGAAAAACATCCGGCTGGTACAAAACTAGTTAATGCTCAAAAATGTATTCGTACTGGTGATATTGAAGAAGTGGGCGATACAACTCATCATACTTTTTTTGAAATGATGGGAAATTGGTCTTTGGGAAACTATTTTAAAAAAGACTCTATTGCTTATAGTTGGGAATTTTTGACTTCCTCAGAACAACTTGGTCTCGATATGAATAGAATAGCGGTTTCTGTTTTCGAAGGTGATGAAGATGCTCCTTTTGACGAGGAGGCCTACTCTTTGTGGGTTAAAATTTTTAGAGAAAATGGGCTTCCAATAGAAAGGATTGCCAAATTACCCAAGAAAAATAATTGGTGGGGTCCAGCAGGAACAATTGGGCCCTGCGGGCCAGATACAGAAATTTTTTACTGGGTTGGTAAACCAGAAAAGACCCCTAAGAGTTTTAATGATGATAATGATTTGTGGGTAGAAATTTGGAATAATGTTTTTATGCAGTATAACAAAAATATTGAAGGATTTTTTGAGCCTTTGGTTCAAAAAAATGTTGACACTGGTCTTGGTTTGGAGAGAGTTGTAGCAATTTTAAATGGCTTTGATGATAACTACAAAATTGATGTTTTTATTAATCTTATTAATAAGATTGAAGATCTAAGTGGTAAAAAATATGGTGAAGACATCGAAACAACTCGTGCGATGCGTATTATTGCTGATCATATTAAAGCCGTAACTTTTATAATAGGTGATTCACGCGGCATTGCTCCTTCTAATAATGACCAAGGTTATGTTGCTAGAAGATTAATTAGAAGGGCTATAGTTAGAGGTGAAAAAATAGGAATTAGTAAATCTGACCATACTTGGCTGTCTTGTCTCGCTTCTATTGTCGCAAGTGATTATATCTATGTTTATCCAGAGATAAAAAATAATTTTAGCTTTGTTTCAAGTGAAATTTTAAAAGAAACGGAGAAGTTTAAAAGAACCTTAGAGGAGGGCTTAAAAAAAGCAGAAAAACTTTTTATGAATGTGTTAAGTGAAAAAAATATTAATCCGATAGCGGCAAAAACAAAAAACCCTAATCAATCAGTTAATATGGTTAATCCGATTATAAGAGGGAAGGACGCCTTTGATTTGTATCAAAGTTATGGATTTCCAAAAGAGCTTATTAAAGAATTGGCCGAAGAAAGAGGTTTTGTTCTGGACGAAAGTGGTTTTGAAGAGTATTTAGAAAAACATCAAGATTTGTCACGCACCGCTTCAGCTGGAAAATTTAAGGGAGGACTAGCTGATCAAAGCGAAGCTACCATTAAATTACATACAGCAGCTCATTTATTGTTAGAATCTTTAAGAAGGGTTTTGGGCTCCCATGTTGAACAGCGAGGAAGTAATATTACAGCCGAAAGATTGCGCTTTGATTTTTCTCATCCTGAGAAAATGACCGAAGAGCAAAAAAAAGAGGTTGAAGATATGGTTAATAATATCATTTCTAAGGATTATCAAGTTAATTGTGAGGAAATGGCCATAGAAGAAGCTAAAAAGGCTGGAGCTACTGGAGTATTTGAATCAAAATACGGAGAAAGAGTTAAGGTATATACCGTGGGAGATTTCTCTAAGGAAATCTGCGGAGGTCCTCACGTAGATAGTTTAAAAAATTTAGGTATTTTTAAAATACAAAAAGAAGAGAGTTCTAGCTCTGGCGTTAGAAGAATTAAAGCTATTTTAATACCTCTTGACAATAATAATAAATAAATATATAATTGCTTTATAAATATTTTAAAAATATTAATTTTTGTATTTTTAAGGGATTTTGATAGAGAAGTTTTCTTTGTCAAGATTTTTTGTGTTAATGGACAATCAAAATAATCCAATAATAGATTCTAAAGATTTCATTGAATTAAAGGGAGAGATTTTAGAGATGATGCCAGCAGCTAATTTTAAAATAAAATTAGAGAATGGTCATGAGATATTAGGTCATTTATCTGGCAAGATGAGAATGAATAAAATTAGGTTATTACCAGGTGATAAGGTCAGGGTTCAAATGAGTCCCTATGATCTAAGCAAGGGTAGAATAGTTTTTCGTCTCTAGTCATCCTTATTTTGATAAAATTTTTTATTTGGTAATTAAGAAAAGCAGATTAAAATATTTTTTTAACTGTTTCAAATATTTATGAAAGTTAGAGCTAGCGCAAAAAAAATCTGTAAAGATTGTAAAATAGTTCGTCGTAAGGGGCGAGTTTATGTAATTTGTAAAAATCCTAAGCACAAACAGCGTCAGGGTTAGTTGTTTATTTTTTTAAATTAAGATATAAAATAAAATTATGGCAGTAAGAATTTCTGGAATAACAATTCCTAATGACAAAAGAGTTGAAGTGGCCTTAACCTATATTTATGGAATTGGGCCAAAATTTTCTAAAGATATTTTAAAGATGGCCAATATTGATCCTTCTATTAGGGTTAAGGACTTAAAAGAGGTTGAAGTTAATAATTTACGTGATATTATTGAAAAAAAATTTTTAACTGAAGGTGATTTGCGTAGAGAAGTTGCTAGTAATATTAAAAGACTCAAGGAAGTTGGTTCTAGAGTTGGTATTTGTCATACCAAGCATTTACCAGTTCATGGACAAAGAACTAAGACTAATAGTCGAACAGTTAGAGGTAATAAGAGGTCTACTATGGGCTCTGGTAAAAGTAATGCTGGTAGTCAGAAGACTTAATTTATTTTTAAATTTTAATATATATCAAATAATAAATAAAATATGACCGAAGAAAAAAAAGATAATAAGGAAAAAAAAATAGCACCAGAAGTTGATTCTTCAGAAAATTTAGAAACAAAAATTGAAGATGAGGATTTATTTTCTGGAGATGATTTATTTTCTGATGATGAGGATTTAAAATCTGAAAATAAAAATGAAACCGAAGATTTGCCTGAAGAAATAAAACAAAAATTAGAAAAGAATAAACAGGCCAGAAGTAAAAAGAAGTTGATTAAGAAAAAAAAGAAGAAGGAAAATATAAAAGTAAAGTCTGGCAACGCTTATATTAGCGCAACTTATAACAATACTATAATTTCTCTAACTGATAAAACTGGTAATGTTATTTCTTGGGCCAGTGCTGGTGTCGCTGGGTTTAAAGGAGCTAAAAAAGCTACTCCTTACGCTGCTCAAATTATTGCTAAAATTGCCGTTCTTAAAGCTAAAGAAGAATATGGATTAGAGGAGGTTAGGGTTTTTGTTTCAGGTATTGGTACCGGCAGGGAGGCTGCTATTAGAGCTTTAAATGCCAATGGCTTGGAGATTTCTACTATTAAGGATACTACTTCAGTTCCTCATAATGGTTGTCGTCCAAAAAAACCACGTCGAGTTTAATTAATCAAATATAAATAATATAAATATGGGAAAAAATTTAGATTCAAAATGTAAACAATGCCGACGCATTGGAGAAAAATTATTTTTAAAAGGTGAAAGATGCTCTTCTCCGAAATGTGCTATGGTAAAAAGAAATTATCCTCCAGGATTTCATGGACCTAAAGGTAAAAAAAGGTCTAGTGATTACGGTTTGCAATTAAATGAAAAACAAAAGACTAGAAAAATGTACGGATTAAGTGAGGATCAGTTTAAGTTAACTTTTGATAAAGTTCAAAATAAGAGTGGTGATATTGGAAATAATTTTTTAAAAGCCTTGGAAATGCGCTTGGATAATGTTATTTATAGATCTGGTATAGGATCTTCTAGAACTCAGGCTAGACAAATAGTTAATCATGGTCATATTACTGTTAATGATAGAAAAGTTAATATCCCTTCCTACCAAGTTAAGATTGGTCAGGTTATAAAAGTTAAAAAGAGTTGTCAAAAAAATAAATATTTTAGAGATTTACCTGAAAAGTTAAAAAATTTATCTCCAGAGCAAAAAAGTTGGTTAGCGGTTGATGCTAAAGAATTGTCTTTAAAGGTTTTGCATGAACCAAAGCAACAGGACATCCCTTCAAATATTAAAACTCACATGATTATTGAGTTCTACTCAAAATAATTTTTATTAATTTTAAAAAATAATATGGAAAAAATTGCTTTACCAAAAAAAATTGAGTTTAAAGAGGGCGTTAATAGTAATGAAGGCTCAATTATTATCGAACCTTTATTTCCCGGATACGGAAACACTATTGGCAATTCTTTGCGTAGAGTATTATTGTCTTCTTTGCCTGGAGCTGCTGTAGTGGGCGTTAAGATTAAGGGAGCTAAACATGAATTTATGGCGATGCCAGGAATAAAAGAGGATGTTATTGATATTATTTTAAATTTAAAACAATTAAGATTAAAGATTTTGACAGAGACAGACGAAGTTATTAAGTTAGAGTTAAATGTTCAAGGCAAAAAGCAGGTGACTGCTAAAGATATTAAGAAAAATAGCTTAGTTGAGATAATTAATTCAGATTTATTATTAGCAAACATTACCGACACTACTGGAAATTTAAGTATGGAGATTTATGTTTCTAGTGGTATGGGATACTCTGTGGCTGAAAAAAATAAAAAAGAAAGCAAGGAAGTTGATTATATGGAAATTGACTCAGTTTTTTCTCCAATTTTTGGAGTTAATTATAAAGTTGAGAATGTTCGTGTTGGTAAAATGACTAATTGGGATAAGTTAGTTTTAGAAGTTAAAACCGATGGCACTATCTCAATCGAAGAGGCTTTTAATGAGTCAGTAAATATTTTAGTTAATCAGTTTAATGCTTTATTAGGTGTTAAAAATGAGGCTAAGGAAGTTTCAAATAAAAAAGAAGAAGACGGGGAAGTTAAGGCAGTAAAAGAAAAAAGTTTAACTAAGTCTAAAAAAACCTCAGAAAAAGTAGCTAAAACAAAAAAAACAAAATAATAATTTTTTAATTAATAATATGAGACACAAGAATAAAGTTAAAACATTAGATAGAACTAAAGAGGCTCGAGAATTAATGCTTAGAAATTTAGCTTCTAGCATAATTATTTATGAAAAAGTTAAAACTTCTAAAGCAAAAGCTAAAGTAGTTAAACCCTTAGTTGAAAAAATTATAACAATTGCCAAAAAGGGTGATTTAGCGTCTAGGAGAAATTTATTAAAAATAATCTTACAACCTAAGGCTGTGAATAAAGCTATGGAAGTTTTGGCTGATAAATATAAGGATAGACCTGGAGGGTATTGTCGTATTATAAGGATTGGTAATCGCCAGGGCGATGGAGCTGAAATGGTACAAATCGAATTAGTATAAATAGTTTAAAAATAAATTATAAAAAATATGGAAAGAAAGATACATAAAATTGATGCCGAAGGCCAATCTATTGGTAGAATAGCTACTCAAGCAGCTAATATTTTAAGAGGAAAAACTAAACCAGAATTTCAACCTCATTTAGATTTGGGTGATATTGTCGAGGTTATAAATATTAAAAAAGTTAAGTTTACTGGAAAAAAATTAGATCAAAAAAAATATTTTAGTTATTCAGGTTACTTAGGTGGTTTAAAAGAAAAGAAAATGAAGGATGTTTTTGTTTCTGACCCGGGAGATATTTTGCGAAGAGCTGTTCGTGATATGTTGTCTCCTACTAGAATGAGAAATGATCTTATGAAGAGATTAATTGTTAGATAATTTATTATATTAGTTATTCATTAATTTTTAAATAAAATGAGCGATATTAAAAAAACTAAAAAGACTACTTCAGTCAAAAAAGAATCAGCTAAAAAAAGCCCTGAAAAGAAAAGTGTTGAAAAGGACTCTCCGGTTAAAGAAAAAAAAGTTAAGATAAATATTTCTGGTAAATATATTAAGGCTATTGGTCGTCGCAAAACATCCGTGGCTCAAGTTAGGATGTATGAAAAGGGTGAGGGTGAGATTATTGTTAATGATCAGCCTGGTCTTGATTATTTCAAAAAAGAGGAAAACTTAAATATTGTTTTACAGCCCTTGAAACTTGTTTCCAAGGCTAAGGATTTTAATTTTTCTATTATTGTTAAAGGAGGTGGAACATTGGGTCAGCTAGACGCTATCAGGCATGGTATTGCTAGAGCTTTAGTTAAATATGATCCAGAATTTAAAACTATTTTAAAAACTAGCGGATATATAACTAGAGACCCAAGACAAAAAGAGAGAAAGAAACCGGGACTTAAAAAAGCTCGTAAAGCTCCTCAGTGGTCAAAAAGATAATAATTATTATTTCTATAATATATCAAAAAATCTCCTAAAATTAGGGGATTTTTTGTACTTAAAAATTGGTCACCTCAATAATACTCCAAAATATTATGAAAATGGAGTTATAATTTTACATAACTCTAAAAATACGACAAAATGGAGTTATAAAAATATATAACTTCCTAGATGATTTTTTGACTTGTTAATTAATTGACTTATTTGGTATAATATTAAGAGACTTTTTAACTTAATGCCTTCGACAGATTATTTAATTAAAAATATTTTTTTAAAAACAATGAGGACTAATACATTTATTTGACTTATATTTATCAATAATATACAATGGAACTATGATAATTTATAAGTTCCATTTGATAAACTAGATATGGATAATTTAATCGCAAAATTATATCAATCTCCTAAGACGATTTTAACTAATAAAGATTTGGCTTTGATTTGGCAAATTAATAACGAACAAAGCCTATATGCTAAAACGGCCTACTATGTAAAAAAAAAATTGTTGATCAGACTAACCCGAGGGGTCCTTGCCAAAAATAAAGATTTCAATGTAAAGGAGTTGGCGACTAGTATCTATACCCCCTCTTATATAAGTTTTGAAACTGTACTCCGAGAAGCTGGTGTTATTTTCCAACATTATGATGCTATTTTTATTGCTGGTCCGTATGCGTTAACAAAAAAGATAGATAAATCAATTTTTATATTTAGAAAATTAAAAGATGAGGTGCTTTTTAATCCAACCGGAATTGTAAATAAAGATAATTACAGTATTGCTACAACTGAAAGAGCATTTTTAGATATGATTTATTTGTTCCCTGATTACTACTTTGATAATTTAAAATCAATTAATTGGGAAAAATGTGTTGAGATGGTAAAAATTTATAATAACAAGCAATTAGTAAAACGCTTGGTTAAATATCAAAAAAATTATGCTCAATAGAGAAAAACATCAATTGATAATGGGACAAATTCTGAAAGATATTTATTCCGATATTTCTATAGCCCCACTTTTAGGATTCAAGGGCGGTACTTGTGCTTATTTCTTTTATAATCTACCAAGATTTTCAGTAGATTTGGATTTTGATTTATTAGTAGTCACCGAGGAAAATCAAAGACTGGTCTTTGAAAAAATTGTCAGCATTTTAAGTAAATATGGGGAGATAAAAGATCGGCACATAAAAAGATTTACAGTTTTTGCCTTAATTTCTTATGGCGACGATGATCACAATATCAAAGTTGAAATCAATATTAGAAAGTTGGTGAAAAATATTAAGGATTATTATGAGATAAAAGAGTATCTTGGTATTTCTATGCTTGTTGCTAAAAAAGATTATCTATTCGCCAGTAAGTTATCAGCCTTAACTCTTCGAGCTGAAACTGCTATGCGGGATGTTTATGATATTTATTATTTTGCTAAAAATAATTGGGATATTAATGTTGAAGTGATTAAAGAAAGAACTGGCAAAACAACAAAAGAATACTTGGCGGATTGTGTGGACTTTGTTGAAAAATTTAAAGACAACCAAATGCTTCAGGGTTTAGGAGAGCTTATTGATGGCGAAAAAGAAAAAATGTGGGTTAGAAATCATTTGAAATCCGATACTATTTTTATGCTAAAGAATTATATATCGGTTATAAAATAAAAATTATATAGTAAAAAAAAGAATTAAAATATGATTCGGGCAAGAGATGTTTTAAAAAGTTTGAAATTGTTGAAATTGATATAAGAGATGGCTAGATGATTTTATATTTTTTAATTGACTGCCTTTTCTATCATAATATCAAGAAACCTTATTGGATTCTTAACTCAATGTTTCCGACAGATTATTTAATTAGTAATAAATTTTTTTAGAATAACATAGATTAATATAATTAAAAAATGAAAATAAGCATTGGTTTTATAACTTACAATCAGTCAACCTATAAATATTTAAAATTTTTTATTGATAGCTTAGAAAAATCCATGGATGAAGCTAAGAAGCATTTGTCTGACTTAAGTTTTAAATTTTTTGTAGTTGACAATAGTAGTCATGATTATTGTAATAATTATGATTATTTGTTAGATTATTTTGGTTCAAAAAATAATTACAAAATTTTTAGAGAAGAAAATAATTTAGGATTTGCCAAAGCTTATAATAAGATAATTAATTTGTCACTCAAAGAGGGGAATAATCTCTTATTAATGCTCAATCCCGATGTCTTGTTGGATGTAAATTTTATTAAAGAGATTCTTTTTGCTTTTAATAATAAAAAAGACGTCGCTGTTTTAGCTCCTAAAATATTATATTGGGACTTTAAGAATAATAAAAAGACTAACATTATTGATAGTTGTGGAGTCAGCCTAAACAGATCTCATTATTTTTTTGATATTAATCAGGGCAAGGAAGACTTCGGCAATAACAAGGATATTAAAGAAGTCTTTGGGTTTACTGGTGCAGGGGCTTTACTAAATTTAAGAGAATTGGTTAAGGTCGCTTATAATAAAGAATATTTGGAATTTTTTGACGAACTAATGTTTATGTACAAAGAGGATATTGATCTTTCTTATCGTCTCCAAATTTTAGGAGCAAAAATATTTTTTGTGCCTCGGGCTATTATGTATCATGACAGAACTTTATCTAAAAATAAATATTTAAATTTAATATCTTTTAAAAATAGGGACATTTCTCGAAGTCGATCGTTTTTAAATCAATTAATTATTTTATATAAAATAAGAAAAATTCGTTTTTCTTATAAGACTAGGTTTTTGACTTTAATAAGATTTTTAAAAATCATTTTTTATGGCCTAATCTTTGAAAAAAAACAAATTAGAAAATTTAAAGAAATTCGTTTAAAGATAGACGAAAAACATCAATATTTATCGACTAATCCTGAAAATATTAAAAAAATAGAAGGCTTTATGAAGGGCTTGACTTATTAATTAAAATATGTTTAAATAGCTATATTAGTATTTAATATTTTTATATATGGAAAATTTACTGAAAACACTGTTAAGAGAACAAAAAAATAAGGAGTTAATTAGGCTCAATGCTGTTGAAATTGTTGATAGCCTTTTTAATGAATTGCAAGATAGGGAAAGGGATATTTTATCTCGTCGTTTTGCTTTAAAGGACGAAGGGCGCCAAACTTTGGAAGAAATAGGTAAATTACATAATTTAACTAGAGAGAGGGTTAGGCAAATTGAAAGAGCTAGTCTTAAAAAAATAAAAAAAATAGACGATTTAAATAATCATGTTGAGTCTGTTAAAGTAGCCGTCAGCAAGTTATTGGAAGAACATGGTGGAATCATGGAAAAGGAATTTTTACTAGATATTTTGGCTGTCTTATCTTATAAAATGGATAAAAATTTAAATTATGATAAAAATATTTATAAAAATTATTTAGAGTTTATTTTATCAGAATTGCTGAATGAAGAAATTGAGAAAGTTGATAAATCTGATAAATTTAACACTTTCTTTAAATTGAAGGACGAGGCTATTGATTATTTAGAAAACTTAGTTGAAGAATTAAAAGAGAGATTGGATGGAGTTAAAAAAACTTTACATTTTGAGGAATTAGTAGAGGTTTTAAAAGGTTTGGGCTCATTTTCCTCCTACAAAGAAAAGATGTTATCTAAAAATGAATTAAATTTAAAAGATATTTTTAAAGATGAGATTTTTCCGGAATGGGCTGATATTATTAACAGAAATAAGCCTCTCTATTCTTTAATGCAGGCGGTCAAAGGTGTTAAGGCTAATAGGTTCGGAGCTTGGGGTAGTGAGGATTGGCCAGAGGTTAAACCAAAAAGAATAGCTGATAAAATTTATTTAATTTTAAAAAATGAGAATAATCCTTTACATTTTTCTGATATTGCTAAAAAAATAAACGAAGTTGGTTTTGATCATAAAAAAATTAGTTCTGGATCGGTTCACAATGAATTAATATTAGACGATAGGTATATATTAGTTGACAGAGGTATCTATGCCTTAAAAGAATGGCAAAAATAATAGTTAAAAATATTTTAATATTTTCAAATATTTAATTATATCGTTATATTAACTATAACGATATTTTTTTTGATTTTGCTAAAAAATTATGTTAAAATATATTATATAAATTTATTATTTTTTTATGGATATTTTTATAGATTTTACTCCAGTTCAAGAATTTTTTAATCTACCACCAGATATTATGCTTTGGCGTTTTCTGGCTAATTTTGGTTGGATTATTTTTGGTATTATGTTTTTATTGGCTGCTCGAGTTTTGTGGTTGAGTTATATTAGAGGTAAGTGGTCGGCTGGTAATAAGTTTATTTTTTTGGCTATTGATATACCAAAGGGGAATATCCAATCTCCTTTAGCAGTTGAAAATTTATTTGCTTATTTGGGTGGGGCTCACGGTACTCAAAATTTTTTTGATAAATGGTTTGGCGGAGAATTTCAATTATCTTTTAGTTTTGAAATAGTTAGCTTAGAGGGGTATACTCAATTTATAATTAGAACTCCAATTCAATTTAGAAATTTAGTAGAGTCAGCTGTTTATTCGCAATACCCGGACGCTGAAATTATTGAAGTAGATGATTATTGTGAGAATTTTCCTAAAAAATTTCCAGATGATGAATATGATATTTGGGGCTCAGAATTTATTCAATCTGCTCATTATATGTATCCCATTAAAACTTATCAGGAGTTCGAACATCGCTTTGGTCCCGATGAAACAGTTTTTAGGGATCCTATGGCTGAATTAATGGAACTTTCCAGTAGTCTTCGTAGGGGGGAAAATTTAATGTATCAAATTATAGTTATTCCAACTGGCTTTGATTGGGTTGATGATGGTCAGGGCGAGATTGATAAAATTTTAGGTAAAAAACCAAAGACTAGTTTTTTAAATAAAATTATTGACGGATTGGTAGAAATAATTTCTGATTTAAGTGAAACTATTTATTCTCTTTGGGGGGATGTAAAAAGTAATGATAAAGATGATTTTAAAAAATTATCAATGATGGAATTAACTCCGAAACAGAAAAAAAAGATAGAATCAATTGAAAATAAATCTTCAAAACTTGGTTTTCTTTGTAAAATTAGAGTTGTTTATTTGGCTAAAAAAGAAGTTATGAATAAAGCTAAGGTGGTCAATGGTTTTGTTGGTTATATTAAGCAATTTTCTGCCTTAGATTTAAATAGCTTTAAACCTGATTTAAAAAGAACAGCCACCAAAACAGTTTATTTTAACAAGAGTAATCGGTTAATTAAAAAGAAAAATAATATAATAACTAATTATATAAATAGGGATGATTGGGCTGGTTGTACTCCATATTTGTTAAATATTGAAGAATTAGCCACTATTTGGCATTTCCCAATAGAGGCCACAGCCAATGCTCCGTTAATTCAAAAGACAGCCTCTAAGAGATATAAGCCACCAGCAAATTTGGTTTTGGATGACTCCATAAAGGTTGATGCTGAGTTATTAAAAGAGGAGTTATTGCAGGGAGATTTTTCCTCTAAAGCTAAAAATAATAATAAAGATAAAGATAATGACTCCAAGGATCAGACCGATCAATTTATGGCTCCCCAGGAAGTAAAAGAGACAGAAATAAAAACCGGGTCAGTTAAAAAAACTCCTCCAGCCAATTTACCTTTTGGATAAAAAATAAATGAATAATAAAAATAAAAAAACAATAGGCATTGATGCTCGTTTTTATGGCCCAATAGGGAAGGGCTTGGGGCGCTACACCCAGGAAATAGTTGATAATATTTTAAAATTAGATCCTGATAATAATTATGTTATTTTTTTAAGAAGAGATAATTTTGATGAATTGGTTATTGATAATTATCCTAACGCTAAAAAAGTTTTAACCGAGGTTCGTTGGTATACATTAAGGGAGCAATTATTAATGCCTTTTTATATTTGGCGAGAAAAATTAGATTTAATTCATTTTTGTCACTTTAATGTTCCTTTTTTTGTTCCAATTAAATTTGTTGTAACCATTCATGATTTAATTTTAACTAAATTTAAAACGACTAGAGCAACCACCTTAAGTCCTTTTATTTATTATTTAAAAGATTTATTCTATAGGATTATTATAAGGAGGGCTTTAAATAAATCTTCTAAGGTTATTACTGTTTCTAATTTTACTAAGAATGACATTATTGAACAATTTAAAATTAAACCTAAAAAAATAGAAGTTATTTATGAGGGGGTGGCAAATTTGGCCAGGGGAATGGATTCTTTGTTTGTAGCTAAGCTTAACAATAGTGAAGTATTAAAAGATTATGATATTGAAAAGCCCTTTCTTCTTTATGTCGGAAATGCCTATCCCCATAAAAATTTAGATTTTTTAATAAAAAATTTTTTAGAAATTTATCAAAGAAATAATGAATTAAGATTGGTTTTGGTTGGCAAGGAAGATTATTTTTATAAGGTTCTAAAAGATTTAGCTAAAGATGTTTTTTCTTCCGAAGAGATTAATCCGGTAATATTTACTGGATATGTCCCCGATGATAAATTAGAGATTTTTTATAAAAGGGCTTTAGTTTATGTTTTTCCATCATTGTATGAAGGCTTTGGTTTGCCACCGCTTGAGGCTATGGCTAAGGGTTGCCCAGTTTTGAGTTCCAAGGCTGGAAGTATGCCAGAAATATTAGGGGATTCAGCTATTTTTTTTGATCCACGGAATAAGGTTGATTTTTTTGATAAACTTAATTTAATCTTATCTAATGATGATTTAAGATCTAAAATGATTGAAAAGGGTCGAGAACAATGTAAAAAATATAATTGGTGGGATTGTGCTTTTGCTACTTGGAAAATTTATTTACAGTAATTAAATATGAAAATAAAAAAACATAAAATTGATATCTTACAGGATGATCGGCAATCTAGTTTTGTGGTTGATTTAAGAAATAATAAAAAAGAAAAAAGAGTAGAAAAAAATAAACCCAAAATTAATCTTGGGAGCGTTAATAGTTCTAGTGATTTTTTAAAAAGAAAAAAAATTTCTTTTAAACTTCCTTTTAATTTTTATAAATTTAAAAAAACTAGTTTTTATCCAATTTTATTATTTATTTATAAAATAGTCAGGGCTATTATTGTTTTTTTTGTAGACTGGTTTAAGGATATTTTAAAATTTTTTAAAAGAATTTTAAAGATTTTTTTAAAAATTAATAGAAAAACAAAAAAGAAGGTTGAAAAAAAAATAAAAAAAGAAATAAATCAAGAAAAAAAAATTGTTTCTAAGGCAAAAAATATCCCAATAATAAATTTTAGTATTGGTCGAGTTTATTCTCATCCCCCTAAAAGATCTATTTGGTATTTTGTTTTATTGCTTTTTTTATTAATCATTCCTTTTAAATTATTTAGCTATTATAAATTAGTATCAGAAGAAAAAACTCAAAATAATTTAATGAATTATTCTTTTGAGGCCCTATCTAATTTAAATGATGCTACTTTGGGATTTTCTCAATTAAATCTAAGTTCAGCTCAAGAAAATTTTTTTCAAGCTGGAGAAAAATTTTTATTAATAAATCAAGAGTTAAATAAAATTGATGAATTTATTATTTTTTTGGCTTCTTTTTCTAAGGATGATAAATTAAAATTAGCCTCAGAGTCTAAGGATATTGCCAAGATAGGTTTATATATTTCTTCGGCTGGAGATAATTTTAGTTTAGCAATTGATGCTTTGATGAAGTCTTTGTCTGATTCAAACAATGAAGATGATGAAGATTATTTTTCCAATTTTTATTTTTATAGCAAAGAAACTGGGGATGATATTGAAAAAATTAATAAATATTTAAAAAGAATAAAAATATCCTCTATACCCGAAGAATACCAAGATCAATTTATAGATATTAGAGAGAAGGCTATCGTTTTGGAAAATAATTTTAATAGTTTTTTGAAAATAATTCCAGGCATTAAAGATTTTTTAGGAATTGATTCTGATAAAAGATATTTAATAGTTTTTCAAAATAATGCTGAGATTAGGGCGACGGGGGGCTTTATTGGTAGTTATGCTATTGTAGATTTAAAAAAGGGGAAAATAATAAATATTGAAATTCCGGCTGGAGGTTCTTATGATACTGAGGGGGGTTTGAAAGTTTTAATGGAAGCCCCTAAACCACTTCACTTAGTTAAATCAATTTGGTATTTTTGGGATGCTAATTGGTGGCCAGATTGGAGAATGTCAGCTAAAAATTTGATGTGGTTTTATGAAAAAAGTGGTGGATCTAGTGTTGATGGGGTTATTAGTATTACCCCTGATATTTTGGGAGATATTTTAGAAATAATTGGCCCAGTTGATTTAACTGGAAAATATGGAGTAATTATAGATGAAAATAATTATTGGGATATTATTCAAGAGGTGGTTGAGGTGATTGGGCAGCCAGAGGTTTATCAGGACAGAGATTTAAAAACTAATATTTTAGATAAAGTATCTACTAGTAGTGAGGTTTCTAATTTAGAGGTAGCATCTTCTACTGAGGAAATTGAAGATGTCTTGCCTAGAAACGAACCTAAAAAAATAATAGGAGATTTAATGTCAGAAATTATGATTAGATTTTCCAAACAATTTGATAAAGATTTATTGATAAAAAGTTTAAAAATCGCAGAAAGAAATTTAGCGGAAAAAAATATTTTACTTTATTTTGTTAATAAAGATCTTCAATCTGAAGTGGAAAATCGTTCTTGGGCTGGACAAGTAAAAGAAGCTCCTCTAGATTATTTAATGGTAGTTAATTCTAATATTGCTGGAGGTAAAACTGATAAAGTTATTGATAATGATTATTCTTTGTCAACTAAAATAGATCATGATGGATCAATAATAAATAAATTGACTATAAAGAGGAGACATAATGGTGAAAAAGATGATTTGTTTTATGGGGTTAGAAATGTTAATTGGCTAAGGGTTTATGTTCCCATGGGTAGTAATTTAATTAGTGCCAAAGGATTCTCTTCTCCGGATAAAAATTACTTTAAAGAGTCTGAAGATTTTTATGAAAAAAATAATATTTTAGAAAATGGAGAAAATAGAGCTGAGGTTGATTTATCTAGCGGGGTAAAAATTTATCAAGAGTCTGGAAAAACAGTTTTTGCTAATTGGACCATGTTAGAACCCGGACAAGATCAAGTGATCGAAATAGAATATCGATTGCCACATAATTTTTATAATATTAATTCAAAAAATTATTCCTTGTTGTGGCAAAAACAGCCTGGATCTGGTAATATTGATTTTGTTTTTGATTTTTTAAATAACACTAACTTAAAAACCATTTGGACCTATCCCCAAAATATTAATAGCGACAATTTAATTAAGTTTTCGGGGGATTTGGAAATTGATCGTTATTTAGTTGTCATGTTTGAATAATTATTAATTTTAAATATATGGGCAAAAAAAATAAAAATAATGATTTCCTTTTTACTAGACACAAGATTAATAATGAAGTAAAAAAGAAAGATATTAAAAAAGAACAGTCTTCTGAGTCAACGATATTATCAGAAAAAAAACCAGAATTAATTTCAAAAAATTCTCGTTTTTCTGAAGGTGAGATTGAAAATAATTTAATGGAGATATATAGTAATGATGGTGATTTGCCCGATTTTAAGACTATAAAAATTAAAAAGAAGAGAGGATTTTGGGTTTCTTTTGCTTATTTTATTCTATTTTTTGCTTTAGTGGCCGGCCTATCTTTTTGGGCTTTTAATTATTTTAAAAGTGGTCAAAGTAATTCCTCGGTTTTAGACATTTCTATAACATCTCCAGAAAAAATATCTTTAGGAGAGGAATTTTATTATGAAATAGAATATAAAAATTCTAGTAATTATAATTTAAATAATGTTAATTTAAATATTACTTATCCAGATAATTTTATTTTATTAGAAGTTTATTCAGTTGACAAAACCGAAGATAACAAGGTCTGGATTATTGATAGCTTGGATGCTAAAATCGGAGGTAAGATAAAAGTTAGAGGAAAGATAATAAATAAAGAGGGAGTTAATAATTTACTCTCTATAAAAAGTAGTTACGAGATTAGTGGGATTTCCTCTAATTTTAGTAAGGAAAGTTTTAATTCTGTTATGGTTAGTTCCTTGCCTTTTCAGTTTCAAGAAGATTATTTTTCAACGGTTTTGGTTGGGGAAGAATATCCTTTAAAAATAACTTTAAAAAATTTTTCCTTTGAAAAAATAAAGGATTTTGTTTTTTATTTTAATGGTCCTGAGGAAATTTTTTCAGTTAAAAACATTGAAAATGAAGATTTTTCTGAAAATATTATTATTGAAAAAATAAATGATAATAATTTTAAAATAACTCCCAAAACAGAAGGTATTTTAATTGAGGAAATGGAGTTTGATTTTAAGTATAAAATTAGTGAAAAAATAAATGATCAAGAAAGTTTTAGTTGGGGCCTGAAATATATTAACGAAAATCAACAAGACTTTATATTTTTAGAGAAATTGATTAATTTAGAGATAATAAAAAGTGATTTACATTTAAGTTTATTAGAAAATAATAATTCTACCGATTTCCCTGTAAATTTTGGAGATAATCTTGATTATATTATTAAATATTCAAATAAAGGAGATAAGGACATGAAAGATTTAGTTATTATGGCTGTTTTGGATAGCGAATTTTTAGATTGGTCAAGTTTAGAAGATTCTAACGACGGTCGAGTTAGTCGTAAAACTATTAGCTGGACTTCTCAAGAAATCCCCGCTTTAAAAGAGTTGGCTCCAGGTGAGGGAGGAGAAATCAAATTTTCAATTAAAGTAGCCGATTTTGATGAAATAGATTTTGGACAAAAACTTGAAGTCAATAATTATGCCCAATTTAGTATCGGTAATATTGAAGAGTTAGAGGAGGATGGTGATAAGTTAACTGATAATAGGAGTAATACTATTATTAATAAAATTAATAGTAATTTGGTCCTAGAAGAAAAGGTTCTTTATTTTGATGAAGATAATATTCCAGTTGGTTCAGGACCTTTGCCTCCAGTAGTGGGAGAAAAAACTTCTTTTAAATATTATTGGAATTTAAGTAATACTTTGCATGAACTTAGAGATATTAAGATAGAGCTACCTTTACCGACTTATGTTATTTGGGAAAATAATTTTAATATTAGTGCTGGTAATATTATGTTTGATCCGGTTACTAATAAAGTTTTTTGGACATTAAGTCGTTGGCCTTTAGGCGTGGATGAGGTCAATATTAATTTTTCCGTGAGCATTACTCCAGTTGAAGCTGAGTATAACAAGATAATGATCCTTTCTTCGGGGTCTTCTTTGGAAGCTACTGATATTGAAACAGGAGATATTATTAATAAAAAAACAGAAGCTAAAACAAGTCGCTTAGAAGATGATTCTATCGCTAGTCTTAGCAATGACGGACGAGTTAGGTAATATAATTATGTCTATAAAAAAAATAAGTACAGTAAAAACTTTACATGGAAATATAAAATTGCCTCTTTTTATGCCTGACGCTACCAGGGGATTTATTAAGATGTGTAATAATTCGGAATTATTATCTTCAGGTATTGCAGCTCTGGTGGTCAACACTTTCCATCTTTATCTTCAACCAGGAATAAAAATAATTAAAAAGGCCGGAGGTATCCATAATTTTATGAATTGGGATAGGCCCTTATTATCTGATAGTGGAGGGTTCCAAATATTTTCTTTAATTCATAAGAGTAAATCTTTGGGTAAGATTGACGATAATGGGGCTGTTTTTAAGTCACCAATTGATGGATCTCGTCATGAAATTACTCCAGAAAAATCAATTCAAATTCAATTTGACTTGGGAACTGATTTTATAGTTTGTTTAGATGATTGCCCTCCTTATGGTTTCGATGAAAAATCTATTAATTTATCAGTAGAGAGAACTATTAATTGGGCTCAGAGATGTTATCAAGAATATATTCGTCAGGTTAAAAAAAGAAAAATGCCAGAGAGCCATAGACCTAAATTAATAGCTGTTATTCAAGGAGGGCTCAGCAGAGACCTCCGAAAAAAGTGTTTAGATGGCTTGCTGGAGGTTAGTGATAAAAAATTTTTGGGAGAAAGTTTTTCTTTTGCTGGTTATGGCTTTGGAGCTCGGCCTATTGATGAACAGGGAAATTTTTTGTTTGATATTTTAGATTATACTGCTAAAATTATTCCTGATGATAAAATAAAGTTTGCCCTAGGCATTGGAACTCCAGCCGATATTTATCGTTGTCATAAAATGGGTTGGAATATGTTTGATTGTGTAATTCCAACTAGGGAAGGAAGGCATGGTAAGCTTTATCAATTTAAAAATCAAAAAGATATAAAGTCAGTAAATTTTTATAAAGAAATAAATATTAAAAAATCAGTTTTTTCTAATAATTTTGAAAAGATTAATAAATATTCCAAATTACTAGAATTAAATAATAATTCCTTAGCTTATTTGCAACACCTATTTAAAGTTAATGAAGGCTTGGGTCAAAAATGGGCAAGTTTGAATAATTTAGAATTTTATGCTAGCTTAATGAAGAAAATATCAAAATAATATGAAAATTTTAATATATAATACTTTAACTAGAAAAAAAGAAGAGTTCAAGCCAATTAAAGCTGGTAATCTTTCTTTTTATTATTGCGGACCAACGGTTTATTGGACGCAACATATTGGTAATTTGAGGGGCGCCTATTGCGCTGATATTGTTCATCGAGTTTTTAAATATTTAAATTACGATGTTTCTATGGTTAGAAATTATACTGATGTTGGTCATTTAACCTCTGACGAGGACGAGGGGGAGGATAAAATGGAAAAAACATCATTAAAGGAAAAAAAGTCACCCGAAGAAATTGCTAGTAAGTTTATAAAAATTTATGAAAATGATACTAAGAGGATAAATATTTTAGAACCTAAATACAAACCCAGAGCTACAGAAAATATTGATGAAATGATTGATATAATCCAATTATTAATAGCCAAGGGGTACGCTTATGTGACTGATTTAGCCGTTTATTTTGAGGTTGAAAAATTTAAAAACTATAATGAATTGTCTGGTCGCAAGCCAGATAAAAACAAAACTGGAGCGGGGAGGGGCAATATTAGTGACCCTAAGAAGAAAAATCCTAGAGATTTTGCCTTGTGGTTTTTTAAAGCTGGATCTCATAAAAACGCTTTGCAGTTTTGGCCTTCTCCATTTTCATCGCCCTTAGTTGAGAGTGGTTATGGTTTTCCTGGGTGGCACTTAGAATGTTCAGCTATGATTAAGAAAAATTTAGGGGACACTATTGATATTCATATGGGAGGAATTGAACATGTCAGTGTTCATCATAGTAATGAAATAGCTCAAAGCGAGGCAGCCAACGAAGTTAAGTTAG
>Ga0265293_10003804_pt1 | contig 27509 bp, 19 predicted proteins | sample Munlanlewell138R_FD_192505 | JGI IMG/M metagenome (GOLD analysis project Ga0265293, IMG submission 192505) | Leachate microbial communities from a municipal landfill in Southern Ontario, Canada - Leachate well 138R | ecosystem: Engineered > Solid waste > Landfill > Unclassified | place: Canada...
ACTTCGTGTTCTGCATCATAATCCGGATCATCGGGAGATCCATGTTTCGCATGCCAGGCATACATTGGTTTTGCGCTTACAGGGTCAACTCCCAGGGAGGGATAACCTTCATGAACTGTAGCTTGGGTGATCTCATTCTGGTTCACAATACCACCGTCAGCATTGAGGTGCGCGTAAAATACGCGACGTGAGCCGTCAGCGGTACGTTTACCATGATAGGTTAGGAAGTATCCACCGTCACCATTAGGAATGTTACGAATGGGGATGCCATTGTAGCTTCCGATCATGTAGTCGTAAAAACTCTCCAACAATACTGTGGGCGTTTTTGTAAATTCATAGACAGGGCTAGTGCGGGTATTGTTTACCAGCTTACCCTGTGCAGGGGATTCAAGAGGCTTGCTTGCGTAATCAGACTGCACCGGTTTAGCGTTTACAGCAAAGATTACGAAAGACAGGCATATTACGAGAAAGAGAACTTTTTTCATTGTTCCTCCAGTTTTATTTTTGGTTCTTAGTATCTCATTTTCAGCGACACACGATGTGCGCTTTTGAGCATTGATTCAGCAAGATAGCCCATATCAGTATAGGCATAGTCGATATTGAAGATACCGAGGCTGGTGGGAATCTGCCATCCGGCGCCGGCACTGTAGCTGGCAGCATCGTAACCTAATTGATACCCAGCTCTGAGGAAGATATTCCCCAATTTGTATTCTGTGCCAAGATTCCAAGTTTCCTGCCTGTCAATCACATTGTCCATTTGAAATGAGGCAATCCAGTAAGTATTTTCACCACGCATGAGGTCTCCAGAGACACCTAAGGAGAAGTGCATGGGAATCTTGCTTTCCAGCTCCGGGCCATCTTCATCGATCAAGCCATCGCCGTCGTTATCAATCAGATCAAAGGGGTCTTCATCGGTCTGTCCATCTCCATCGTTATCTACACGATAGCGAATGTCTGGCCCGAAATTCTTTAGTGCCATACCGATCTTGATGTTATTCCATCCGGTATTATACATGGAGCCAAGATCAATGGCATAAGAATTTACGTCATATTCATAGAGATTTTCTCGTAGGTATTTCACACCCAGCCCAGCAGAGAATTTGTCAGTAAACTGCTGAGCGTAGTTTATACCCATGGCTACGTTGCTATTGGTGAAGTATTCACCAGTAGGGCCGAAGGGGTCTTCTTCGGTCACTTCCATGTCATCCATATGCAGTACGGAGCCAAACACAGCAAAGGTGGAAACACCAGTGGTGTAAGTGGCAGCCGCAAATTCTTGCATGATATTTGCAGGCCAATTTGTATGTGAGAAAAAGACCTGATTTTGGAAGGAAGGAGCCAATCCGGCAGGATTCCAGTAAACGGAAGATATATCATCCGATACTGCGGTATAGGCTTCACCCATACCGATCGCGCGAGCATCCACACCCAGCTTCAGAAATTGCATGCCCACGGTACCTACCTTTCCAAAGGGTTTGGCATAAAGGCTCAGGGGCAGCAAGATCAGGGCTAAGGCGGAAAGCAGGATAATTTGTTTTTTCAAAGTTCCTCCCTTATTTGATTATGACAAATTTGCCGACTTTGAGTTTGTCGTCAGCTTTATTTTCTACGCTAAACAGATACACGCCAGGGGCTGTGATCTGATTGTTTTTGGTAAGTAAATCCCAGGAGTGTATGCCACTGGCAGCCATTCCTGTGGTGGCAGCCTTGGAGATGGTTACGATATCGGTCTGTGTCTGTCCATCATGATGCAGACTTTGCACGAGGTCTCCAGCCAAGGTGTAGATACGGATGGTGCAGCGTTCGGGAAGATTGACAAACCACAAACGGCGACTCTTGTCTCCCTTTTCGTCGTTATCATAACGTCCGTCAAATTTGCTGCTACCAATATAAGGATTCGGAATCACTTTGATATCTTTCATGCTATCCTGAGCCAGCGGGCCCGGGAAGAAGATTTTCATATTGGCGTCTGCGTCACGTCCGGATTCCTGAGATTCCAGTCTCTGTTCGGGAATACCGCGGTCAAAGGAAGTGAGCGCTACGTAATATTCCACACCCTTGCGCGGGTACATAATGTGATGCTTATAGTATCTGCGGGCAAGTCTGTCACGTTTCACTTTCTCCAGCTCTTCCGGGGTGGGGTCATCTGCCCCTACTCCTCCAGGGAAGGCAAAGGTTTTGAGCGGGATCATTTTATTATCGTATAGCTCATCAAATCTTTTGGGATTTTCTTGCAGATGCTCATGCATGAAGAGACGGGCTTGGAGTGCCTTTATCTGATCATCATCAAGCATCGGATTTTCAAGGGCTATATTATCAGCCTGTAGCTGGATTTCTGGGCTCCAATCTTTGTCTGGATCGTAGAGCGGCCAACCGTAGAATACTGAGCCATTGGGGGTGAGTTTGTAGTGCTCATCCAGACGCCAGAATTTGGCATATTCTTCGGCACTGGCCTGCCAGCCCTGGTAATATGGATCAGGGTGATTGGAAGGATTGGGCAGGTCTGTGTCTATACCCAGATAGCCACCAAAATCTTTGAACAGGGAACTGTTCGCAGAGTGATTGACCATATAGTCTTCCAAATCTACGGGTGTATCTACCTTATCCCAGCGGCGCACCATTTCCCAGTCTTCACGGTTTCCGCTTCCTGAACGTCCCCAAACTGTGTAGCCTTGGAAGTCGTGCCGCAGGCGGAAGCCTGTCCAGGGATTTACCAAGCCGTTGTTATTCCACAAAGGATTGAGGGTATCACTCAATGCTGGTGTTCTGAATTCCTCGGGGAAATCATCCGGCCAGCCGTTGTTTAGATAATCTGTGGGGTCACTATCGAGTCCCGGATTGGGATTCGCACTGCCGGGGTGTTGCCAGCCAATATCAGCACTTGAGACGGTCTGAACATCGAAAGAGAATTCAGAGCGATTGTCCCAATACAGATCAATGCGGTCTCCATCCTCCACCAATTCGGCATAAAGTCCAGGAATATCCGGAGGCCCGGGGGCTTGATAGTGAGGGAAAGTATCTGGCAAGACTACAGTAAGCAGGTCTTGAGCCTGTCCGTAAATAGTCTTGGCCCAGGTAGCAGAGCGTTTCAGGTCTTCTTTGTTATCGCCAGGGAATACTGCAACCACAATCTTCATGGTCTTGTCCGGGGCGAGATTCCAACGTTTTTCTTCATAGTCTATATCTCCACTTTCCTCTGGCTGGGCTCCATAGAAGGAGAAGAGGAAACGAGTGTCCTTTGGAACAGGCTGTTCGAATTCCATTATAGCTGGGTCTTCTGGGCGCAAAGGGGAAAACTTATCGCTGTTCGGATTGCGGCCAGTAAGCAGCCAGTACTTTTCATTGGCAGTGTTATTGGTAGGCTGTAAGGATCTGGCCTTGGTATCATCCGGGCCATCGCCTACATTCCAGTACCAGCAGTGGAATTTGAGCTGCTCAGGGTCTGGAGTACATACACGCGCACCTACCAGACCGGTGGTGAGTCCGCCATCGCCATCAGCATCGCGGGTGTAGGCAAATTCATAACCTTCGCCTTTCACATAGCCGGAAACGTCATCCGCGGCTTTATCCACACCCCAGGATTGAGGGCCGACATCGCAGTCCATATATATACCCATAGCGCAATCTATGAGCTCATCTTCATGGTTCATGTTTGTGATATTGAATTCTACATAAACAAGATTTTTGATATAATCATAGCTCCATTGATAGCTCATCTGACGCACGCGGACATTCAGAGGGTAGTGTGTGCTATTGGCACTTCTTGAGCCATAATCACGGTCTCCTTCGGTGCCAAAGGGACAGTAATCATAGTAATAGGAAATGAAATCCTGCTCTGAGACCGGAGCTCCATCCTCGTCAAAACGTCCGTCATGATCATCATCATAGCGGGCGGTAAAGGCATAGCTGGTAAAGCTGCGATCGGAAAGGTCCATAAAGCCGAGCGGAAACCAGATCTCCAATGTAGCCTGGTCGTCTAAAACGGCGAAATCGGTGGAGCTCATCTGATGGAGATGTTTTCCGCCAAAAGCACTGAATTGAGAGGGAAGCTCGCTTGCCATTCTGAAGGGGAAGGTATAACCTACAAAGTCTTCATCTATCAGCCCGTCACCATCGTCATCCACACCACGTTGCTGGGTTCTTATGGAAGCACTGGCGATCTGATCCAGAGCATTGTAAAGGTTATAGTTATCTGCTTGATCTGCATTGGCTACCAATAAAGGATTGTATGCTGGTAAGAATTCATAAAGATCAAGGTCTCCATCAAATCCTACTGTTACCAGAGTATCGATTACGGGATTGTTGATCATGCTCGGCAGCCAGCCATCCTGATTTTCATAAAGCAGTGTATCGTTGGCGGCTGTAGGTGGATACACTTTCCAATACAATTTCCGGTTATAGGCGTCTCTACGCTGCTTTTTAGCTCCAAACCATAAAGCACCCTGGTAAAGATAATCTATACCACTGCCTCCCGGATATTCCAAAGAGGGGTAGCGGGGTATGATATCATCACCAGAACCAAAGAAACCATAGTTACTGACTCTGAGCCATATATTCCCAACGTTGTGATATTTGGTCAAATCCAGTCTTTTGGTTGGGGTCGATGGCACTACCTTTGCTGCAAATATCGTGCTCACAGAAAAGAGACTCAGCAACATCAGGCAGAACGCGAATTTATTAAATTTCATCAAACACTCCTGGACTATTTCAAGGTAAATTCAACCGGGATGATTAGCAGCACGTCAACTGGTACACCACTGCTTTTACCGGGTTGAAATCTAATTTTACGTACGGCTTCAATGGCGGCTTCATCGAGACCACCACCAACCGAACGCTTCACACGAATATCGCGGACAGAGCCGTCTTTTAGCACTTCCACTTCCAAAACTACTTTCCCCTGCACTTTGTTGCGCTTGGCAAACTCAGGATAGACCGGAGAAATTTTACCTATCACTACAGGTGCATCGTCATAGGGTACAAAATCAATCAACTCTTCTCTATCCTGAGATAAGCTGGAGGATGTAGTTATATTTATATTACCGATTTGCTCTCTGGCAGCTTCATAGGCTTCCAGATCGACTTCCTCAGTGCCCAGCACGTCGCTGATAACCAGGGGGATATCGATTTCCACTTCGGTTTCGGGAGGTTCTATCTTTTCCCGTTCTTCCATGGGAATATCCACCAATTCCAGCTGCTGGGTTTTAAAAACTTGCTTGCGTACTTCAATCTTCGGAGTAACCATCATCGCAAAGAGCAAGATTGTAAGCGAGAGTGCCAAAGCCTTACTGAATTGGCTATTGGCCTGGTCTTTCCAATCTTTAAAGGGCTGTTTCATCTTTGCCTCCTAATCTGCCCGTTTTTGTGTTTCAAAAGTCACCACCAGGGTTTGTGCATCCTGGAGCTGGCGCATCACATCGGACATTACTCCATATTTGGTTTCCCGGTCAGTTCTGAAACAAACCACTAACTCGGGGTCTTCTTCTTTCTTTCGGATCAGAGTGGTAGATACAAATACATCTTCCGAGCTCTCTATCCGAGTGGGTATATCATCGATAAGAATAGTCTCATCCCTCATCACATAAATGGTGGTAGTATGATTTCTGGGAACACGCTCAATGCTTTCAGCAAGCGGCCAGCGTTCCCGCTCCACCCAGAATTTCTTTTCCTGGACAAACACGGTGCTGACCATGAAGAACAACAGCAGCAAAAATGCTATATCAGACATCGACGAAGTAGGAATAAAAGCATCGCGGTTTTTTTCTTTTTTGATATTCGCCATTTCTTCTCCTAATTTGTCGAAAGCGAGATCTTCTCGATATCGGCCGCTTTGAGACGGTCAACTACACGGATCATGTCGTTGTAGGTTGCATCGCGATCCGTGATAACCTTAAAGATCATCTGCTGGTTTAATTTTAGTTTTTGCTGAATGAGCACATCCAGCTCTCCGCTTTCGTAGTCGCGGGGAGCGTCCTTGTTTACTGCCAGTCTTCCATCTTCTGTGATCTGCAAACGGGTCATTTCATTCTCTGTCAGAGTAAGGCTCTGAACCTGTTCAGAACCCTCCGCAGTAGCTTGAGGGAGGACTATCCTAATCCCCTCTTTCACGTCGAACTTTGTAGTCGCCATGAAAAAGACGATTAAGAGGAAGGCAATATCAGACATCGACGAAGTCGGAATCTCTGCCTTAGCTTTCCTTTTGCGTCCTATTTTCATTGTTTTCTCCTCAAGGCTTAAAGCATCGCTTCAATAACTTTTTCGGTTGCCTTTTGCATGTCAATCACTATGCCATCTACCATAGTGACAAAGATGTTGTTAAAGAACTGCACCGGGATGGCTACTATGAGGCCAAATTGGGTGGTGATCAAAGAGATTTTGATACCACTGGCAACGATAGTTGCATCCACGGCACGAGCTGCTGCGATAGCATCGAAAGCACTGATCATACCGGACACAGTACCCAGGAACCCCATCATGGGAGCGAGGGTAATGGTCGTGGAAAGTTCTATAAAGCCTTTTTCCAGGTAACTCATCTCGATCATAGCGGCATTTTCAATAGCTTTTTCCACCGCCGGAATGCCATCCTCGGCTTTCAGCAGCCCAGCATAAATAATGGCTGCCACGGGGCCTCGGGTGTTCTTGGCAATCTCTGTAGCTTCTTTATATTTCTTAGCTTTGATCAAAGGAACTACCTTGTCAAGGAAATTGTTGAGGTTAATCTTGGCATATATTAGAGCGATGAATTTCCAGATAATATATGCCAAACCATATATTGCAAGGATGATGATAGGCCACATAGCCCAGCCGCCATCTTTAAACCATTTTACCATTCCGCTGCCAAATACCAATTCGGCAAAGTTTTCCAATCCACCACCGTTGGTCGCAGCAGCGGCTTCCTCGACTGCTTCCTGCGCGAAGGCCATGCCCGGAATTACCAGGCTAACGAGCACTACGAGCAGCATTATGTATGAGAATCTTCTCATTTATGATTCCTCCTTGGAATAATTTAGAAATTAAAGGACACGCCGAGGGTCACGCCCCGGTAGTTGTCAACGTTATAGGGATTTCTGCTTGCTAATCCGTGGGTGAATTCCACTTCTTCATAGGTGAAGTTCACCAAAGCATCTTCGAGGTCTTCACCGGTTACCCAGGGATCGCCAGTTCTGGGATATACCCTTAAGACATTCCTGGTCTTAAAGAGATTTTCCACATCCAAAAAGATACGGATATTGCTGCCACCGGGAAGCCGAATGCCCTTGGCGATTCTGGCATTAGCCTGATGGGTATAGTCCATACGCTTGCTGTTCGTATCCAGAAAAGCGTCGCTATCCGTACTCTGAGGAGTATATGGAGCACCAGAGACAAAGCTCCAGTTTATGTTTGCTGAAAAATCATCCAAGGGAAGGATGAAGTTTGTGAAAGGTACGAAGAATTCTTCGCCGCGTCCGATGCGGAAAGTATAGTTTATCGTAGCGTTATGACGCACATCCCAATCCAGCGGAAATTCGCGCAGAGATGTATTCTCATCTTGAATAATCGTACTGGAATTGTTACCCTGAGCCCAAGCCAGAGAATAAGCGATACTCCAGGAATTAAAGTTTGAGAGCATCTTTTCAAGCTGCATGTCCAGGCCGCGGGCGGAACCATAGTCTTCCGAGATAAACCGATACCAGGTTACGCTTTCTTCGCCTTCCTTACGCTCGCGCATTGTGCTCACGTAATTGTACAGGTTTTTGTAATAAGCAGTCATATCCAATACGTAATCATCACTAAGCTGATGCGACAGACCCACTTCATAAGTTACTGTGATCTGAGGTTCCAGAGTGGGATTACCTACGGTGATAGCTACATCAGAGATATTGGCATCTTGCGGAGTTTTGGAGGTGAAGATATACTGCATTTGCGGCAGTTGATTCTGGTAGTTATAAGCAAAGCGCAAGACATCCCGATCGGTGATCGGATGAGATACACCCAGCCTTGGAGATACCATCATCTGGAAAGTATCACCATCGTCAAAATCGCGGGAGGCAAAACTGCCGTTATCCTGCAATATCTTATAGCTGGAGCCCAAGTACCAGAAATCAAAACGCAGGCCGGCATTTACTATCATGCCTTCCCATTCCATCTTGTCCTGCATATAAAAAGCTGCCTGCCAGGGATTGGCGGAATAGCCATCCCGTTTCCCTGAAGATGCTTTGGCTGCATTGTAATAATCCAGGGGTTTGTAAACGGGCACAAGATCACTAACCAAAAGAGGAATTTCAGCTGAGGAGCCCAAATCATACAGTTCTTCAGGAACGTAATCTCGGTCTGCAACGTAATTTGCCAGGTCATCTTCGGTGAGAGTATAAATGTCGCGCAAATAAGCCTGTCTGCGATCCTCATAAATGGTAAGGAAATTCTGCAGCTGGTTTTTCTGGATATCATGAGAAATGATTTCAATACCAGTCTTGGCAAGGTGAGTATGATTTGCCTGCCACTCAAAGTCCGAACGGAAGTTCAGCGTAGTGGTCTGATCATCAATAAAATTTGGATAAATGGTGCCAGGAGCATAGAAACCTGGGATTGGGCGGGTATTTTCCTGGCTCTGCAGACGATATTGCCAGCGGTTCGCGGGCTGGAAGCCAAAATCATATACGCCGTCGCCATCGTTATCTACCGTGGCATAGCCAAACTTTCCTTGTGATACATCATCACTATAGCTGGCCCCGGGATTGTCTGGGTCTATGGTCATGAAGATATAGCCATCGCGATCGATTCCACGGGGAGCCTGATAGGTTTCCTTACTATAATAGCTGGCTTTTACCTTGAGGTTCATGGTGGGGCCAAACATATGATCGTAGGTTCCGATGTATTGACGCTGCTCGGTTTCGGTTTCCACATAGTGCTGTAAAGCATAGCGCCAGGCATAAGCTCCTGCTGGGCTGAAAGGCCTATTGTAAGACCTGTCGCCACGTAAAGCAAGAGTAAACTTTTGGGCCGGATTAAGATCATACTTGGTCTTGAGGTTGATGTTGTAACTATTATAGTTCCTATTGCCGAGGTCTATACCCAGGACATTATCCCTATCTGCATAAGGATCATATTTGGGATATGTAGAACTCAAGATATTCAGACCATTAAAGGTATAATCCTGGTTGGGATCAGTTACGTAAAGGTCTTTGTAGCGGCCATCCAACCATTCGCCAGCCCCGTTTAAGTAAAAGGTGAGACGTTCTTTCAGGTCTTGAGATGCAAAGGGGATTATCGGCCCACCGACGGCAAATTTGAAGACATCGGAATTGCGGCCATCGCCGATGATGTGGTCTGTATTGTACTCAACTTTCCCAGAATAGAAGGGATCGCCGTCTTTGGTTACAATATTGATCACACCAGATTGGGCATTACCAAATTCCGCTGGGAATCCGCCGGTCATGACCTTCATATCTTTGATAGCGTCTGTATCCACAGAAAGAGCGCTACCGCCATCGACAGGGTCAGACACGCTCATACCGTCCACAGTGAAATTCACTTCGTTTGCACGCCCACCGCGGATGTGCAGCTCGCCGCCAATGTTTGTAACACCGGCTTGCAAAGACACGATTCCTTCCACGGTGGAAACGGCAGAATCGGTCAAGTTGTCCATCTCAATCTGTCGCGAAGAACCCGGACGGTCGCGTCCTACTACGTCCTGTTTGGCTTCCACAAATACTGTTTCGGTTGTAAGTCCTTCCCGACTCATTGTTGGCGATATATTAGCGGTTTGTCCCACTTGGATTCTTACGTTTTGATGCGTAACATCACGAAAACCGACGAGTGAAAATCTCACTGAATAAGAACCCGGAGGGATGTTGATAATAATAGCCCGACCTTTTTCGTCGGTCTGGCCTCCAGTAATACGTTGAGAACCGGACATTACCCGGACATTAACAAATTCTAAAGGGCTGCCCTGGCCATCGCGAACGCGAACGGCAAGGCGACCTGTGGTCTGCGCTTCGAGGCATCCGATACCAACGAGCAACACTATTAGCAGGATCAATGCAATATTTCGCATCAATAAACCTCCCTTCATCCTGGCTTATTTTATTTAATTTTGTCTAAAAAACAAGGTAAACCTCAAAAAGCAAAAAGGCTTTTCCTCTTGAAGCTCTTATATCTGAGCCATAAAAATCAGTCAAGCAGTTTTTTTCATTAGCTTGAAATCAGTCTCATTTCAGAGCACTGATTGCCTTGCTAAATGTGTATTTAAGAAAAATCACTTGAATATCACTCTATCTATACTATCGGAAGGATAAAGCTCTCCCAAGCGCAGAGCTGCAGTCTGGATTTGCAATGCATCTGCCAGCTTGGGGCTTACCACGCAGATCATCCCAATGCCCAGATTGAAAGTCTGACGCATTACCTGGGTGCTCACATTGCCACCTTGTTGAATGAGGTGAAACAGAGCTGGAATTTTATCTTCAGGCAGATCGATCCCGGCTTGCAAACCCTTAGGAAGCACGCGGCTCAGATTGCCGGCTATACCTCCGCCGGTGATATGAGCCAGGGCTTTCAGCCCCGCATCCTGAAGGTGGGGACGCAAGATTTGCAGATAACTTTTGTGTACGGCAAGCAGCTTTTCAGCCAGGCTTCCAGACAGGTCATCTACATAAGAATCTACCTTTAGTCCCATTTTTTCAAAAAGGACCTTGCGTGCCAGTGAGTATCCATTTGTATGCAATCCGGTAGAGGGCAGTCCGATAAGGACGTCTCCCGGCTGCATAGTGTTGCGGGGCAAAAGCTGAGCTTCTTCTACCAGGCCTATGATAGTGCCGGCCAGATCAAAATCTTGCTCCTGGTAGAGTCCGGGCATTTCGGCCATTTCTCCACCGATGAGTGCACAGGAATTTTCCCGGCAGGCTTTCACAAAGCCATCAATGATCTTTGAGATGATATCTTCCTTTAGCTTGCCCACACCTATGTAATCCAGGAAAAACTGGGGCAAAGCTCCCTGAACCAAAATATCGTTTACACAGTGATTGACCAGGTCCTGGCCCACTGTATCATACACCTCAGCCTGGATAGCGATGAGCAGCTTGGTGCCCACGCCATCTGTACTGGAGACCAGGATTGGGTTTTCCCAGGCTGCTTTATCCAGCCGGTACAATCCCCCAAAACTTCCCAATTCACTCAGAACATTGGCATTGAAAGTGGAGCGCACCTTATCCTTGATAGCTTTTACAGCATTTTCTCCGGCTTCGATATCCACTCCGGAGGACTTGTAATCCACTGGTTCTATATAGTTATCAGGCATAGTTCATCCTTGTTTTGATCAATCTTCGTATGCTTCGGCATTGTACCCACCTTAAACCTTCTTTTGTCAAGGCGTCTGCTCTGGCAGCTCTACCTGAGTGCTATCTTGCACCTGGGCGCTGGGCTCAACGGTAGATTTGCCCATTTTTTGCAGCTGTCCCATACCATATATAAGGGCTGCCAAGATCGCAAGCATCACTATGAGCTTGGGCCAGTTATAACCTTTATTGCGTTTCTGGCGCCAGCGTTCTTCGATCTTTTCATTCAAATCGTTCATGCTTTGATTTCCTCTAAAAATTGGGTAAATCTGCGTACGCCTTCGATGATGTTATCCATGCTGTTGGCATAGGAGAAACGCACTGTTCTGGTTTGTCCAAAGGCACCACCTGCCACCAGAGCTACATGATGTTTTTCCAAAAGCTGATCACAGAATTGATAAGCATCCTGGATTCCGGCTTTGTTGTTTTGCAGATACCATTCGATATTCGGCATTACATAAAAAGCGCCTTGGGGCTTTTTGCAAGTAAGATGAGGAATTTTAATCAGGGTGTCATAGATGAAGTCGCGGCGCCGCCAAAACTCTTTACGCATAGTCTCAATGGATTCATCCTCATCGTTCAAGGCAGCCACACAGGCTTTTTGGGTGATGGAGTTCACGCAGGAGGTGTAATGTCCCTGAACCCGGCCGGCAGCGCTGATAATGTGGCTGGGGCCCGCTGCATAACCCAATCTCCATCCGGTCATGGCATAGGCTTTGGACACTCCGTTTATCACTACGGTATGTTCTTTGATCTCAGCTCCCAAAGAAGCGATGGAGATATGCTCTAAATCATCGTAAATCAGCCGTTCATAAATCTCATCTGAAATTACCAGGATATTATTGTCCACACAAACCTGCGCAATCTCTTCCAGTTCCTGGCGGGAATACACAGAACCTGTGGGGTTGTTTGGAGAATTCAGAATCAAAACCTTGGCACAGGGACTATCTTTGATAACCCTAGCCAAAATATCCGCCTCAATCTTGTAACCGTTTTCTTCCCGGGTGAATACATATACCGGTTCTGCATTTGCCAAAAGCGCCTGGTAAGGATAGCTCACCCAATAAGGCGTCGCCATCAAGACCTGATCATTGACATCGCAAACTGCGGTCAGCACATTCAGGATGGAGGCCTTGGCTCCCGGAGAAACCAAAATATCCTTGGGTGCATAGATCAGTCCGTTGTCTCTTTCCAGTTTATCGCAAATAGCCTTACGCAATTCAATGATGCCTGGATTGGCTGTATAGCGAGTAAAATTTGCTTCAATGGCCTCGTGTGCGGCCTTTTTGATATACTCCGGAGTATCAAAATCCGGTTCACCTACACCGAAGTTGATCACATTGATGCCTTCGGTTTTCATTTGCGCCGCTTTGGCCGTTATGCTCAAAGTGGGCGAGGGCTTGATGAGTTTGGTACGATTTGACAGCTTAATTGCCACCTTAATCTCCTATATATGTTGTTATTTTGACATCAGTAAGACGAGGATAGAAGTATTGATGATATCCTCTATAGAACATCCGCGGGACAGATCACAGATCGGAGCTGCCAGGCCCTGGATGATGGGGCCGATAGCTTCGTATCCGCCCAGACGCTGCACCAGCTTATAGCCGATATTGGCAGCTTGCAAATCCGGAAATATCAGGGTATTGGCCTTTCCCGCCACCTTGCTTTGGGGTGCCTTATTCTGCGCTATTTTTTCTACGATAGCGGCATCCAATTGCAGCTCGCCATCATAGTTAAAATCCACCATGCGTTGGTCCAGGATGCTTTTTGCCTCGCGGACTTTTTCCACCAGTTCATGCTCGGCACTACCCAAAGTGGAAAAAGACAGAAGAGCTACAAAGGGTTCATCTGCAAGGATCAAACGGCGGCTTTCTGCAGTAGAGCTGGCAATGTCGGCCAATTGCTCTGAACTGGGATTCGGCACCACAGCGCAATCTGCAAAAAGATAGGTTCTTTCATCTGCTTTGGGGGACACCATAATGAAGCAGGAAGATACGGTTTTGAGGCCGGGCATTACACCCACCACATGCAAGGCAGAACGGAGCACATTGGCTGTAGTATTTGCAGCACCTGCCACCATGCCACTTGCTTGCCCCTTTTTCACCATCATAGCTCCAAAATACAGGGGGTTTTGCATGGTGATATGAGCTTCTTCTTTGCTCAGGCCTTTTTCCTTGCGTCTTTCATATAAAGTTTCAGTAAAATTATCCAGATCAGGGCTTTGAGCAGGATCGATGATATTGCAAGCGCTCAGGTCATAGTTCCCTTTTGCGGCATCTGATAAGACCTGATCTGCTTTGCCCAAAAGCACCACTTTGGCAATGTTCTGAGCGCAAATCTCAGCGGCTGCTGCCAGGGTGCGCATATCGCTGGCTTCGGGCAAGACTATGGTGCCATGATTTGCGGCGGCACGTTTCTTCAAAATTTCTAAAATATGCATTTATTCTCCATCTATCTGGTTTTCTACTACGATCAAGGTTAAGTCTGCCATGCGGGTAAATTCATCCCGGATAGCCGCCAATAGAGCGTAGCGGTTTTTTCTGAGAGCTTCATCTTCACAATTTACCAATACATCATCAAAGAACTTATCGATGATGCTGCCAAATTCTACCAATCTCCGCAAACCTTCGCTATAATCCTCTAATTCCAGAGCTTTTAAGATTTGCTTGTTCAGCACTCCTATAGCCTTGTGCAAATCCCGTTCCGCTTCCAGCTCAAAAAGTGTGGAGTCCAGCTGTACAAAAGATTTTTCTTGCTGAATGATATTGGCCACGCGCTTGAAACCGATCACCAAACGAATAAAATCATCTTCCGCTTTCAGTTTTTGCAAGGCCTGCGCCCGGGCAATGAGATTCGGCAAATGCGAAATATCCACATGCATCACACTGGCTACCACATCATAGGCAATGCCCAGTTCTCCCAGTAGCCAGCTAATGCGCTGCTTGAAAAAAGATTTCACTTTGGCCGCAGAATCTTCTTCCACAGCCACTTTTTCTTGAAGGATTTGCAAAGCAAAATCGATCAAAGCCATCAGATCGATGCTCCAGCTACGATCCGCCAGGATTTGTACCACTCCCGCGGCAGCTCTGCGCAAGGCAAAGGGGTCCTGACTGCCGGTGGGCATCAGTCCCACTCCGATGATTCCAGCCACGGTATCCAGCTTATCCGCAATGGCGCAGATGGCCCCGCCTTCACTTTGAGGCAGGCTATCTTTGCTGCCCCGCGGCATATAGTGCTCATAGATGCCTTGGGCTACCTCAGCATCCTCTCCATGGGCCAGGGCATATTGCATACCTATATAGCCCTGCAATTTGGTAAATTCCTTTTCACCCAACATCAAGGTCACCAGATCTGCTTTGCATAGTTTGGCGATCCTGGTCGCTTTGCTTTTCTGGCTTTCGGCAAGTCCCAGCTCTTCTGAGATCCGCTCGCAAAGGCGAGCTAAGCGTGCAGTTTTGTCTGCCAGAGTGCCCATTTGGGATTGGAAGACCACGCTTTCCAGCTTGGGCAGATAGTCCTCAAGGGGCTGTTTGCAATCCTCGGTAAAGAACCATAAAGCGTCTTCCAGCCTTGCGGCTACCACTTTTTCATTACCGGCACGGATGATGTCGTTATATTCGGGATTGCCATTTGAGATAAAGACGAATTTATTGCTCAGCCGTTCATCTTCATCGTAAACGGAAAAGCACTTTTGATTTTGACTGATAGTGGAGCTGATAATCTTCTCCGGCAGAGTCAGATATCTCCGGTCATGATTTCCTGCCACAGCCTCCGGATATTCCACCAGATTTGTCACGATGTCCAAAAGGCGGGTATCTTCTTTGATTTTGAATGCCTGACCTGCAAACAGGTTGGCACATTGCGCTTCGATCAGCTCTCGTCTCTGCTGCCAGTTTACTATTACTCTGGCCTTGTGCAAGCTCGCTTCATAAACCTGCGGACTCTCTATTGCTATAGCTTTGTCTAAGCCCAGATAGCGATTCCCAAAGCTATAATTTCCTGCTTTGATGCCAAAGAAATCCAGCTCTATCACAGTGCTATCCCACAAAGCCAAAATCCAGCGGATGGGTCTGGAAAAGGCCAGTTCCCGGCTCTGCCAGATCATTTTCTTGGGCATGGGAATCTGGGGGATGCTCTGCAAAATCCAGCGGCGCAGAATGTCGATGGTGCTCTCTCCGGTTTGGAGATAGCTTACTGCCAAAAATTCACCTTTCGGAGTCTTCTGGATAAAGATATCTTCCGCACGACCTCCGCTTTTTTTGAGAAATCCATTGCCGGCCTTGCTAAGCTTACCTTCCGGAGTATAGGCGATATTCACCGAAGGGCCGGTTTTGCTGATCTGAATGTCTTTCTGCCGGGCGGGCAGACCCTCTGCCCAAATGCTGAGGCGGCGAGGGGTGGAGCCAATCTGGATTTGCCCACAGCTCAAATCTTTTTCCTGCAAGCTCTTTTCAAAAGAAGTCTGCAAATGCTTGATAGCTGGCAGGATCACGTTTTCCGGTAGTTCCTCTATCCCCAGTTCAAATAAAAAAGAGTGCAAAAATCTATCCTTTACTTAGTTTCTGAAATTGTAATTTACAGTGATTTGATTGATGAGTCCCAGATCCCCATAGGATGCCAGAGCATAATCTAAATCGAATTTGCCAGTTTTCCAACCCAGGCCAAGGCTGCCGCCGCCCAGGTATCCCAAAAAGCTGCCCATGTGATAATCTGCAGCATTGCTTTTGAAGCCGCCCCGGATGGCCAGATTTGGATGCAGGAAATACTCCAGCCCCAAACGTAGCAGGATCTTGTCGCCACCGGATTTGCCAATATCTATCGCCGAGATCAAATCATCACGCATTCGCAAAGATAATCCCGCATTATAGGTGAACGGCAATTTTTCCTTGTATTTGGCATCCGTATAATAAGAGCTCTGAAATCCGATGTTACGCAGGTTGAGCCCTACTTTGACCTTTTCGTTTACCGTATGATGAAGTGCCCCTATGTCTATCATCACAGCTGTGGCACTGGCATCGTCAATGCTGTCATAGATAAATTTCAGGCTTCCGCCCAAATCCAGCGCCGGGCTGATATAGCGAGCCATAGAAGCTGAAGCTATCAGACTCTGCGCCCCAAAGCTGTCTCCGGTTTCGATCAATTCTCCGGAGGGGCTGATTTCGGTGCGGTCCATGTTCCCACTATTCCAATAGCGTAAACTGGCACCATAGGCCACAAAGATGTCTTTGGGATACACGTAATCTATGCTTCCGCCGCCACTACCTACAAAATGATCCATAAAAGTGGCAGCCACAGCAGCATTCGGTGCCCGTAAGATGGCAGCAGGATTAAAGGTAAGCGAGCCGGCATTTTCAGCCAGACCGGTTACGGCTCCTCCCATGGCCATGGTTTTGGCGTTATATATCAATTTCAGAGTATCAAATCCGGCATTGCCGGCATCTTCACTCTGGGCGGCCAGAGCTGCGAGGCTACTTAGCAGCAGCAGCGTTAATAGTATCTTGCATTGCTTGAACATGTTCAAATAGCTCCTGATCAGAGTTTGATCCGAGCAGTTTAGCTCGGTTTTTGTCCTGTCTGAGATATTCCGACAGGCTGCGGAGGATAAGCATGTATTCCTGGTTCGAATTTTGAGGCACCGCGATCATAAAGATCAGATTCACCGGCTCGTTATCGACAGCCCCAAAATCCAAAGCTTCCTCTAACATGCAAACCGCAATTTTCAGACAATTTACCGTAAGGTCACGGGCATGAGGAATGGCTATTCCACGTCCTATGCCGGTGCTCATGATCTCTTCACGGCCTTTCACCGCATTCAGATAGCGATCTGGGAAACTCAAACATCCGCTGTCTGAAAGCAGCCCGGCCATGTAGTCCAGGCAATCACCTTTACTTTTAAAAGCATCCACGATGCGTACTAATTCGGGTTTAAATAGTGCGTTCATCTTCTATCCACATATTTAGTAAAGAGGCATTATTTTGAACTCGGTCTTATAGTCAATCAAATTCTCCCTGGGAGAGTCAAAGAAAACTCGGTACCATGGCTTAGTTTACTTTCCACCTGGATTTCACCGCCCAGAAGTCTGACAAAATTATCCACCAATATCAGGCCCAGCCCACTCCCGCTTTCGTTTGCCGTACCATATTCTCTAAGTTCGTTATCGATGCTAAACAGGTTTTGTAGATGCCGGCGCGAAATGCCAATCCCATTGTCCTTCACACTTGCCCAAATCCGATCTCTACCGCATCTGAGCTGCACAATGATTTTGCTATGGGGATGTGAATATTTCAATGCGTTTGAAATCAGATTTCGGAAAATCGAGGAAAGCATCCGAATATCGCTTTCCACCATGCATTCTTCCTCGTGCTCGAAAACAATCTCAATGTCTTTTTGTGTAAAGGACTTACGATAGTGCTCAATAGCATATTCTACAGTCTTTGTTATCGATAAAATTTCTTTTTGAACCTGCATCTGCCCGGTTTGTAATTTTGCCCAGTCCAGGAGGTTTTCCAAAAGCGTAAAAATCCCACGGGCAGCACTGTTTACCTGTAAAAAAGCATCTTCGATCTGAGCCCGGTCAAAACTCTCGTAATTTTCAGCGGCAAATTCCGATAAAGAGATTATAGCATAAACCGGATTCTGCAAATCGTGTGCGACCAGCGAGAAAAACCGGTCCTTCTTGATGTTGAGATTTGCAAGCTCCTCTGCTGCTTGTTTCAATTTCTCTTCCGCTTTGTGCCGGGATGAGACATCCATGATTAGTCCATCCAAAAAAGGCGTATTACGATTGAGGTCATAAACAGCATTTCCTTTTTCCCAGACCCATTTTATCGTTCCGCTCTTGCAGACTATCCGATATTCCAGCTGATACTGGGTCTGCTTCTTAATCGCATCGTTTATAACGCTGCGCACCAGTTGCCGATCTTCCCTGTAAATCAAGTCGCTATAGCTCAGGGAACTATTGTCGATCAAGTCATCGGCACGGTAGCCGGTCAAATCTATACACCCTTCCGATATAAATAGCATAGACCACTGAGAATCGTTTTTGCACCGATAAGCCATCCCCGGGAGATTGTGCATAAGATTTGGCAGCAAACCCGGACTGATCCCATTGAGCGCACTTTCAGCATGCTTCAGAGAGATATTTTCATTCGTTTTGCTTTCATTAACTTCCATGATAATCAAGCTTGTAAAAGTTACAAAAAGTGTCAAGCTGGATTTTTTTAGTATCACAGACTGGTGCAATCTAAACTTCCGAAACTGCTGAACTTCTGGCTGCTTTCTTTGTTCTGTGATTGGCTCTAAAATAATGTTCTTTAATGGCCATTTATGTTTATAAAAAAGGCTCAAAAGCTATTGCCTTAAAAGACTTTAGGTGCCGGTTTTAACCGGCACGCCCCGGAGCAGCCATCCAGCCAAGACTTCTTCCTGGCCTTTGAAGGCCAGGCACACGGACTTATTATTTTCACGTTTACGATAGACTATACAAGCGCACTCCGAATTGAGACTCATCTGATTATACAAGGGGAGAGAGGGTTGAAGGAGTTTAGAAGGTTTAGGTAGTTGAGAGGGTTTAGGCTCTGTATCCATCCTTTTCGCAGCTAAATTGAGATTATACACGTAAAGATAAATATAGCTGCGGGTGCCCCGCCTTCAAAGACGGGGAAAAAGTCTTGTCGCGAGTGTCAGCCTCGAGAATGGCGGCTAAGCCGCCAGCTAAAGTCTTTCAAGGCAAACGGAACAAACAGGCATCTATCATAATATTTAGATTCTGCTATCATCTAAGGCAAAATGAATAAACAGATATCTATCATCCTAAGCATGAAAAAAACAGCTTAGCTCTCATCTTGAGCCAGTATCAAGGGATATCGCCTGAGGCCTTTTTTCCTCTCTGATATCCAGACTTTGGAGCAGGCTTGCCTTTTCGGCCAACTTGCAGCCAACTCGTTTTTAACTCGAGTCCACTCGAAGCTTCGAGTCATCTCGAGTTAAAACCAAGTTAAAATCAAATTCAAGGCAGGAGCAGTGGGTGGCTTGCGCAAGAGATACTTTCTTGCTTCGCATCTGCTATAACAAAAAACAGGTCGGGTTTTGCCAGAAGGTCTGAGGCTACTTTTCCCCAGACAAAGCGCAAGCTGCTATAGAGTCGCCACTGCATGTCAGTCACGGATTATTTCAAGATCACAAACTTGCCGCTTTCTGTGCCCTGGCTTGTAATAATCCGGTAAAAATAGCAGCCGGAACTGAGCTTCGTGGTGTCCAGGTTTAGCTCTGTCCCCTCAAGGTGTGTTTCCTGAAGCAATTGTCCTTTGAGATTGAATATTTTCAAATCTGCCTTCAAGCTCCTTTCGCTTTTGATCTTAAGGCTTGTTCCCATAGGCAGGGGATTGGGATATACGCAGATTCGTGCCTGTGTAATCAGATCATCTTCCACCGGGCTGGGGCTGGGCTCCAATTTCAAGTCTGTGGGCATCATGCCTACCGTGTATTCTTTGATGAGGCTAAGATCGGGATGCAAAAGTAAAACACTGGCATTTGATCCCCACTGGGGAGTCAGGATCACTATAGCAGAGGAGCTTCCGGTAAGGTCTGAGCCTCCAATGGGCAGGGGATTGTCGCTGCCATTGAGTATCTCATAGCTGAGGGCATGATAGCGATAAATATGATTTCCAGAGCTATCGGCCACCCAGGCAAGATGATCTGCATCGATCCAGATATTGCCGGGGGTGCCGCCCAGCTCTATAGTCTGAATCAGGCTGTCATTCTGAGTATCGAAGATCATTATGCTGCCGCCTATATCCGCCCAATTGCCTGTGCAGGAAACATGCAGATAGCCTTCATGCCAGCGTAGATACTGGGGATTCAGCCTCACTGGCAAGGTATCGAACACGGAAAAGGAAGGAAGGTCTATCACCGAAACCGAACTGCCGGCATAGTTTTGAGCGTAATCTCCGGCATTTGTAGTATAAAGCTTATCTCCCACCACACACAGAGCCTCGGGAGCCGTACCTACTTGCAAGCTGGCTATCACTTCTCCGTTGCTGGCATCCATTTTGTAAACCCTCGCAGTAAACAGGCCGGTAATATAAAGATAGCCTTCATGCAGGACGGCATCCCAGGGGTTGCTGCCCAATTCTACCAGATAGTTGGCTAATGAATTGCCGCCGGATTTGTCTATCTTTTGGATGGTGTTGTCACCGGAATTCACCGCATAAAGATAGTCTTCGCCCACCACTACTTTATTGGGCACATTACCCAAAATGCTGAAGGTATTTTGCACCTGATCGCTGGAAGTATCGATCCGGCTCAGAGTGCGGGATTGTGAATTTACTACGTAGATGAGATCTGCTCCCAAAAGGCTGAGAGCTATCAACATCAGTAGCAAAAGCGCTGTCTTGTTTTTCATTATTGTTCACCTCTTTTCTTACTGTGACTTGAGATGAACTTTTTGGACGGAAATATTCCCATTGCTCCGGGGAAATTCCCATACTTGCTGGCAGGTTTCCTGGCTCACAGCGGTTTGCTTTCTTATAAGCATTGAGGCGCCTTCCCATCGATAAAGACAGTGACTCCTCAAACCTTTATGCTGCATACAGTGGCGGAGGCCGCTTCGGTTTTGAATTCCCTATTACCTATACTCGCACCATCAAGTCACAGAGCCATTATTTTGCTGGGGGGATTATAGTCAAGTATAGGTTTTACAGGCATTCCCCCATTTTATGAGAGTCTGATTATGGACTGGTCGGTATTTGCTATCTGAAATGCCGTCCCTACAGGACTCTATAACCCTGTGTAACTGTAGGTTGCTATCTAAAATGCCGTCCCGTTGGGACTCGGATTAGGAGGATATTAATGCTTTAATCATGAATCTTAACTGCCAAAAGTATAAACTGGAATATATAGGCATAGATGATAGCTAAGATATTATCATTAAGTTTATTATCAAAAGAATGACTCGACATTTTGGGGGAATGCCAGTAGGTTTTAGTTTTGAGGTTTTGAAGTTTTGGAGTTGAAGCCGGCTACTCCTGCCCAGCTTTATCCTCCAAGTTTGAAGCCGGCTTCGACTTCAAAAATCTGGCTCTCATTATCGGTGACGAAGGCTGGCTTTCAGTTAAGTTTACTTTAACTTGCCACCGAGAACACCGAGGTCACCGAGATTTACGGGCAGACTTTTCTAAACTCTCTAAACCAAAAAAGGAGCCCCCACTTGGAGGCTCCACATTACTTTACTTGTTTGTTTTACTTACTTAGCCAATATCATCTTTTTGGTGCTGGTGTATTTGCCGCTGATCATGCGGTAGAAATACACGCCGGTACCGGCCAGGCGGCCATTGGCATCACGACCGTCCCAGTTTACCTGATAGTAGCCAGCTTGATTGTGCGTATTTTCGAAAGCCCTCATAAGCTGACCTTTCACGTTATAGACCTCAATCCTTACATCTCCGGCATCTTTCATGCTGTAGCGCAGATTGGTGCTGGGATTGAAGGGATTCGGGAAAGCGGAGAAGAGCTTGGTCTCTACCGGGATAGTGGGAATCTCGGGCTCTTCACCTTCGGCATAGATGGTTACCACAAGCGGGCCATGATATGTGCTTTCTCCGGTGAGGCTCCTATCTTCCAGCCAATAGTAATAGCGGGCCTGATGATAGACCTCAGTATCGGTATATTCATAGCTGATCTGAGTTCCATTTTCGATGCCTTCATCGATTAAAGCACTATTGATCATGATCGCAGTAGAAAGCTCTTGCACTTCACTGCGTAGGATATTGTATCCGGCATGATTGGTCTCAGACTCGGCGATCCAGGCTATGCTCACATGCAGGTCTGCGGTGAGGACAGCGGTGAAGGTCGAAAGGGTAACGGGAAGGGTATCGCCTTCTGCGATCGGGAAGACCATTATGAGGTCTCCATCAGCCTTGGTTGCCATGGTAAAGCTGATCGTAGTGGCATCCCATGTGATTACTTCAGGACTACCGGAACTTAAAAGCATCCAGGTGCCCGGAACGGTCTTGAGCGCAATCTGAGCGGGAGCAAATCCCAAGTCATGCAGTATGGTGATGGTGCTACCACTAAAGCTGACTCCACTGAGGGTAAGGCTCAGGCCAGCATTGGGCAAGCCGGCATCAGCATAACCAGCCACGACACTTACTGTGCCACTGCCAACTAAACCCTGTATCAATATGTTAGGATTGATGGGACTTCCACCATCCGGAGTTACAGTAGGCTCAATGTGTACCAAGCCGCCATCGATCTCTCCTGTATCGGCATCACTGCCGATAACAAACCTGATATTATCAACCACTGCCGGAGGTTGAGTTCCTGTAGAATAATCATTTCTCCAGGTAAAGACTATTCTCTTGGTGGTGCCGGCAAAAGCATCAGGAAGGTCGAGGCTTTCAGTTTGTATGTCTGTAATCAATGTGCCGGATAGATTATATGTCCCAAGCTCAGATGTCAATAGTGTGCCCGCTTGCGGCATCACAGTAGTATCTACTGCATATACTCTGAGGTAATCCCATGCTGTATATACACCTTCACCATTACATAACCAGTCAAACTTCAATTTGAAATCTGTAGTTTCAGCCGGGAAGTTGATATCCTGATAGAAGTGAACCACGGAAGTAGATCCGGTGTTATAGTTCCAACTGATGCCGTTATCATCACTAATATAAGCTGCATTAGTGCCAAATATGCCGGGATCACCCACATGCCACTTGTTGGTCTGAGTTCCATTCACCACTGTCCAGTCGCCCCAGCCCTCGCTGAATCCATAGGCATAGGGTACTGTATTGAAGATCACGCCTTCACCGGACAAATCTACAATCTGGGTTGCTTTGGCACCTTTTCCGATTGATTTTTCGGAAGGTGTATTGTCAACTATCTCCAGAGTAGCAGATTTTAGGCCTTCTGATGTGGGCTCGAAGCTTACTGTGATCGTTGCATTGGTACCAGGGGTTATAGTCAATGGGTACGGGATATCTCCCAATCCGAATTGATCGGGGTTTGTGCCGCTCAGAGATATTCCGCCTTCGGCAATTTCCAGATCAGCACCACCGGTGTTGGATATTGTAAAGACAACTTCTGCACTGGAACCCACTTCCTGCTTGCCAAAGTCTTTCCCTATCGGATCTATAACGAAGACTGGTCCTTCAGGTATTTCTTCCAGCAGGAAGTCATCGATGCCGAAACCATAGTATGTTGCAGCCGACGCATATTGGTAGAATGCGATATATACGGTTTGGCCGTTATAGGCATCCAGATTCAGTGTATGCTCGGTCCATTCGGTATTTGCGCAGGTGATATCGGCCAGTTCCACGGTAAATGAGGCAATTTCAGGATCGGTAGTGGAAAGCAGAACTTTGTAGGAATTAGCGTAAGAGGCACTTTCTACTATATCCCACCATTTCATTCTGACATCTACGCCGATAAGGTCTATCTGCGGAGTAATCAGATAGTCATCTGCATTTCCCATGCCATGAGCAGTGTGGGGAGCAGAACGGGCGGTGATATAGGTACTTGCTTGTGACCACATATAGCTGTCATTGTTGGCATTGATCACGGTCCAGCCGAGAGGAGCAGCAGGGCTGCCACTCCAGGTGCCATCGAAGTTCTCGGTATGTGAGAAGCTGGTGATTGTGGGATCAAAGCAGCTACCGCTAAGAGTTACGGTGGTAAGGGCTCTACTATCGTTGATCACGAATGAACCTGTATGGCTGGCGCCCACGGCTGTCGGTGCATACTGAACTGTGAAGTTCGCAGATGCGCCGGGGCCAAGGTCTATAGGGGCGGGGTTATCGGAAATGCTATAGTAAGCTCCACTGGCTGTAATGCTACTGACCGTAAGCGTTCCACCACCGGTATTGGTGATGGTGAACTGCTTGGTAGCCAGAGTATTAATCATGGTTGAACCAAAATCCCAAGTATCTACGTCTGGACTGAGGCTGAAGATGGGTAAAGAGGGGATATCCTCCACTACTACATCATCAATCCCCAGATCGCATAGATTGCTTGAGTAGTTACTTACTCCCCTAAAGCGCAGATACACTGTAGAAGAGGCATAAGCGGACAGGTCAACTGTATTGTTGAACCAGGCCAGCGTATTTGAAGTATCATGAGTGTACAGAGTTGTCCAGCTACTTAGGTCTGAAGACACGTCCACAAACAAAGGTTCTGCAACGGTGTTGTCTCCAATCCAATAGTAATAGCTCAAACGCTTTGCGGTAGCATCAAGAGCTATCGGAGGAGTAATCAAGCTATAGGGATTTTTATCAGTACTTGCAAGATAGCAATATAGATAGGCGAAATTATCGCCGCTATTAGCCGCACTTGCACCGTGAGAATCTGAAGTAGTAGTTTTCCAGTGCTGAGATGCTCCGGTAGAGCCTTCGGTAACACTCCAGTTGAGAGGCAAAGCAGGAACTGTGACAGCATCGAAGTTCTCAGTGTATGGGAAGCTGGTGATTGTGGGATCAAAGCAGCTACCGCTAAGAGTTACGGTGGTAAGGGCTCTACTATCGTTGATCACGAATGAACCTGTATGGCTGGCGCCTACGACTGTGGGTGCATACTGAACTGTGAAGTTCGCAGATGCGCCGGAGCCGAGGGCTACAGGACTGGGGTTCTCTGAAATGCTATAGTAAGCTCCGCTTGGTGTAATGCTATTGACCGTCAGCGTTCCACCACCGGTATTGGTGATGGTGAACTGCTTGGTGGCCAGAGTATTAATCATAGTTGCGCCAAAATCCCAGGTAGTAACGTCGGGTGTAAGGCTGAAGACGGCTACAGATGGAGTTCCCCGAAGAATGACATTATCGAAATCAACATAGTAATCGCCAGCGTCCCAAGTGCAGAGGAACTTGATCTTTACAGCCTGGGTATCGTAGGTAAGCAAAGGAATCGTTACCGTGGCAAAAGCATTGCTGGTGATATGATTGGTCGAATCAATCGTATATACGGTGTTAAATGAGACACCGTCATCAGTGGAAATCTGCACCTGGATATTGTCACCGGCAAGGGTAGTGCCTGTGCCAGGATAACCAGTATAATTCACAATTCGATAATCGAACATCAATTGCGAATCTGCCACCAATGGTCCGATCGGATTTGAAACGGCGTTGGCACTTGTAGAGGAACTCCACATGTTTTTGTACAATCCGTTTGTGCCGTTTGCACCGTGAGTGGAGGAGATGGTCATGTTCCCCGTCCAGTTAATAGCAGAAAGTGATGTTCCGCTATCGAAATTCTGAGTATAGGGGATTGGTTCTTGTGTACTCATTGTTGATGCATTAACCGTGGGGATTGTGCCATCAGTCTTGAAGTCAATATCCGTTAAACTATTTGTATAAGGCCAGATCTTGAATTCATAAGGCGTATTTAATGTTAGCCCCGTAAAGGTATGGGTATTAGCACCCAGAGCATGGGCTACGTTAATCGCTGCGTTGTCATCTGTCCATACAGCATCATTTGCCACTGGTGTGCCATCAACGACGTCCGCATAGCTGCCTGCGCCTTTGATAGCCTGAATCAAGTATCCTGCCGGCAACTGAGCGCCAGTAGCTCCGGTCCAGTTCAACTGAATCGAAGTGTAAGCCAGGGTTCCGGCAGCAAAATCTGTTACATGGTTGGTTGGTTCAGGATAGACAACCCCAGAAATGCCCACAAATTTAATATTCGGGCGGTTATAGGAAGTTGATAGACTGGTTGGTGCAGCAGTGTCTGAACCCGCATAAATAAACTGGTAAGAAGGAGTAGTAGATGTATATCTCCATTTCACATACGGGCTTGAATAATTAGGTATGGCAGACTCGAATAAAACTTCCAGGTTATCTGAGGCATTATATGGTGTATCGGTAATATCGAAATCAAACCAACCTGTGGCATTATAAGTAACAGTAGCATCAAAAACCAGAGTCGCCCCCGCTATTTGATTTGCCCAAGTATCTCCTGCCAGCGTTGTGCTCGCTGTGGTTTTCAGGTATATTTTAGTCGGGACGGCGGTAGCTGTGTTTGCTACATCGCAATACAACTGAAGATTGGTGATCGTACCTGATCCGGCGTTAATCTCTGTCCCGGTGTATATCGCCGCAGCACGGTGCCATTTATTCCAAGTTCCAATGGGGTAATTATAACTGGAACTTGTCCCCGCTCCGATAATCACATCAGCAAAGACCATTCCGACCATCGCCAATACGAACAGTAGTATCAATAATTTCTTCATAATACATTCTCCTAAGTATTAAGTGTGAGATTGAAAATATGACTGTAGCATAGGCTGCAGCCGGGTTGAATATAGAAAATATTGGAAAAGAGGGTTTCTGCTCTGAGATAGAGCAGAAGTATGATTTACGAAATTTGGGGTAAAGGTGAGGGAGAGGGCTCTATCCAAGGAGTGGTAAGAGCCAATTAAGCAATGATATTTAAAAAGCTTGTGGAAAAATATGGACACTATTTTAACCAAAATAGTATAAAACACTGGCATAGGCTCTCTAATAGCTTTACTTGACAGTGTCTTATGGTCTTGTTTTGAGCAAAAATAAAAATCCAAATTCTTTCTCCTCTTTTAGAAAAAAAACTGCTGTTTAGAGCTGTAAATATGCTTTCTCACAAAAGCAAGCCAGCGTTTAAGCAAAACACATATACTTTATTTTTAGCAAGTTAAGCCAATAGCAAATCACTTGCTCATACCATATTGCGATAATATCCAGATGCAGAATCCTGTCAAGAAGAATGGTTGACTGGCATTCCCCTATTTTTCAAAAGTCTGATTATGGACTGGTCGGTATTTGCTATCTGAAATTCCGTCCCGAATGGGACTCTGGGCCATTGTGTAGCTATAGCTTACTATCTGAATAGAGTAACAAAAAATCTTCTTTCATGTAGAACTCCATCAGCTTTCGCCACCGACGATGACAGCCTGATTTGTTAAGCTTCGCTGAAATAGCCTGTCTGCTGGATTGGATGCGTCTCGCATCCAGCAAGGCCACAGGTCTTGAAAATCGAGCACGTCCCGTGCTCAGCAGGCGAGACGCCTGCTATCCAGCAGCTCTACCCGTCAGGGGGATGTTTTATGTCCTCTGAACAGTTTTCATGTAAACTTAACTGAAAGCCAGCTTTCGCCACCGACAATGAAAAACCTTAACAAAATTCCCTCTATAAAATAGAGTGTCTCCTCCTAAATAAAATAAAAAAGGAGACACCCA
>Ga0265293_10003805_pt1 | contig 27508 bp, 27 predicted proteins | sample Munlanlewell138R_FD_192505 | JGI IMG/M metagenome (GOLD analysis project Ga0265293, IMG submission 192505) | Leachate microbial communities from a municipal landfill in Southern Ontario, Canada - Leachate well 138R | ecosystem: Engineered > Solid waste > Landfill > Unclassified | place: Canada...
CATGATTATTCCTGTTCCAACTTAGTTACATATACCGCCAAACAAAATGTGGCGGACCATATTCGCTTTCGCTATTCATATAACCAGTTTTGGTCCCGTCAGGCTGCTTGGGGTTTAAACCAAACCACCCTGGGTTGAAATCTGCTTAAATAAGAACTCTCCACCCACTGTAGAATGAGCGAAGTCTATTAATATACACCATATAACACTCTTAAGCAAGCATTTTATCCGTTCGTTTTCTGGATAATACTTTAAAAACAACAATATATCGCATTTTGCCTGACTCGGCTTGCACCCTTGGCAGCGGCTTTTGCCGTTTAGACATGCTGTCCACCATTGATTTGCAGTTCCGAACCATTAATGTAAGAGGATTGTTCACTGCATAAATAATAAATGGCCTGCGCCACTTCATGGGGCGTTCCCAGGCGATGCATGGGAATCTGGGTCTCAACAATCTTGTGGGTATCAGGAGAAAGAATGGAGGTATTAATCTCACCCGGCGCAATGGCATTGACCCTGACGCCCTGCGGGGCAAACTCATGCGCCTGCTCCCGGGTTAAAGCTGCCAAACCTGCTTTTGACGCAGCATAGGCCGCACCGGCAAAGGGGTGGACACGCGAACCGGCGATCGAGGTTACGTTAACAATACTGCCTCCGGCTTTTTTCAATTCGGGGAACAGGTAACGTGACAACAGGGCCGTAGAAACCAGATTAACCCGCAAAACATTCACCCAGGTGAACTCATCGGTATCCAGAACGCCCAGGCGTTTGCCCCCTTCCCCCTTGGGGGAAATACCGGCATTATTCACCAGGGCATGTAATTTCCCGTCTGGCAACTTTTGGCGTACCGTTTCCACCAAATCACGCAGTCCGTTCAAATCAGACAAATCAGCCTGGATATGACTCTCTTTGGCGTCTGTCCACCTGCATTCCTGAGAAAAAGGCTGGCGCGATACGGTAAAAATCCGCCATCCCCGCGCCTGAAACAGTTTAACGGTCGCATGCCCAATGCCACGACTGGCTCCGGTTAACAGTACATATCGTGTTTGGTCTGTCATGTTAGTCTCCGTTCGCCAGTCCAAGGCGCATTTTTTCACTGCGTCTTCTGAGCCACTCCAGCGTCAAAAGCATAATGACTGAAAACAGAATAAGCAAGGTGGCCGCCGCGGCAATCGTGGGGTTCAGGTTTTCACGGATGCCACTAAACATCACCCGGGGCAAGGTAAACTGATCGGGCCTGCCACAAATAAGGTCAAAACCACCTCATCAAAGGAAATGCCAAAGGCAAACAGGCCGCCTGAAATAACACCCGGTGCAATTATCGGCAAGGTGACCCTGAAAAACGCGTACACCGGGGACGCCCCCAGACTGCTGGCCGCCTTGACCAGATTCTGGTCAAAGCCCTCAAGCGTGGCCAATACGGTAATCACCACAAACGGCACGCCCAGCACCGCATGCATTAAAATCAGCAGCCAGATATTATTCGCCATGCCCAGGGGTGCAAAGAACAGGTAAGCCGCCACACCCACAATGACAACCGGCACCACCATGGGTGAAACCAGCAAACTCATCAGAAACGCCTTGCCAAAGAAGTTGGCACGATTGAATCCCAACGCCGCCAGCGTTCCCAGTACCATGGCGATAATCGTAGCCAGTGGCGCCACAATCAATGTGTTTTTCAGGCCTAGCATCCAGGTCGGCGATGAAAAGAAGTTTTCATACCAGCGCAGGGAAAAGCCTTGCACCGGATAAACCAGAAATGCACTTTCACTGAATGACAGTGGCACAATCACCAGCACTGGGGTAATCAGGTACAACAAAATCAGCGCGCAAATAATCCTGTGTAAATAAAACCAGACCATTTCCACAGCCGTACGGTTTTCTTTGGTTTTTTTCATGCGAGCCTCACTTTGCCACTGCCAACCAGACGGTTGTACACGGCATAAAGAATCAGCGTGGCCAGCAGCAGAAACCCACCCAGGGCAGCCGCCAGACCCCAATTAATAGAACCGTTTGTATAAAAGGCAATGAAGTAACTGATCATCTGGTCTTTGGGTCCCCCCAGCAATGCCGGGGTAATGTAATAGCCGATGGATGTAATGAATACCAGCAGGCAGCCGGCACTGACACCTGCCACGGTCTGGGGGAAATAAACCTTCCAGAAACTGCTAATGGGATGACAGCCCAATGACACGGCCGCACGGACATAAGTGGGTGAAATGCCTTTCATGACACTGTAAATGGGCAAAATCATGAACGGCAGCATAATATGCACCATCGCTATATATACACCAATCCGGTTGAACACCAATTGCACCGGCTGCTCAATAAAACCTGCCCACATTAAGAAACCGTTAATAATCCCGCCATTTTGCAGCAGGACAATCCAGGCGGCGGTTCGCACCAGCAAGGAAGTCCAGAAAGGCAATAACACCAGAATCATCAGCAGGTTGCTGGTTTTTGCCGGTAAGGTGGCTAGCAAATAAGCCAAGGGATAGGCCAGAATCAGGGTGCAAAGGGTCACCACCAGCGCCATTTTGAAGGTACGCAAATAGATATCCAGAAAAATGGATTCAGATGCACCGGCACTGACAATCTCATTGCGTTCGTTATATTTCATATCCAGCGCCGTCAACAGGTAAAAGTCGGTATATTCACCTGCATTACGTTTAAGCAGTGCCCAGGCAGCCGGATCAGCCCATCTGCCGTCAATCTTTTCAAATTCGGCCTGGTAAGCGGTGACCGTTTCGGGTAGTGGCATTTTACGCAGGGTTTTTGATAACAAGCTGCGTGCCCCTGGTTCCTCAAAATTCAGCCGCCGCATCAGGTCACCCGATGTCCGCGCCTGTTTGGCCTTGGCCAAGTCCTGTGCCAGTGCCTTGTAAAGACCTTCATGCAACGGCTGTCCCACCTCCCAATCACGCAGCTGTTCGGTGGTGATTGGCAATACGGAAATCACTTCGGGGTTTTCTATGCTTTTATTCAAAAACGACAGGATGGGTGCCACAAACAGCAGCAAAAGAAAAAGCACCAATGGAAGAACCAAGACAAATGCCTTGACCTTATTGCGTTTCGTTGATTTTGCAAATTTTGTTTGCAGTGTCGCCACTTCACCGGCAGACATGACCGGTTTTGTTATCGCCATCTGACTCATTATCCCCTCCTTTAAACGCTTTTCGGATTGACAGGGCTTACTTCTGCCTGACCTTACTGATAGGGGTCAAGAATACGAACAAATTCCCGCTTCCAGCCCACATTGATCCGGCTGCCTGCTTTCAGTGTCTGGCTAACCAAGGCAATAGGCTGCTTGACCACAAAATTCGGATTGTCATACAGGTTCAGGCGCAAACGGACATGATCCCCAAAATAAACAAACTCCAGAATTTCTCCCTGGCCGTTTTGTTCGGCACTACCCGCAGGCGGATCAATCACGACCCGCTCGGGGCGAATGGAAACCGACACCATATCACCGGTTTTCAGGGCCTGATTGGCCAGTACCCCTTCCATCTGGCTGCCATTCTCAAGCAGCACCGTGCCATATCCATTTTCAACCTTGGTGATCCGGCCATGCGTACGATTATTCTCGCCAATAAAATTGGCCACGAATGCGGTGGTTGGCCGCTCGTACAGAGTCTCAGGTGAATCTATTTGCTGAATCACACCATCGTTGAAAACAGCAACACGATCGGACATGGTCAGTGCCTCGCCCTGATCGTGAGTAACATACACCACCGTAATACCCAGCTTGTTATGCAAACGCTTGATCTCATATTGCATATGCTCGCGCAATTGCTTGTCAAGGGCACCCAGCGGCTCATCCATTAGGACCACCTGGGGCTCAAACACCAGCGCCCTGGCCAACGCCACCCGCTGTTGTTGCCCGCCCGACAGCTGACCGGGAAAACGGTTGCCGAACTGATTCAGTTGCACCATGGCCAAACCATTTTCCACCCGTTTTTTTATCTCATCCTTGCCCAGCCCCCTGACTTTCAGGGGAAAGGCCAGGTTTTCGGCCACCGTCATGTGCGGAAACAGGGCATAGTTCTGGAACACCATACCAATATTGCGTTTGTAAGCAGGCACATCGTCCAGCGAGCGCCCTGCCAGCTCGATGGTTCCCGAAGTGGGCGTTTCAAAACCGGCAAGCATCATCAGGCTGGTTGTTTTGCCTGAACCTGACGGACCCAGCAATGTCAGGAACTCTCCATGCTGAATATCAAGATTCAGGTTTTTAACAATCATGGAACGTCCGTCATAACTTTTCTGAACATTCCTGAAACGCACCAGAATATCCGTGTTATTACTGTCAGGTCCAGACATAAGCATTACCTCCTTGGGTTAGCCATTCAATTTTTCATGAACGATATCAATCGCCTGTTTGAATTTATCCACCATCTCATCAACCTGATCAACCGTAATAATCAAGGGTGGACAAAAGGCAAGCGTATCACCGATATTGCGTGAGATCACACCCAGATCCTGCATCACTTTACCAACCATGGTACCCAGCTGGCCCGGCACTTCCAGCGCTGTTTTTTTGGATTTATCAATCACCAGTTCAACACCGGCAATCAGGCCAATGCCACGCACTTCCCCCACCAGCGGATGATTGTCCAGCTCATGCAGACGCTTGAGCATATGTGCGCCCACCGTGGCCGCATTATCCACCAGATTGCGTTCTTCGATGATATTCAGGTTTTCCATGCCCACTGCCACCGCCACCGGATGACCACCCGCGGTGAAGCCATGTCCCAGTACGCCTAGCTTGTTACTTTCATCAGCGATCGGATTGAACATTTTTTCGTTCAGCAAAATGGCCGACAAAGGTTGGTAGGAAGAGGAAATTTGCTTGGACAGCACCAGCACATCTGGCTTCAGGTCAAACGTTTCAGAAGCGAACATTTTTCCGGTACGCCCAAAGCCGCAAATCACTTCATCAGCAATAAACAAAATATCGTGTTTTTGCAGGACTGCCTGGATTTTTTCCCAATAGGTGGCGGGTGGCACAATCACGCCACCCGCCCCCATTACCGGCTCGGCAATAAAAGCGGCAATAGTTTCAGGGCCCTCTTTCTGGATCAGGTTTTCCAGTTCCTGGGCCATACGGGTTGAGAACTGCTCTTCGCTTTCGCCTTCCCGCGCATCACGCCAGTAATGCGGACATGCCGTATGCAAAATCCGATCGATGGGTAAATCAAAACCACGGTGGTTGCCGGGCAAGCCGGTCAGGCTGGCAGAAGCGATGGTAACGCCATGGTAGCCCTTGAGGCGACTGATGATTTTCTTTTTATCGGGCAAACCCAAGGCATTGGAACGATACCAGACCAGTTTGATAACCGTATCATTGGCCTCGGAGCCAGAATTGGTAAAGAACACCTTGCTCATGGGCACCGGTGCAATATCAATCAGTCTTTTGGCAAACTGGGCGGCTACATCATGGGTTTTATGGGTGAACTGATGATAAAACGGCAATATTTCAAACTGGCGCATGGCGGCTTTAACCAGCCTTTTCTCGCTAAATCCCAGTGCCACGCTCCACAAACCGGCCATAGCTTCCAGATATTTCTTGCCATGAATATCCTCTACGTAGACCCCATCCCCCTTGACGATAACCAAAGGCCCCTGCTCCTGATGCTTGCGGGCATTGGTATAAGGGTGCAAGTGGTAATTAATGTCGTCGCTTTCCTGCTGAATTAATGTGTTTTCCATTTGGGTCTCCGTAACAGTCGAATATTGCAAAAACAAGTCAGTCCTGTTTTTTATCCTAAGACAGGAAGTCACAATCGGCTATATCCACTTGTGTAATTTTGATCAGGCCAGTTATGTTTTCAGGCCCCGCTGAAGAACAATCCCCGTTCCCCTTCAATGAAAACCTGCTGCAGGCGATTGACTGCACCGGCAATGTCCCGGGTGGGTACACCACCATAGCCCAACACCAGACAAAGCCCGTGTTCCGTGGGTTTACGGAATTTGGCCTGGCGCACAATCATGCCGTGGCGGCGGGCACAAAGTGAAAATTGTTCGAAGCTTAACAACGAATTGAAGCAGGCCATTAGGTGCAAACCCGAATTGCCTTGGGAAAGGGTCACTTTCTTGCCAAAAACCGCTTTTAATCTTTCGCGGAACAGGGTTCCCCGTTCAAGATAAATCGCCCGCATTTTCTTGATATGCCGGTAGAAATGACCTTCATTGATAAATTCGGCCAATGCGGCCTGCAGCTGCAGCATGCCGGGCAAATAAAGGTTTGAAATGGCGCGTCGCATGGCCGGTGCCAAACCGGGCGGCACCACCATATAGCTAAGGCGCAAACCAGAAAACATGGACTTGCTGAACGTACCAAAATAAATCACATGGTTGCCCTGATCCAGGCTTTGCAAAGAAGGCAAATGCAAGTCATCATGATTGAACTCACAGTCATAATCATCTTCAATCACCCATAACTGATGCTTTCTGGCCAGGGCAAGGATTTTTTCGCGCCGTTCCATCGACATGGTGACGCCGGTAGGATACTGGTGTGAAGGCGTGACATAAATGAATTTCCCGTTCTCGGCAATCATCTCGTCTTCCAGTGCAATCCCCCCGTCATCAAGGGGTATGCAATTAACCTTTAGCCCACCCGCTTCAAACACCGATTCAGTCGCCCAATAAGGTGGATCTTCGATATAGGCCTGCTGCCCGGGGTCACTTAACAGCCGGGTGCATAAATCCAGCGACTGGGGTGTACCAAAGGTCACAATAACCTGATCGGGATCACACTGCAGGGAACGGGAAATAGCCAAATAAGCGGCAATGGCCTTACGCAGCTCTACATAGCCCCCGGACTCGGCATAGCCCGACAGGTGAAGATACTTTTTTGAATAGTACTTTCCCAGGATTTTCCGCCATATATGAAAAGGAAACTCCGACACATCGGGAATACCGGGAACAAACTCTCCCTTGGGCTGTGGCGGACTGCTTTCCGACAACAACAACCGGGCTCCCCTTTCGGAGTACACCCAGGATTTCATAGCCGGCGCATTGCCCGACGGCACCAGCGGGGTTACCACCTTTGAAACATACGTGCCACTGCCTTCCCGGCTGTACAGATAGCCTTCGGTAATCAGGCGCTCATACACCAGGGAAACGGTAATTCGCGAAATACCCACCTCTTTGCTCAGGAAACGGGAAGAAGGCAGTTTCCTGTCCGGTGGCAAGCTACCATTGTTGATCAAATCATGAATGATCTGATAAAGCTGGCGTTGCAATGGCATTTTGTCATCACGGTTCAGCTTTTCAAGCACCAGTTCGGCTAATGGAATTTCAAACATAATCCTCGCTCATTAATCATTATTTTCATATTTAATTTAAAATTGATTTTCATATTTAATTTAAAATTGAAATTGTTGTTTTTTATAAACATGAACTAATAAAACATCAGGCAACCCCATCCCCCCATTATTCTCGGGCATTTACTGTTGTCCCATGACTAAGCTATTCATTCCATTTATTTTAATTAGCCGGCACCACAGATCCTTCAATACGGCAATCACCGAAACACTTCACGGGAAAACCCCTATTTCCCATAAAAAACAAAACTTGCGATGATGTCACATTCATTCTCTTCTGATGTCCAAACACAAGGATGTGAAATTATGTTCAAACACGCTCGTTCAGCCATCGTGACAGGATTCATACTCAGTGCCTTTGGCGCTGTTGCCTCAGCCCAAAGCCTTACCGTTGTTTCTTTCGGTGGTGACTCAAAAACCGCCATGGAAAAAGCCTACTTCCAGCCTTTTGAAAAAGAAACCGGCATCAGGATCAATGCCGTGGACTGGAACGGTGAGATGGGAAAAATAAAAAGCATGGTTGACACCAACAGCGTCCAGTGGGATGTGGTAGAGGTTGAAGCCCCTGAACTGGAACGTGGTTGTGCCGAAGGTCTGTTTGAGGAAATTGATTACAGCAAGGTCCTGCCTGAATCCGACTTTATCGAACATGCAGCACAGGATTGTGGCGTAGGCACCTTTATCTGGTCGGTAGCCCTGGCCTACAATAAAGACAAACTCAAGGAAGGACCCACCTCTTGGGCCGATTTTTGGGACATCAATAAATATCCGGGCAAACGGTCCTTACGCAAAGGGGCAAAATACACCCTTGAAATTGCCCTGATGGCCGATGGCGTGTCTCCCAAAGAGGTCTACTCAGTACTGTCAACCCCTGAAGGCGTTGACCGTGCATTTAAAAAACTAGATGAACTCAAGCCACATATCCAATGGTGGGAATCGGGCGCACAACCCGGCCAATATCTGGTTGCCGGTGATGTGGTCATGTCTTCCGCCTACAATGGCCGGATTTCCCAAGCCATCAAGCAAGACAATCGCCCCCTGTCCATCGTCTGGAACCAGAGCCTGTATGCACTTGACTACTGGGCCATTCCAAAAGACGCACCCGATATTGAAAACTCGCTTAAATTCATCAAGTTTGCCAGCCAGCCCCAGAACCTGGTGAGCTATTCATCCCTCATTCCTTACGGCCCGCCAACCACTGCAGCTATCAATGCCCTGCCGGCTGACATTGGCAAAGACCTGCCAAGTTCCAAACAAAACATCGAAAACGCCATTGCGCTAGATGTCAATTTCTGGACCGATTATGGTGATGCCCTTGAACAACGCTATAACGCCTGGGTAGCACAATAAGCAACTTTTTTTAAGCAAAAAACGACCTTATCATCTCCGGGTTTCCCACCCGGAGATGATTGCATTGCGACCGGCAAACCCATGCCTTGAACCCGGCTTTTCCATGGTACAGTTATTTTTTTGCACGCATACACGCTTTTAACCAGAAGGAAAACCATGTTTGAGCATTTAGCACCTTATGCCGGTGACCCCATTTTCAGAATTGGTGACATGTTCCGTCAAGACCAGCGCCAAAATAAAGTAGATCTGACCGTTGGGCTTTATTATGATGGCAAAGGCCAGATTCCCATCCTGGACAGTATCCATCAAGCCGAACTGAAACGTGCTCAACATCCGGAAACCCGCCAATATCTTCCCATGGAAGGCTTACCCAGCTATCGCAGCGCGGTACAAAAACTGCTGTTTGGTACAGAATGCGCTGCCCTGAACGAAGGCCGCATTGTGACCATGCAAAGCGTGGGTGGCACCGGTGCCCTGCGTATTGGTGGCGAACTGCTGAATTTGGCCAGCCCCAACAGTGAAATCTGGATCAGCAATCCGGGCTGGGATAACCACCATTCCATCTTTGAGGGTGCGGGCCTGAAAACCCATACCTACCCTTATTACGATTCCGTCAATGGCGTTTTGCTATTTGACGAGATGAAACAAACCTTCCAGACCCTTTCCGCTGGCAGCATTGTGCTGCTGCACCCCTGCTGCCACAATCCCACCGGGGCGGATCTATCCACAGCACAATGGGAAGAAATTGCCGACATTATTGTTGATCGCAAGCTGATCCCGTTCCTGGACATTGCCTACCAGGGTTTCAGCAAGGGTCTTGATGAGGATGCCTTTGCCGTACGTCTGCTGGCAGCCAAAAACATTCCCATGCTGGTTGCCAACTCTTTTTCCAAGAACTTTTCATTTTACGCCGAACGCTGTGGCGCCCTTTCAGTGGTCTGCCAAAACACCACCGAAGCCGGTCTGGTACTGGGACAAATCAAGCTGCTGGTACGCCGCATTTACTCCAATCCGCCATTGCATGGCGCCCGCATGATCTCCGATGTACTTAACGATCCGGAACTGTTTACCATATGGGATCAAGAAGTCAATGAAATGCGTACCCGCATCAGGAACATACGCCAGAAAGCCTACGATATCCTGAAGACACAGGCGCCTCATTTCGACAGCTCGTTCATCATCCAGCAAAATGGCATGTTCAGCTACACCGGCCTGAGCCTGGCTCAAATTGAACAACTGCGTGCCGATTACGGTGTTTACATGATCGACTCTGGCCGGATCAGCGTGCCCGGACTTAACGAAGACAACGTTACCTACTTTGCCGAATCAGTCAGCAAAGTGGTATAGAAAAAAATTTAGTATTGAAATAATAAATCTTAACTGACAACACAAAATGAGGACTGAAGAGAAATGAGTCAATATGAAGCACTGAGTCTGTATATAGATGGCGAATTTGTTTCCGGTGGAGGACGCAAAACCCAGGATATTATTAACCCGGCCACTCTTGAGGTACTGGGACAACTGCCCCACGCCAGCGAAGCCGACCTGGATCGTGCCCTGTCCGCGGCACAGCGGGCCTTCGATTCGTGGAAGCACAGCTCACCCATGGAGCGCTCCGCCATTTTACGCAAGGCTGCCCAATTGTCCCGTGACCGTGCCCAGGAAATTGGCCTGAACATGACCCGTGACCAGGGCAAGCCCCTGGCAGAGTCTGTCGGTGAAATCGTTTCATGTGCAGACCACTGCGACTGGCATGCCGAAGAATGCCGCCGTATTTACGGCCGGGTCATTCCCCCACGCACGCCCAATGTACGCCAGATCGTAGTACGTGAACCCATTGGCGTCTGTGCCGCTTTCACCCCATGGAATTTCCCCTACAACCAGGCTATCCGTAAAATCTCGGCCGCTATTGGTGCCGGTTGCTCCATTATCCTGAAAGGCCCTGAAGATTCACCCAGTGCCGTCATGGCCATTGCCCGCATCTTCCATGATGCCGGCCTGCCCAAAGGGGTACTGAATATTGTATGGGGTGAACCCGCCCAGGTATCCGACTACCTGATCCGCTCCCCGATCGTGCGCAAAGTATCGTTTACCGGTTCGGTGCCGGTGGGCAAACAGCTGGCTGCACTGGCCGGTGCCCACATGAAGCGCATCACCATGGAACTGGGTGGCCACTCTCCGGTACTGGTTTTTAATGACGCCAATATCGAACAGGCGGCCAAAAGCCTGGCCAAGTTCAAGATTCGTAATGCCGGCCAGGTCTGCGTGTCACCCACCCGGTTTTATGTCCAGGAAAAAGCCTATGACCAGTTCCTGGATATTTTTGTCAATGCACTAAAAGGCATTCAGCTTGGCGATGGTACGGCACAAGGAACCGAAATGGGCCCATTGGCCCACGAGCGTCGCATTGGCAGCATGAGCGCCTTTGTTGAAGATGCCAGACAGCGTGGCGCAACCATTGAACTGGGTGGCGACCCCTTGTCACAAACCGGTTATTTTTTCCCGCCAACCGTTGTCACCAATATTAACGATGACGCAAAGCTCATGACCGAAGAGCCGTTCGGCCCGATTGCACCCGTTGTCAAATTCAGCGATACCGATGAAGTCCTGGCCAGGGCCAACAGTCTGCCTTTCGGCCTGTCTTCATATGTATTTACCAATTCGCTTCAAACCGCAACCAAAGCGTCCAATACCCTTGAAGCAGGCATGGTCAATATCAACCACTTTGGCTCAGCCCTGCCAGAAACACCGTTTGGTGGCGTGAAAGACAGCGGTATCGGCAGTGAAGGCGGTTTGGAAACCTTTGACGGCTATTTGGTCACCAAGTTTATTACACACGTATAACAATACTGCCGCTTTTACAATTACGCGGCATATAAAAAATTATTTCTTTATATGAAAGCGCAAAGAACCTTGTTCTTTGCGCTTTTTTCATTTCAGCTCGCTTTAATCTTAAAACCTTATGGAAAGCACCTATAGCTATGCCATCTATTTCTACCGCATACTAATTCCGTACCAAAGGCACGGGGCATACCCGTGTTTTCAATCACTAATTTTCAGAATTAATGCATAACATGAGTGATTTAATCTTAGAGACAAAAAATTTGACCAAGGAATTCCTTGGTTTCGTGGCGGTAAACGATGTGAACCTGCAGGTCCAGCGCGGACATATTCATGCGCTTATTGGCCCCAATGGTGCCGGTAAAACCACCTGCTTCAATTTGCTGACTAAATTCCTGCGCCCCACCTCGGGCAGTATTTTTTTCAATGGCAACAATATTACCGCTGAAAAACCGGCGCAAATTGCACGCAAGGGCATTATCCGCTCCTTCCAGATTTCAGCCGTTTTCCCCGAGCTTACCGTACTGGAAAATGTACGCATAGGCCTGCAACGCCAGCAGCACAACTCGTTCCATTTCTGGAAAAGCAACAAATGCCTGCACGAACTTGACGACCAGGCCAGGGAATTGCTGGCAGAAGTAGACCTGCTTGAATTTGAAAGTGAAATTACTTCCAACCTGCCCTATGGCCGCAAACGGGCACTGGAAATTGCCACCACACTAGGCATGAAGCCCGAACTCATGCTGCTTGACGAACCCACCCAGGGCATGGGCCATGAAGACGTGGACCGGGTCACCCAACTGATTAAAAAAGTCAGCACCGGACGCACCATCCTGATGGTCGAGCACAATATGAACGTTATTTCATCCATCGCCGACAAAATCACTGTCCTGGCACGTGGCGCCACGCTGGCCGAAGGCAATTACCAGGAAGTTTCCCGCAACCCGGCCGTGATGGAAGCCTATATGGGCACCTCAGAAGGTGAACTGGAAGGGGCTCACTAACATGACAGCACCCGCAATTGAAATCAAGGATCTGCAGGCTTGGTATGGTGAATCCCATATTCTGCATGGTGTCAACATCAGCATTCCCAAAGGGCAGGTCATTACCCTGCTAGGGCGTAACGGCGCAGGCCGTACAACCACCCTGCGGGCCTTGCTGGGATTAACCGGCACCCGCAAAGGTTCCATCAAAATCCATGGTGTTGAAGCCATTAACCTGCCCACCCATAAAATCGCCCACCTGGGCATTGGTTATTGCCCCGAAGAGCGCGGCATCTTTGCCAGCCTGAGCTGTGAAGAAAACCTGCTGTTACCACCCCAGCTCAACGGCAGCACCGCCGGCGGCCAAGGCATGTCACTGACGGAAATCTACGACATGTTCCCCAACCTGCTGGAACGCCGCAATTCCCCGGGAACCCGTCTGTCAGGCGGTGAACAGCAGATGCTGGCGGTTGCCCGCATTTTACGCACAGGTGCCAATATCCTGTTGCTGGATGAAATTTCAGAAGGTCTTGCCCCTGTCATCGTTCAAACACTTGGCCGCATGATCACCACCCTGAAAGCAAAAGGTTTCACGATTGTCATGGTCGAACAGAACTTCCGCTTTGCCGCCCCCTTGGCCGACCATTTCTATGTCATGGAACATGGAGAAATCGTTGAACAATTCCCGGCTTCCGAGCTGGCCGCAAAACAGGACACCTTGCATACCCTGCTGGGTGTCTAAGCTATTTTTTCATTCAATCCCCGGAGACAAACATGAAATTAAAGAAAACAGCAAAACTGAAAAAAACAGCCTTGGCCACCGCAATCACCCTGTCCAGCCTGGGTCTTGCCCATGCCCAGGGCATTTCCGATGACGTCATCAAAATCGGCTTTATTACCGACATGTCCGGTGTTTATTCCGACCTTGACGGCCCTGCCGGTGGCGAAGCCATTAAAATGGCGATTGAAGCCGCAGGTGGTGAGATCAACGGCAAAAAAATAGAACTGGTTACCGCCGACCACCAAAACAAGGCTGACGTGGCTTCCGCCAAAGTCCGCGAATGGATCGACCAGGACAAAGTTGACCTGATTATTGGTGGCACAAACTCGGCCACTGCCCTGGCTTCCGCTGCCGTTGCCGCTGAAAAGAAAAAACCCTATATCTCGATTGGCGCCGGCTCTACTGCGCTTACCACCACCCATTGCACCCCTTTTACCATTCACTATGCCTATAACACCAAAGCACTGGCCAACGTAACCGGTGCTGCCGTCTACAACCAGGGTGGCAAAACCTGGTTCTTCATCACCGCCGATTACGCTTTCGGTCATTCCCTTGAACAGGACACCATCAATGTCGTGAAAGCTGCCGGTGGCACCATCAAGGGCACGGTTCGTGTGCCATTAAGCACCACCGACTTTTCTTCTTACATGCTGCAGGCCCAAACCTCTGGCGCCGAAATCCTGGGCCTGGCCAATGCGGGTGGCGACTTCATCAACTCTATCAAGGCCGCCAGTGAATTTGGCGTAACCCCCGCCATGAAACCGGCCGGTTTGCTTGTATTCATTAACGATGTACATGCACTAGGCCTGAAAGCCACACAGGGACTGTACCTGACCGCTCCCTGGTACTGGAACCAGGATGATGCATCACGCGCATGGGCAGCCAAATTCGAGGAACGCATCAAGCGCAAACCTTCATTCGTTCAGGCTGCCGACTATACCGCCGCCGAAACCTACCTGAATGCCGTTAAGGAAATCGGCACCGATGATGGTGAGGCCATCATGAAATGGTTCAAATCCAATACCATTAACAACTTCTTCGCCAAGGATGCCACCGTTCGCAAAGATGGCTTGATGGTTCACGACATGTACCTGATGCAGGTCAAAACACCCGAAGAATCCAAAGCCCCATGGGATTACTACAACGTGGTTGAAAAAATCCCAGGCGAAAAAGCCTATGGTCCGGCAAGCGAATCCACCTGCAAACTGTAAATCGCATTTTATATAAGCCATGTAGTCGGGAACAGCGCCATGCGGGGCTGTTCCTTAACTCCAGTTAAAAAAATGTTGTCAATAAATAAACTGAACGTTATGCATTATGATTGAAATTTTCGGCATCCCCATTCAAGCCTTTCTTGGCCAGATTCTACTGGGCCTTGTAAACGGTTCTTTTTATGCAATTCTCTCATTGGGTCTGGCCGTCATTTTCGGTCTTCTCAATGTCATCAACTTCGCCCATGGCGCTTTATACATGCTTGGCGCATTCCTGGCCTGGATGGGCATGCAATACATGGGCCTTAATTACTGGGTCATGCTTATTGTCGCCCCCATTCTGGTGGGTATTTTCGGCATGATTATCGAGCGCCTGCTGCTACGCCATTTATACAAACTTGATCACCTTTACGGGCTTTTGCTTACCTTTGGTATTGCCCTGATGATCGAAGGCATTTTCCGCAGCTTTTATGGTGTTTCCGGCCAACCCTACCCAACCCCCGACAGCCTGCGCGGCGCCGTCAACCTGGGCTTCATGATCCTGCCTATTTATCGTGGCTGGATTGTCCTGGCATCCGTCATTGTTTGCCTGTTCACCTGGTTCATGATTGAAAAAACACGTCTTGGTTCATTGTTGCGTGCCGGTACCGAAAACCCCAAGCTGGTTGAGGCATTCGGTATTAACGTCCCCCTCATGATTACCCTGACCTATGGCTTTGGTGTTGCCCTGGCCGGTTTTGCCGGTGTTCTGGCGGCACCCGTACTGCAAGTTTCACCCCTCATGGGCGCCAACCTGATTATTGTCGTGTTTGCAGTGGTCGTTATCGGCGGCATGGGCTCTATCATGGGCTCTATCGTGACCGGTCTGGGCCTGGGCGTTATTGAAGGACTGACCAAAGTATTCTGGCCAGAAGCCTCCAGCACGGTCGTCTTTATTATTATGGCCATTGTTTTATTACTCCGCCCTGCCGGACTTTTTGGGAAAGAAAAATGAACCGACAAATCCTTGGCTATGCATTATTTGCCATTGTGGCAGCCTTATTGCCTTCGTTCGGCATATACCCCATTTTCGTCATGAAAATCCTGTGCTATGCCCTGTTTGCATGCGCCTTCAACCTGCTTCTCGGATACGTTGGCCTGCTCTCTTTCGGTCACGCAGCCTTCCTGGGCAGTGCTGCCTATGCATCGGGCCATGCCATCAAAATGTGGGGACTTTCCCCTGAACTGGGCATTTTATATGGTGTGTTGATTTCTGCCATGCTGGGTTTCGTTATCGGAGGCCTGGCGATCCGTCGCAGTGGTATTTACTTCACCATGATTACGCTGGCCATGTCACAGATGGTTTTCTTTTTCTTCCTGCAGGCTCCTTTCACCGGTGGTGAAGATGGTCTGCAAGGCGTACCCCGAGGACATCTGTTCGGCCTGCTAGACTTGAAGAACGACCTGAATCTCTACTATATGGTCGTTGGCATCTTCATGATTGGTTATTTCATCTGTTGGAGAACCGTCAACTCGCCTTTTGGCCAGGTATTGAAGGCCATCAAGGAAAACGAACCCCGTGCCATTTCCCTTGGCTATGATGTGGACAAATACAAACTGCTGGCCTTTGTCCTGTCTGCCGCCATTGCCGGCCTGGCCGGTTCCACCAAAACACTGGTGTTCGTTTCTGCCACCCTGTCCGATGCCATGTGGCAAATGTCGGGTATGGTTGTATTAATGACCCTGATTGGTGGCGTGGGTACCTTTACAGGTCCGGTCATTGGCGCTTTCATTGTCGTCATGCTCGAAAACAAAATTGGCGATTTCGGCCGCATGATTGCCGATACGACCGGTATGCAGTGGTTTTCATCCCTGGGCGAGTCGGTTACCATCGTCATGGGACTGATCTTTATTATCTGCGTAATGGCTTTCCGAAAAGGCATTGTAGGGGAACTATCACATTTTTTCACTGCAAAACAAAGTAAAAGCCAATAGTTACAAATGCCCTCTCAACCTTGCAAGCAACTTACAAATCCCTAGGCAATTACCCTTATTTATTATATTTGTGCTTGCAAGGCTCCGCTTGTTCTTACTATTATTTGCCCTACATCGAAATAGATTATTTTTATAAGCATATCTTTCGAAATAGCATTTACAAATTGTCAAGGAATTTATATGAAGAAATCCTTCCTAGCTGTAGCATTGAGTGCTGCCGCCGTTATAACTGGCACCTCATACGCGGCTGACTTTCCAACCAAGCCCATTCGCGTTATTGTTCCTTTTGCCCCCGGCGGCTCTACCGACATCGTAACCCGTGTCGTTACAGCCAAAATGAGTGACATCCTGGGCGAACCCATGGTGGTTGAAAACAAAGCCGGGGCCGGTGGTGCGATTGGCGCCTCTGAAGCCGCCCGCGCCAAACCCGATGGCTATACGCTTTCCATTGCTACCGTTTCAACCCTCGGCGTGAACCCCGCCTGCAAACCCGAAGGACTGGGTTACGATGCACTGAAAGATTTTGCACCGATTACCAACTTCGCCAACGTTCCCAACGTTCTTGAAGTCAACCCCAAATTCCCTGGCAACGATTTCAAGGCTTTCCTGGCCGAAATCACTGCTAACCCCAATAAGTACTCTTACGGCTCCTCTGGCACCTGCAGCGTACTGCACCTGTTTGGCGAAGCGTTCCGTCTGTCTACCAAAACCGATATCGTTCACGTTCCCTATCGCGGTTCAGGCCCAGCCGTTACCGATGCTGTTGGTGGACAAATTGCCATCCTGTTTGACAATCTGCCCTCTTCTTTCCCGCAAATCCAAGCCAAGAACCTTCGGCCCCTGGCCATTGCCTGGGAAGAGCGTCTGGACAGCATGAAAGATGTTCCTACCTTTAAAGAACTGGGTTATCCTGAATTAAACCAGCCAGTATGGTATGGCCTGTTGGCGCCTGCCGGTACACCCGAAGATGTTATTGCCACCCTGCATAAAGCGGCAGCCGAAGCATTGAAAGACCCTGCCGTGGTTACTGCCCTGGAAAAACAGGGTGCATTCCCTTCAGGCAACACGCCTGAAGAATTTGCCAAAGAAATCAAGCAGCAGTATGACTGGGCTAAAGAAGTGGTAGAAAAAGGCAATATCCAATTGCAGTAAACCCGCCTGCTCTTTCAAAAGCGGATGAACGTCTCATCCGCTTTTTTGCTCAGTCCATTATAAATCTCACACACTTTATCTATTTAACTAAGTAACTAAGGTTTTAAGATATGCACATTAAGAATCAACAGGACTTCTGGTCGGGCTTGATGTTCATTGCTCTGGGGGTCGGCTTTGCGCTGTTCTCTACGAGCTATGACATGGGTACGCCCGCCCGCATGGGACCCGGCTATTTTCCATTCTGGTTAGGCGTCGTTCTGGCCTTACTAGGTGGTGTTGTAACCATTAATTCCCTGCGTGGTAAAGAAGGTGAAGACCATCATGTCGGCAAATTCGACTTTGACATTCTGGCCCTGATCATTGGCTCGATTGTGGTGTTCGGCGTCATGCTCGACAACCTGGGCCTGTATATTTCACTGGTCATCCTGGTTATTTTCAGTAGCCTGGCCAGCCACGAATTCAGCCTTAAAATCGCCATTGGCAACGCCATCTTCCTGGTAATCTTTACCTGGCTGGCCTTTGTCCGGGGCCTGGGCCTTATCTTCCCGTTGTGGCCGGTTCCCATTGCCGAATGGCCCACCTACGCCATGATCATCATTCCAGTGTCAATCATTATTGGCGTTATTATTTTGATCAGCAAGCTGAAAGGAAGTAAATAATTATGATGGAGCTTTTTGAACATCTCTCCCTGGGCTTTTCCGTCGCCTTTACCCTGGAAAACCTCTCTTATGCTTTTCTGGGCTGCCTGCTGGGTACCCTGATTGGTGTGTTGCCGGGTATTGGCCCCGTTCCCACCATTGCCATGCTGCTGCCACTGACCTATGTGCTGCCGCCTACCGCTGGCCTGATCATGCTGGCCGGTATTTATTACGGTTCGCAATATGGCGGTTCAACCACCGCCATTCTGGTGGCCCTGCCTGGTGAAACATCGGCCGTGGTAACGGTACTTGACGGACACCAGATGGCCAAAAATGGCCGTGCCGGTGCCGCGCTTTCCATTGCTGCGCTCGGCTCGTTCTTTGCCGGCTGTTTCGCCACTATTTTGCTGGCTGCTTTCGCTCCGCCATTGGCCGAAGTCGCCTTCAAGTTCGGTCCGGCCGAATATTTCTCGCTCATGTGTCTGGGCCTGATCGGTGCGGTGGTACTGGCTTCCGGTTCCCTGCCTAAAGCGGTCTGCATGATCATCCTGGGTCTGTTGCTGGGCATGGTTGGTACCGACGTGAACTCGGGTGTGGCCCGCTTTGACTTTGGTATTCCAGAACTGCAGGACGGGATTGACTTTGCCGTGGTCGCCATGGGTGTGTTCGGTCTTGCCGAAATCATGAATAACCTGGCGCAAAAAGAAAACCGGGTTGACATCACCGACAAACTGGGTTCGCTGTATCCCAACAAACAGGAATTCAAGGAAGCGGCCCCTGCCGTGTTGCGCGGTACCATGCTGGGTTCGGCCCTGGGTATCTTGCCTGGTGGCGGTGCGGTCCTGTCGTCGTTTGCCTCTTACACCCTGGAAAAGAAAATTTCCAAAAATCCCGAGCGTTTCGGTAAGGGTCACCCGGCCGGTCTGGCCGGCCCTGAGTCCGCCAACAACGCGGCGGCACAAACCTCGTTCATCCCCTTGCTGACCCTGGGTATTCCCGGTAACGCGGTGATGGCCCTGATGGTGGGTGCCATGACGATTCACAACATCCAGCCAGGCCCTCAGGTCATGAGCAGCCACCCCGAGCTGTTCTGGGGCCTGATCGTGTCCATGTGGATTGGTAACCTGATGCTGGTGGTCTTGAACCTGCCGCTGGTTGGCCTGTGGGTCAAACTGCTGAAAGTGCCTTACCGTGTCCTGTTCCCGGCCATTCTGCTGTTCTGCACGATCGGTGTTTACTCGCTGAACTACAACGCGTTTGACATTTATGTCATGGGTATCTTCGGCATCATCGGTTATATCTGGACCAAACTCAAATGTGAAGGTGCGCCGCTGTTGTTAGGTTTGGTCTTGGGCCCGATGATGGAGGAGAACTTCCGCCGGGCACTGCTGCTGTCCCGGGGTGACTTCCTGACCTTTGTCGAACGTCCGCTGTCACTCACGCTATTATTGATGGCACTTGGCCTGATCATCCTGGTGGCTTCACCCTCCATCCGCAAGAAACGTGAAGAAACGTTTGTCGAAGAGGAATAATCCTTGAATAAAAAAAGGCAGGTTAATACCTGCCTTTTTTTGGACTGTTTTCGACCCCTGTTCTTTGAAATAAGATAACACTACCAGGATAATGGTTAATCTTCCAGTTTACGTAAGCCTTGCTTAATAAAATGAAAACGGCAGTCTTCTTAAAAATAGTTACACTCTTCGCATTCATTTTATAAAGGTTTTCTGGCCTTTCTTTACCTTTCCGGAGATTACACAATGACATCCAAGTTCCTGACGCTGACCGGCCTCACGATTTCCCTGTTTGCGATGGGCACGGGTGCGGCACATGCCGAGTATCCTGAGCATCCCATCACGCTCGTTGTTCCTTTTGCCGCCGGTGGTCCTACCGATGTAGTCGCCCGCTCCCTGGGTGCCGAACTGGGTAAAATCCTGAATCAACCCATTGTTGTTGAAAATAAAACCGGTGCCGGTGGCACAGTAGCCGCGGGCTATGTTGCCAATACAAAACCCGATGGCTATACCTATTTCCTTCACCATAATGGCATGGCAACGGCACCTGCCCTGTATAAAAACCTGAGATTCGATCCGCTTAACAGCTTTGAATATGTCGGTGAAGTAGTTGACGTCCCCATGACCCTGTTGGCCCGTGCCGATTTCCCGCCCAACAACCTGCAGGAATTTATTGAATACGCCAAGCAAAATGGCGATGCCATCAACCTGGCCAATGCCGGCCCGGGAGCGGTTTCACAACTGTGTGGTTCATTACTGCAACAGGCCATTGATACCAAATTCACCACCATCCCTTTCCAGGGAACCGGTCCTGCCATGACAGCCTTGCTAGGCAAACAGGTTGACATCCTGTGTGACCAAACCACACAAACCATTCCACACATTGACGCAAAAACCGTCAAGTTCTATGGTGTCACCACTAAAGACCGTATCAGCAAACTGCCTGATGCCCCCACCCTTGACGAGCAAGGCCTGAAAGGTTTTGATTTTAAAGTCTGGCATGGTATTTATGCACCTAAAGACACACCTGAACCGGTCATTACCAAATTCAATGCTGCCCTTAAAGAGGCCCTCAAATCAGAGCCCTTTCAAAAGAAAATGGCTGATCTTGGCGCAGAAATCGTGAGCGAAGAAAGACAAACCCCTGAGTCCCTGAAAAACTGGGTAGACACCGAAATTAAAAAATGGGGTCCTATCCTGCAAGCCGAAGGCATGAACGTTAACTAATCGTTAAACGGTTTTCAGCGACAACCATCAAAAACATCCCAGACCGCTTTTTAATCAAGCCTCTGGGATGTTTTTTGTTTTATTAATTTTTTGGTTTCCGGGAGGCGGAAAACTGGATCTTCAATTCAAGGCCTTGATTTCAATATCTGCCTCACCCTTATCCGAAGACACCCACACCGTCCCATCCTGCACATTGAAATGCAGGATCATGTTACGGCCTGCCAGGGCCGCCAGTTTTTGGGTTGATTCCACCGGCAATACATAAACTTTCAAATTACGTGCCCGCTCAAGTTTGCCTGCCGTGTTTGCCCACCAAGTAGCAGCATTACGCCCGTACGACAGCACCACAACCTGCCCGGCACGACCACAGGCCTTTAACAAACGCCGTTCATCGGGCAAGCCGGTTTCTATCCATTGCAAAATCGTGCCAGTCAGGTCTTTACGCCATAAATCGGGCTCATCCGCTTCACTCAGGCCACGCGTAAAAGCCAGCATTTCATCACCGTTTTCATACAGTGCATAGGCCAGGATACGAATCATGAGTCTTTCTTCCGTTTCCGATGGATGTTTGGCGACGGTAATGGCATGACTGCCATAATAAGAACGGTCATTATCGGCAATATTGATTTCTGCTTTATATATCGTTGCACTGAGTGCCATGAATTAATTATCCTTTTCTAAAACCGGTGTCAGGCTGAACCAGGTATTCACGGTTTGCCCTGGCAAGACATCTTGCCCCCCGACTTCCCGGGCTGCATGAGTATGCCGCATATTAAAGCAATCAGTCACATTACTAAAGGGCTCGGCACAAAACCAGGGTACCCCTTCCGGACTGTACACAATCAGGAAATCAAACGGCGCATCAGCCGTCATGGTCAGTTTGCGCCTCTCATCTGGCCAGCTAATTTGCGCTTCATGTTCCCAATCCATGAAAGGAGTATCCAGCGCATGCCTGGCAACCTCAATACCCTGTGCCATTTCCCGGGTAAGCGGGTGTTCATCCAGTTTTACCGGCATAACATCCTGGTCACCATACCAGGCTTTGCCTACCCGTGCCTTCAAGCGTGTATGTTCATTTTTTGGAAAATAAGGGTGATGCCCCATGCCAAGCGGCATGCTTTGCGGCCCGGTATTACTGATATTCAAGTACACGGTCAGATTGTTTTCATCCAGTTCAAACACCTGTCCTGCCTTGAACGCAAAAGGCCAGTGATCAGGCTCATGGGTGTACTCAAGCACCAGCCGGGTGTCAGTATGTTCCTTGACCTGCCACTGCCGGTTACGCAAAAACCCATGAATGCTATGCGGTGACTCTTTTTTCAGGGAAGGATAATGAATGCTGCGGCCTTCATACATGAAACGGCCATCACGGATACGACCGGCCCATGGCACTAGCGGAAAACTGGCCATTTCAGACACATTCGCATTTTGCACATGAACGGGATCAACCGGGCGTAGCCAATGATATTCCCTGTTTGCCAGCACATGTTTATAAGCGACGATCGCCCCACCAATATGGGGAGCCACCACCAAACGGGCATTACCCGCTTTCAGTTCAAGACATTGCCGCATCTTTATTCCTTTTGTCTTTACGTCTTTCGCGTTCAAGCCAGGCCAGGCCTTCACGGGTACGACCTGCCGGACGATACTCACATCCTATCCAGTGCGGGTACGCCAGTTGCCTGAGCAGGTCAAACAGGTAGTCCATATTTATTTCCCCGTTATCGGGTTCATGCCGGTGGGGGACACCGGCAATCTGCAAATGACCTACCCGGCCTGTGGGTATATAGGTAGCCAGCTTTCTGCTTAAATCACCCTCAACAATCTGGCAGTGGTACAAGTCCATTTGCACCTTGATATTGCGCAAATTAAGCAATTGCACGATCTGGTGGGCCTGCTGCTGGGTGGTTAAAAAATAACCCGGCATGTCAACCGGATTAATAGGCTCAATCAATAACTCAACGCCGGCTTTGGCAGCCAGTGCTGCCGCCCGTGACAGGTTCTGGCAATAACATTCATACGCTACTGCCGGATCAAGCCCGCCAGGCACAATGCCTGCCATGAAATGAACACGCCGGTTGCCCAGCATCACGGCATATTCCAGGGCCTTCTCGACACCGGCCAGACATTCCGCCTGCCTACCGGGCAAACAGGCCAGCCCACGCTCACCAGCATCCCAATTACCAGGTACGGCATTGAACAAGACCTGCTCAAGTCCGTTAAGCGACAGTTGCCGGCTTATTTCTGCTGCACTGTACGCATAGGGAAACAAAAATTCCACCCCCTTGAATTGATCGTTTGCCGCCAGGGCAAAGCGTTCAAGAAAGGGTACTTCGGTATACATCATGGAAAGATTGGCGGCAAACTTGAGCATGGCTATTCTTTTGTTATTACTGTTTTCATTAATGCATCATGCTTCCCAGGAAATCATTTTGCCCGGGTTCAGGATGTTTTTCGGATCATAGGCATGCTTGAGCAAACGCATCAGGTGTATGGCATCTTCACCATGCTCCATTTTCAGGAAATTCATTTTGTGAATACCAATACCATGCTCACCGGTGCAGGTACCATCCATATCAATGGCTCGCTGCACTACCCGGTTATTGATTTCTTCAGCCATTGTCCACTCATGGGGATCTTCAGGGTCGATCATCATGAGTACGTGGAAATTGCCATCACCCACATGCCCCAGGATAGACCATGGGAAAGGTTTACCCTCCAGGTCTTTGACTGTTTCGGTAACGCATTCAGCCAGTCGGGAAATAGGTACGCATACATCAGTGGTAATAGAGCGTGCACCGGGACGCAATTGCAGGCAGGCAAAGTACAGGTTATGCCGTGCGGTCCACAAACGGTTACGGTCTTCCTGATGCTCGGCCCATTCAAAATCCATACCACCATTATCTTTGGTGATTTCCTGCACGATCTCAATCTGTTCCTTGACACTGGAAGCGGAACCGGTAAATTCAAACAACAGCACCGGGGTTTCTTTCAGGCTCAGCTTGCTGTATTGGTTGGCTGCCTTCACGCCCTGCTCATCAATAAACTCGACCCGACCAATTTCGATACCCGTTTGCATAATCTGGTTGACACACTCTACCGCGGACGCCAGGTTCTCGAAGTTGCAAATGGCGGCAGAGATAGCCTCGGGGATAGGGTACACACGCACGGTGATTTCAACAATAATACCCAGTGTGCCTTCACTGCCTACAAAAAGACGGGTCAGATCATAGCCGGCCGATGATTTACGGGCATGACTGCCTGTGCGAATAATTTTGCCATCAGCCGTGACCACTTTAAGGGAAACCACATTTTCACGCATGGTGCCATAACGCACGGCATTGGTACCCGAGGCACGGGTGGCCGTCATGCCGCCAATAGAGGCATGCGCACCCGGATCAATCGGGAAAAACAGGCCCGTATGCCTGATTTCCTCATTTAGCTGGGTGCGGATCACGCCCGGCTCCACCGTCACAGTGAAGTCACCGGGGCTGACGGCCAGCACCTTGTTCATTTCCGTAAAATCCAGGGAGATACCGCCTTCAATCGCCAGTACATGGCCTTCAATGGAAGAACCAATACCAAACGGAATCAGGGGCACATCATACTGGTTGCATAAATTGACAACCGTCACCACTTCATCGGCATTATGCGGAAAAATAACCGCCTCGGGTGGACAGGCCGGATAAGGAGACTCATCACTACCGTGATGTTCGCGCACGGCTTGCGTGGTTATGAAGCGGTCACCAAAAGCGGCCTTGAAGGCGGCGCGCGCTTCATCAGACAGTTTGCGTACTTCTTTCATGGGGGAGTTATAACTCATTCTCTTTCTATCCTGTAAATTGTCTTGCTGAACCGTTAATCCACAATACGGCCGGCGTTGAAAATATCCTGGGGATTAATCAGGTTCTTGATGGCGCTCATCAAGTCCAGTTCTTCCTGGCTGCGGCTGTATTTCAAAAATGGTTTCTTGATTCGCCCAATGCCATGCTCGGCGGAAATGCTTCCGCCAAACCCAGAGGCAGTCTGATAAACCAGCTCTTCAACGGCAAAGATTTCCGTCGCTTGCAGCTTGCCGGTGGTCAGGTGCAAGTTGCCATCACCCAGATGACCAAACAGCAGGTTGATGGCATGGGGGTATTCTTTTTCAAGGACTGCGGTCACTTGTTCAATAAAAGCCGGCATGTGTTTTAACGGTATGCCAATATCAAAGGCCACATATGGTTTGATACTGCGCAAAATTTCACCAATGGCATCACGAATCTGCCAGAGTGAATCGCTCTGCTCCAGGGTTTGCGGCACAATCACGTCACGGCCAATTTCATTTTCAATGAGGAATTCAAGGAAAGCATGAAAACCATCATGAAACACGGGCTTGTCAGCGCCCTCAATTTCTAGCAGCACATAAATGGGATAGTGCCCCTCAAAGGGCAGTTCTTTGTTTGCATGCAAGGCAGCCTGTACCAGGTAGCTTTGCCACATGACCTCGAAACTCGATAAATCAGGCAAGGCAGAACGTGCCTCTTTCAGCATACGGGTAACGTGGTCAAAAGAATCCAGGGCCACCAGGGCGGTGGCCCGGGTTTGTGGGTTGGGAAACAGGCGCAGGGACAAACGGGTAATAATGCCCAAGCGGCCTTCGGTGCCAATGAACAGATGCTTGAGATCCAGGCCGGTATTATTCTTGATAAGCCGTTTAAGCATATTCAATATGGTGCCATCAGGAAGCACGACTTCCATGCCCAGTACCAGATCACGGGTAGTGCCATAACGCAGCACCTTGTTGCCACCGGCATTGGTGGAAACATTGCCACCAATCAGGCAGGAACCCCGCGAACCGAAATCCAGCGGGAAATACCAATCTTCCTGCTGAACGGCCTGGCACAGGTTTTCCAGTATGACCCCTGCCTGCACAATGGCAACACCCCCAATGGTGTCAATTTCTTCCACACGGTTCATGCTTTCCAGGGAAATAACCACATCGCCTTCATCGGGACTTGCACCACCGGCCAAACCGGTAAGGCCACCCTGTATGGTGATTTTCCTGTTTTCAGCCGCACAGGTTTTTACAATCGCCGAGACCTGTTCGGTGGACACTGGCCGAAACACGACCACTGGCATGGCACCTTCATAACCGCTCATGTCAGCCGTGTGACGCTGCATTTGGTCCGGGCTGACAAGGTGTGGCACACTGGCCAGCAAAGCATCAAATGATGGGGAACTGTTTTTCATTTTATCCTTCTAGCTGCTAATTGCTTCAACTCTCAATAATAACTTCTTGTGTGGCAACTTATTGATCCTTTCATACCCACGATACAAAATTGATCACGCAAGAAAAAACCTCGCACAAGGCGAGGTTTTTTACTGACATCCGGTATAAGGAAGACTGCTTATATCTTTGGCAAGACAGGTATCAACCTGCCCTGTTATCAGATAAGGCGAGAGGCTTCGATCAGACGTACAACACTCCACGATTTACTACGTGAAATGGGACGACCTTCAGCGATTTCCACTGTATCGCCTTCGTTATACTGGTTTGCTTCGTCGTGCGCTTTGTATTTGTTTGAGCGGACAATGATTTTGCCATACAAAGGATGCTTAACACGGCGCTCAACTTGAACAACCACTGTTTTATCCATTTTGTTGCTAACCACTTTGCCGACCAAGGTACGCTGACGTTTAGCGGGTGTGTTTTGAGTTTCGCTCATATTACTTCCCTGCTTTCTCAGTTAATAGCGTACGAACGCGAGCAATATCACGGCGTACTTTACCAATCTGACTGGTGTTAGAAAGTTGCTGGGTAGCACGCTGCATACGCAGGTTGAATTGTGCTCTCAACAAGCTCTCGAGCTCTTTACTCAGCTCGGTTGCGTCTTTTGAACGTAGTTCACTAGCTTTCATAAAGATCCCCTTAAGAGCCTAAGTGACGATTAACAAATGTCGTCGCAATAGGCAACTTGGCGGCTGCCAGACGGAAAGCTTCACGGGCAAGTTCTTCACTTACACCGTCCATCTCGTACAGAACCTTGCCTGGTTGAATTTCAGCGACCCAGAACTCAGGATTACCTTTACCTTTACCCATACGAACTTCAGCAGGTTTCTGTGAAATTGGCTTATCGGGGAAGATACGGATCCAGATACGGCCGCCACGTTTAATATGGCGAGTCATTGCACGACGGGCTGCCTCGATCTGACGGGCTGTCAGACGGCCACGACCGGTTGCTTTCAGACCAAAATCGCCAAAGTTGACGTTTGTACCGCGAGTAGCCAGACCGGTATTACGACCTTTCTGCTCTTTACGGTATTTTCTACGTGCTGGTGATAACATGTTTATTCTCCTTCTGGCGCAGGGGCTGCTTCAGCTGCCTTGCGACCACCACGGCCACGACCGCCTGGACGACGCTGACCATCAGGACGATCACCGCGTGGACGACGTGCACGACGCTCATCATCACGGGGTGCGGCTGCAGGTTCTGCAGGCATTTCACCATTAGGCAGCAAGTCGCCTTTGTAAA
>Ga0265293_10003807_pt1 | contig 27495 bp, 24 predicted proteins | sample Munlanlewell138R_FD_192505 | JGI IMG/M metagenome (GOLD analysis project Ga0265293, IMG submission 192505) | Leachate microbial communities from a municipal landfill in Southern Ontario, Canada - Leachate well 138R | ecosystem: Engineered > Solid waste > Landfill > Unclassified | place: Canada...
AATATTTATTATAAAAAAACATGTTTAACAGAATTCGATTCCCTATCCACTCCTGCTACTCTCCTATTGCATGTAGTAGGAGTGTAGTAGGAGTGTAGTAGGAGTGGATAGGGATGGTTAAAAGATAAATAAAGAATTATGGGGAAAAATTGTTTTTAAGATATTATGCCAAATATATGATTATCTGAACAAGAAAATTGGCTGGATGATGAAACATGCCAAAACAAATTACTGTTTTTATTCTCTTTTTTGGGTAATACATACTTGATTGCCGTCTCAATCACTCTTTACTCTCTCTTGCAACCCTTGAGATGCCCCTTGTAAACCCTATGTTTCTCCAAGATAGCAGGAGGATAGCAGGAGGATAGCAAAGGGAAACTATGGCTAATTGGATAAAAATTATACCATCCATTCTGATAAATATAAATCATTTTTTAAAAATGAAAAACATAGATTTTCATTTTCATCCAAATCAACTATTATGATAAACAAAAATAAATGTTGTTATTTTAAAAATAATCCTTGCATTTATTTTTTATTATGTTATATTATAAATTAAGATGATAAAAAAGGAGAAAAACATGGAAAATAAGGAATTTAAAGGCATGCCTCTTTTGGGAGACGATTTCCCCAGAATGACAGTTCAAACAACACACGGAATGAAAGTATTACCAGATGATTACAAGGGACAATGGTTTGTATTATTTAGCCATCCAGCTGATTTTACACCAGTATGTACAACAGAATTTGTAGCATTTCAAACAAGATACGAAAAGTTTAAAGCATTAAACTGCGAACTTGTAGGACTTAGCGTAGACCAAGTATTTTCACACATTAAATGGGAAGAATGGATTGAAGAGAAATTGAACGTCAAAATTGAATTTCCTATTATTGCAGACACAGGTGCAGTAGCAGAAACATTAGGCTTGGTGCATCCTGGCAAAGGCACAAACACAGTAAGAGCAGTATTGATTGTCGACGATAAGGGCAAAATAAGAATCATATTCTACTACCCACAAGAACTTGGTAGAAATATGGATGAAATCCTCAGGTCAATTAATGCAATGCAATTGTCAGACAAACACAAAGTTGCTATGCCAGCTCAATGGCCCGATGGAGAATTGTTTGGCAATCGTGTAATTGTATCCCCTGCAACTGACGTTAAAACAGCAAAAGAAAGACTTGAAAATGCAGAGAAAAATGGACATGTATGCCTTGACTGGTGGTTATGTCACAAAGAACTCGATAAGTAAAAAATTAATTGTTTATTAAGAGCACAGAGGAAACTCTGTGCTTTTTCTTTGATGATAGTTTTTGATGCCAATATAGATGAGGCAAAGGCTTTTTTAGCGTTAAAGCTTGGTAAACCATGTCATCTATCAATACACTATTAGGATGTAAATAAAGATAATAATCTGTTTTTTTAGAGCTAATTTATATGCTGCTGCCAATCACTATTTAGCATTAAAAAATAATATTTTAAATACTATTTGACATATTTAGCTAATTTAATTTTATTAAACACTTGGAGAGTAGGTTTATTATGAGTAAAAAGATAAAAGTATTACATATTGACACAGGGTATGGTTGGCGTGGAGGGCAGCAGCAAGCTTTTTATTTGCATAGTATGCTTGAAGATGAATTTGTCGATTCGATTATGCTTTGTCAACCTGGTTCAGAAATGTCAAGACTATGCAAAGAACATGGTCTGCGATATGAAACGGTTAAAATGAGAGGCGAATTGGACTTTATTGCAGTCTATCATATTGCAAAGATTGTAAATAAAGAGGGTATTGATATTGTTCATTGTCATTGTGCACACTCTTTATCTTTGGGGGTTTTAACAAAATTCTTTTTAATAAAGCTTGTACTTATAGCAGCGAGAAGAGTTGATTTTCCTATCAAAAATAATATATTTAGCAGGTTTAAGTATAAAACAAATTTAGTAAACCACATAGTTTGTATATCACAAAATATTAAAGATATTATGATAGCAGCAGGCATAGATGAAGATAAGTTGTCTCTTATTCATAGCGGTGTTGATACTGATAAATATGCTGATTTGAGTGATGCAAAAACACCATTAGAATTACAAGAGCATATTAATAAAAAAACAATAATTGGTACAGTTGCGGCACTAACAGGGCATAAAGACTATCCTACTTTACTAAAAGCAGCATATTTAGTGCTTGCAGATAGAGACGATTGTGTTTTTATTGCTCTTGGCGATGGAAAAGATAAAGCAGAGATTTTTGCATTAAAAGAAAAATTGGGCTTGGAAGATAAGTTTATTTTTGCAGGCTATAAAGAGAATGTTGGAGACTATTTAGCGTTTTTCAATTACTTTGTTTTAGCTTCGAAAAAAGAGGGTTTGGGTACATCAGTATTGGACGCTATGTCAGCAGGTATACCCGTGATTGCCTGTGCATCAGGAGGTATTCCCGAGATGATAAATCATAATGAGAATGGATTACTCGTGGAGAAGAAAAACCCTCAAGACTTGGCTTTGAAGATTAATTATGCATTAAATCATCCAGAAGAGATGCAAAGCTTTGCCGAAAAGTCAAAAGAAGTGGTCAAAGAATTTTCAATAAGAAATACCATAAAAAAGAATGCAGACTTGTATAAAAACTTTATTTCTCATGAACGATTTAGAGAGGAATTTTAGCGTTATTATGTTAATAATAAAAAAAAGTAAAAAAACACTTGCCATAATATCTATTAAATTAAAAGATTGTATCATTAAAAATATTATAAAGGAGTTAAAATGAAAAAATTACTCTTATTAGGTGATGAGGCATTTGCTCAAGGAGCTCTCGATGCAGGGATTTCAGGTGCTTATGGCTATCCTGGCACACCTTCAACTGAGATAATTGAGTATATCCAGAAAAATCCGTTGGCAGTAGAAAGAAATATCCATCGTGAATGGTCAACAAATGAAAAAACAGCTGTGGAAAGTGCTCTGGGAATGTCTTATGCAGGCAAAAGGTCAATTGTAACAATGAAACATGTTGGTCTTAACGTGGCAGCTGATGCTTTTGTTAATTCAGCATTTACAGGAGCAAATGGTGGTATCTTAGTTACTGTCGCAGACGACCCTTCCATGCACTCTTCTCAAAACGAACAAGACTCAAGATTCTTTGCAAAATTTGCATTGATACCCGCATTAGAGCCATCAAATCAGCAAGAAGCTTATGAAATGGCACACTATGGTTTGGACTTTTCAGAAAAGTATAATTTACCTGTTTTAGTTAGATTTGTAACCAGACTCTCACACTCACGTGCAGGTATCGAACGACGTGAAGTAACAGACGAAAATACATTAAAATTACCCGAAGATAAGGCCCAATTTGTCTTATTGCCCGCCATTTCTCGCAGAAAATATAAGGGATTATTGGCAAAACAAGACGACTTGGAAAAAGAATCAGAAAACAGCCCATTCAATAAATATATTGATGCAAAAGACAAATCAATGGGAATTATAGCATGTGGACTTGCTTATAACTATTTAATGGAGAATTATCAAGACAAAGAATGCCCATATCCAATTTTAAAAATATCTCAATATCCATTGCCACGTAAGATGATAGAAAAAATTAGCACAGAATGCGATACTCTTCTTGTGCTTGAAGATGGTGCACCAGTAGTGGAAGAAATGTTGAAAGGATATTTGGCATGTGGATTGAAAATAAAAGGTCGACTTGATGGCAGCTTACCAAGAGATGGTGAGCTTAACCCAAATATCGTGGCAAAAGCGTTGGGCTTTAAAGAAAATGAATTATTAAACATTCCAGAAGTAGTAACACCACGACCACCAGCATTGTGCGTTGGTTGCCCTCATATTGACTCATATAAAGCACTGAATGAAGCGTTATCAACATACGAAAAAGGTCATGTTTTCTCAGATATTGGCTGCTATACTTTAGGCTTTTTACCACCATACCAAGCAATTAATTCATGTGTTGACATGGGCGCATCTATCACAATGGCAAAAGGTGCTGCTGATGCAGGGCTGTATCCCTCAGTAGCAGTTATTGGCGACTCAACATTTACTCACTCAGGTATGACAGGACTATTGGATTGCGTATTGGATAAAGCGAATGTCGTGATAGTCATTTTGGATAATTATGTTGCTGCTATGACAGGCGGTCAAGACTCGTCAGCATTTGGCAGAATCGAGCAAATTTGTCTTGGTCTTGGTGTAGCAAGAGAACATATTCGCTCTGTTGTACCATTGCCAAAGAATCATGAAGAAATGGTTAAAGTATTTCGTGAAGAATTAGCATATAATGGTGTGTCAGTAATCGTTCCAAAGCGTGAATGTGTACAGACTTTAGCAAAGAAAAATAGAAGTGGGAGAGCATAATGAAATTAGATATAATTTTAGCAGGCGTTGGTGGACAAGGAATTTTGTCAATCGCAGCAATAATCGGCACAGCAGCACTAAAAAATGGCTACTATTTAAAGCAAGCTGAAGTTCATGGCATGAGCCAAAGAGGCGGCGATGTTCAATCTCACTTACGCATATCAGACAAACCAATCCATTCTGACCTAATCCCAATGGGAGAATGCGATATGATTCTGTCAGTTGAGCCTATGGAATCGCTTAGATACTTGCCTTATCTATCACCAAGAGGCTGGTTAGTAACTAATAGTAAACCATTTGTAAATATCCCTAATTACCCTGAAATGGATAGCGTAATTGATGAAATTAAGAAAATTAGAAACAATATCAATATCAATGCAGATGATATTGCAAAGGAATTAGGTGCAGCACGCTCTATGAATATGGTCATGCTTGGTGCAGCTTCTGCTTTTATGGATATCAAAGTCGACGAGCTAAGAACAGCTATACGTGATATTTTTGAAAGAAAAGGCGATAAGGTTGTTGATTCAAACCTCAAAGCTTTTGATGCAGGGCTCGATTTTTCAAACAAAAATAGAGCTTAAATAAACAAATTATAAATAAAAAAACGGCATAACCATTTGGCTATGCCGTTTTCTCTTTCTATCAGCAATTATTATTCGATGGTGATTTCTTTTTTGGGTGTTGGTTCTCTTTTTGGAATTGTAAGGCTCAAAACACCATTCTCAAACTTTGCCTTAATATTGTCGGCATTTGCATTTTCTGGCAAGCTGATAGACCTCTGGTATGAGCCGCTATAGCGTTCTGTGCGAATGATAGTGTCTTTGTCTTTTTCTTCTTTGACTTCTTCATGACTTGCTGAGATAAGTATCCTATTATCTTTCACAGAGATGTTAATCTTCTCTTTTGGAATGCCTGGCAAGTTTGCTTTAATATCGTAAGTCTGTGGGCTTTCCAAGATATCAACTGCCATCATTTTTGAATCCTGTTCTATATCTTCGTTGAAAAACCTCTCCATCATATCGCCCCATAATGACATCATTGGCATGTTTTGTTTTCTTATTGGTATCAGTTTCATCTTTTCCTCCTTATTCAATATTTATAAAGCTTTGCTTTTTGGGTTCAATCTTTGGTATGACAACTGTCAAAACACCGTTTTCCATCTTTGCACTTATCTTTTCTATTTCGATATTTTCAGGTATATAAAGAGTCCTATAGTATGTACCACAGTATCTTTCGCAGCTATGGACCTTCTGTTCGGTTTCGACTTCTTGTTCTTTTTCTACTTTAGGCAAGGTTTCGATTGTTAATTTACCCTCGAGAAAGGCGATTTTTACTTCTTCTTTTGCTATACCAGGTAAGTTTGCCATTATTTTAAATTCTTTAGCATTTTCTAAGATATCAATTGGCATCTGGCATGACTTTGTCTGCTGTAATGATTGTTTTTGTTCATCACTTGTTTGATTGTCAAAGAATTCATCAAACAAGCTGATGAAGGGGAACATTGAGCTTCTGATAATCGTTTTCATTTCTTAATCCTCCAATTATTAATAATTCTACACATAATATAATTAGGAAAAAGATAAAAGCAAACAATATTTAGCACTTTATTATAAAGATTGCTAAAAGCGAGTTTATTGCGTTAATTTAAAGCAATTACAAAGTTCATTATGAGTATAGCAAGCTAAAATAATATTAGTTTTATGCTCTATTATGCAAAAATTACTTGAAAATTAGTTTAAATTCAATAGCTAAAGACTACTCCGCTGTTTGGAAATATCCAATCGTTTTTCTCGCTTGCGACTGTTATGCTACCTTTGTTTTGAGTGATTTTTGGATATCTATGTCTTCCTGAGAAAATAGGTACACAGTCGATATTGCTAATAGATTCAGGGTAAGTAAATTGTATGCTCACACCTTTATATATTTCAGACAGATAGACACTAAGCTGGTGTTTATTTTTTGGGTAATAAGTACTGATTTTTATTTCAAAATGGGCAAGCTTATTGAGGAATGATTCGAGCTTATCTGATTCGCATTTTACTTCAATTGCTTTGTTGTTATGGGCAACGAAACAGTCAAGAAACACACCATTTACCTTTGCAGATGAGACAGAGAATTTGCTTTCATCGAGCTCAATTGACTCGTCCAAGAGCCAGCGATATTCGGTATCTTTGCGGCGGAAATAAGACTCTAAATTAGCTTGATTATTAGCACAAGCAACGATAAAATAAGTATTTTGCAGTATCTTGTCAAAGCTCAGATTTAGCTCGACTTTATAGTAATTTATATGATTATCGATGAATTTAATATTGTATGTAAAATCAGAGCGATACGAGACATCTCTATCATTTTCAATAAAGAAATACCTCAGGACATCGTGGTAGATTACGCTGGCAAGCTCTTGCTTATTAATCCTTTCTTGGATAGCTTGATGGATAATCAAATTAAGCTTGTCATCAGAAAAATCTCTTGGGATGAAATCACGTCTTAATATTGGTGCATAATCATTGATTTTACCATCTTCTATGTAATAGCGCTTTGCTCTTTTGCCAATTTGAGTTAAAAGCTCATAAGACGAGCCATTAAACAAAGCACTTAAGTTTTCTACTTTTGTTGATGTTGTATTGCCGCCTAAGAGAATGACTTCATCATCAACTTTTACATTGTCAACCTGATTTATGTCAATGGCTATCATATCCATACTAATTTTACCCAAGACAGGACAGACAGAGCCGTTAATTTCGACAAGCCCTTTATCTGATAATAAGTAATCATAACCATCTGCATAGCCAATTGGAATAATAGCAAAATGACTGTCTTTATCAACAAAATGAGTTCTATTATAGCCCACAGACTCGTTTTTATGGGCTGTTGAGATATGTGCTATTTTTGATTTAAAAGTCATGACGGGTTTCAGGTCTATCTTGTTCTTAAGTTGAGCAGAGCTATAAACTCCGTATGACAGTAAACCAATGCGATTTAAGTTGCATAATTCAAACTGATTATCGATAATAGCACTGCTATTTGCGATATGTATATAGCGGACTTTTTGAGCCACTTTTGATGCAAATTCGGCAAACAATAAGTACTGCTTTTGAGTAAAGTCTTTATCATCTTCACTGGATGAGAAATGTGAGAAGATACCCTCTATTTTAATATTTTCAAGCATTTCTATTGTTTGGTAAAAATCGAGTGCATTTTCAATCCTTATGCCATTTCTATTCATTCCTGTATCGTATTTGATATGCACAGATTGTATTATTCCCATCTCTTTAGCATGTTCATTTAGTAATTTAGCGAAGTGTAGATTTGCTATTGAAGGTGTGAGTTTATTGGAGATAATTGCTTCTATTTCAAAATCAAATGAGGGAGATAATATAAGAATAGGATGCTCGATATTATGAAATCTCAGTAGGCTTGCTTCCTCGACATTTGCAACCCCTAAAATAGTTGCACCCTCTTTAATAGCTTGATTTGCTATCTGTAGTGCACCATGTCCGTACGCATCAGCTTTGACTATTTGCATAAAGAATTGCTTATTCTGCATGTGTTTTTTGAGTTCTTTGAGATTGTGCGAGAAGTTACTTAGGTTAATTTCGACCCAGCTACGTTCATTTATCTCATTTAAACGAATAAGTTTCTTCTTTTTTGTCATATCAAGCCAACAGTCTTTATTCTTTGATAATGATTTGTTCGTTGAGTTTTGTATCGCTTTTATACACAGACTTTATGAACAGCTCTGAGTCAATGAGTGAAATTAACTGACCAGTGCTTACAAGGACACCATTTTTGATTATTAATGTTTCTACAATTGGTTTTAGCAAGTTTTCTTTTGAAAATGCTTTTACGATAGCAATTTGATTATTATTTAGCTCTACGAGGCTTCCGACAGGGTATATTCCGACTGTTTTGATGAAATGGTTTACGATACGAGGGTCGAATTTCTTTGCACTGAGCGAGTAAATAATCTGTACAACCTCAGATGGGTGAACTTCTTGTTTATAAGTTCTTTCAGTTGTCATAGCATCATAAAAGTCAGCAATAGCGACAATTGCGGCATATTTATTGATTTGATTAACAGCTAATTTATTTGGATACCCGCTACCGTCATAGTTTTCATGATGTTGAGTAATAATACCAAGTTCAATATCACTTTTCATATTTTCATGATGAAAGATTTGTTCTCCATAACTTGGATGCATTTGCATGATTCTTCTTTCACTTTCATTGAGAGTGTTTGGTTTATTAATAATACTCATAGGGACTTTTGCTTTTCCAATATCGTGAAAGAAAGCACCTCTACCGATAGAGATAAGCTTATCTTCAGAAAACTTTAAGTGCCAAGCAAATGCGGATGCTAATATTGAAACATTTAAGCTATGCGTAAATGTATATTCATCGAAGTTTTTTAAATTAATCAGGCTAAACAGGGCTAATTCATTTGATTTAATGCTATTTAATATATCAACAGTTTGCTTTTGCACAATTTCCTGGTTCAAAGCTTTTCCAAACCTTGCATTATGCATTAAGTCTTCGATAATATGTTGGCTTTCTTTATAGATATCTTTTACTGCTTCAATTTCAGTATCGAGATTTTCTATTTTGCTATGAAGCATTTCTATTTCTTTTTTTGAGTAATCAACTACTTTAGCTTTTTGACTGTCTGTACGTGTATCAATCAGGCTTGCAGTTAGATTGATAGAGACGCTTTTTACGCCCTCATCATACAGTCTTATAACTTGCTCACGAGAAGTGAAATAGAAGCCCTTTTTATAGATTAATCTGCCTACGAGGTCTGTCACGTTATCTGCAAGACACATGCCTAATTTTACATCTTTTAAAAGGATTTTTTTGATATTCATTGTTTAAAAATATTTTGCTGCCAAGTCAGCAAGTTGTGACCTTTCCCCTTTTTCTAAGGTTATATGTCCGACAAGAGCTTCAGTTTTCAATTTTTCAGCAGCAACAGAGAGCCCATTACTCTCAGAATCTAAGTAAGGTATATCAATTTGATAGGGGTCTCCTGTGAGGACAATCTTTGTTTCTTTTCCTGCACGAGTGATAATTGTTTTCATTTCGTGAGGGGTGAGGTTTTGTGCTTCATCAATAATAATATATTGGTTTGGCAAACTTCTTCCTCTGATATATGTAAGTGGCTCAAGCTCAATAAAACCAAAGTCAAGATAATCTTGTAATTGCGGTGTTTTTTTGCCAAATATCTTCCCATTGTTAGAGTATTTAGAACTTGAATGTTGGTTAAGTAAAATCTCCATATTATCGTATATTGGTTGCATCCATGGATTAAACTTATCAGCTTTAGTACCAGGCAAAAAGCCGATATCTTTGCCAAGTGGTGAGATAGGTCTTGAAATCACAAGTCTGCTATATTTTTGTGAATCATCTTCGACCACCTGGTTTAGCCCTGCAGCAATTGCCAATAAAGTCTTGCCAGTACCTGCTTTACCTATCAGAGACACCAGCTTAATATTCTCATCTAATAATAAATCAAAAGCAAACTGCTGCTCTTCATTTAGAGCTTTAATCCCAAATATTGGGTGATTTGGGTCGGAATAATGAGCCAATGGGTAGATGATATTTCCACGACTATTGCTATGATATCTGCCTAAAAGATACTCTTTGTTTTCATCATCTTGATTATAGATTCTCACAAATTGATTGGGGTAAATCTCATCCCCTGTATAAGCAAGGTATTTGTTGACTTTGTAATTTTCATAATCTTTTGCTGTTACGGTTAATTCGCATATTCCTGTATATAATTCATCGAACTTCACGGTCTCTGTTTCATAGTTTTCTGCTGCAATACTTACTGCATTTGCTTTAATTCTAACATTTGCATCTTTCGAGATAAGAACGACTTGGCTATTGGGAAACTTTTCTTTAAAGTATATTGCAGTACCGATTATCAGGTTGTCATTTTCATTTCTAAAGTAAAACTGCTTCATTGTATCTTGTATTTTGTGGCTCATTTCAACGATTAAATAGCCTTGTTTATCTTCTTCAGGGATATCCTTACTTTGTTTAATATTAATTGGGATACCATCTTTTAAAGAGCCATCCATCCTCAGTTTATCGAGATTTCTTCCTATTTGTCGTGCATTTCTTCCTTTTTCATCTAAACCTTTTTTAAAGTTATCTATTTCTTCAATAACAACTATCGGTATCACAACAACATTGTTTTCAAAATTAAACATTGACTCGGGATTGTGTATTAAAACATTTGTATCCAAGACAAAAATCTTTCGTGTACCAATATTGTCTATAGTTAATGTTTCACCAAGAAATCTTTGTTTACGATTCATTTTATCTCCTTTATCATAAAAAATAGCATTATAAAGTAATTTTTCACAATTTGATTATTTTGTCAATAAATATAATCTTTTTCTTTTATATAGCTAAAAAAGCATGATTTAAACCATCTATTGCAAGCATTCCATACAATATAAGATAATAAATCTTTTTCATTATATGATTATACCAATAGTGGCAAAATATTATCATAAAGCCCAAAGCCATCTTATTATTTATTGCCAGGCAAAAGCAAGTTTTGGTTGACAAAATATACATGTAGATAATTTTGAATCAGATAATAAGAAGAAAAAGGAGGCAAGTATGGGAGAAGATTCTAATGTAACAAAATTATTCAAACTATTACAAGAAAATTCAACCAATCAAATAAGCAAAGCTTTAGACGATATCCATCCAGCTGATATAATAGATGCTTTAGACGAATATGAAGGCGATAGAACCCTCCTTTTATCCAGGTTTCCAATTGAAGTACTTGCAGCAATTATTGAAGAAGCTGAAGATGATGAAAAAGGCGAGCTATTTGACCTTTTCTCAATAGAAAAGAAAAAAGAAATTGTCAATGAAATGGCTTCTGACGAGCTGGTTGACTTGTTGGAAACAATGGACCCCGAAGAAGCATCTGACATGCTGGATAGCATGGATGAAGAAGATGCCCAAGATATTAAAGAACTGATGAGATATCACCCAGAAACTGCCGGTGGTATTATGGCTACAGAATTTGTAGCAATAGTCGATGAAATGACTATAGAAGAGACTTTGAAGTATTTACAAACACATGGCGATGAGGCAGAGTCGCTAAGTTATTTATATGTTTTAAACCATGATGAAATATTACAAGGTGTAGTATCTTTAAGAGATGTTGTAACTACGCCTTTTGATGCTCAGATTGCACCTTTAATCAATACAAATGTGATAAGTGTAAAGCCTGAATTGGACCAAGAGGAAGTGAGCCATATATTTACTAAATACGGATTTGCCAGCGTGCCTGTGGTTGATGAAAACAACAAAATGCTCGGTATTATTACTGCTGATGATATTCTTGACGTTGTCTTGGAAGAAAGTACTGACGATATTGAAAAGATGGCTGCTTTATCTCATGGTGAAGGAACTTATCTCGAAACAGGTGTCTTTAAGCTATCTAAGCAGAGAATGTTTTGGCTCTTATTTTTGATGATATCAGCAACATTTACTGGAGTAATTATACAAGGTTATGAACAGGAATTAGCCAGCTTTGTAATACTGGCTGCATTTATTCCAATGCTGATGGATACAGGTGGCAATGCTGGTTCACAAAGCTCCACATTAGTCATTAGAGGTATGGCATTAGGTGAAATCTCAAACAAAGATTATCTCATAGTCTTATACAAAGAACTATTAGTCAGCGGAATAGTTGGACTTGTTCTTGCCTTTGTAAACTTTTTAAGAGTCTGGTTGTTTTACAAAGATATAATGCTTGCCCTCACTGTCTCATGTGCCTTAATTTTTACTGTAATATTAGCTAAAACAGTCGGCTCAATGCTTCCTATTCTCGCAAAAAAGCTCAAGATTGACCCAGCAATAATGGCAGCACCTATCATTACAACAATCGTCGATGCCATTTCTCTTATCATTTACTTACACTTAGCAAAGCTCTTATATATCGGAAAGACCTTACCAATAAGCTAATATATTTGCAAAACAATACTAAATAGCATTGCTTTTTGCTCAATTTCCATTATACTATCTCTAACTATAAAAATGGAGGTTTTAAGGATATGAGTAAATACATTATATTTGTTTTATTAATTGTTATAACTGCAGCTCTGTATGCCGTTGATAAGCATATTCCAGCTGATTCTCTTTATCAAACAATTATCATAACAAAAGAAGATGCAAAAGAATTAAAACTCTTCTCACAATACAACGGATTTGTTCAAGCCAGATTATTACTCGAAGCTGATGACGATTACTATTTTGAGATAATATATAGTGATGAACAAGGCTTGGTAGTTACAAAAGAACATATTTCTGCTGCAGAATTTGAGCAATTGCAAATAAGATTGGATGATTACTTTAGCAGTAAAACAGATACCATAAACAAAGAAGGACATTTTCGCTTAATTTTAGGTTACACTTATCTCACGTTGGGAATGTATGCTCCATCAATATCTACTAATTTAAATCTTGACGGTGAGGTAGCTGTTGGATTGTATCTCTTGGATAGTGGCTTGATGCTTGGATGCTTGCTCTACGCCACAAAAGATGCTGAAATACTCAACGCAGATGCTGACCTTTCAGTAAAAATGGCAAATAGGGGTCTTTTACATGGATTCTTGATAACAAGAATGATAGACAAAAACATGGATACTGAAAGTCTTACAATCATGAGTGCTGTCAGTATTGGAGAAGGATATCTTGGCTATAAGTACTCCAAAAAGCACAATCTCACTGAGGGTCAAGCCAACGCTATCATTCTCTACCATGATTATGTTGGAAGCCACTATACTGGCTTGGCTATTTCTGTGAATGCCTTTGAATCTGACAAAAACATTGCTCTCGTCAGTTCCACAGCCTTAGCAAGTCTTTATTCTGGCTTGTATTATGGAAGATTAATGAGTAATAAAATAGACTTTACAAAAGGCGATGCAATTGTGGCAAGAACAACATGGAACATGTATGGACTCGGCAGTATTGCAATGTCACAGCTGGCAGACTTAAACAGAACACAAGGCTCGCTTTTATATGTTCTTATGTCAACGATAGGCATGAAGCACGGCGAGATATTAGCACAGAACAACGAGTTTAGCACATCATATGGAAACTACTTAGCTCTCTCAACCGTTTCAGGTGCTCTCATGGGTGGCGGATTAAGCTATTTATTTAACTTTGATAAACACCTTCCGCTCAGTTCATTAGGCTCAATCGCAGGCTATTATTTGTATTCAAAGAATCATACACAGAGCTCTAAACCAGAAAAAACAAATACAAGTTTCAATACCTCATTCAATCCATTTTCCTATGAAACAAAGCAGCCAATGCTATATTTTGAATACAGATTTTAATACTAAGGTGTTTTGAATATCCACTTTCTGATATCATTCCAATTTATCTTTTTGCCATACATAAGTATGCCGATACGATAAATCTTGCCAGCAGCCCATGTATTGATAATAAAGCCTATTATCAGCAAAAACATAGATAGAATTAATTGCCAGAATGGAACACCAAAGGGTAGGCGTGCCATCATAATAATCGGAGAGCTAAAAGGTATTAAAGAAGACCAGATAGTTAATGGGCTATGAGGCTGTTGTGCAACATTGACCATAATCATCATAGAGAGTATAACAGGAATAGATAAAGGAATAGTAATTGTTTGGTTTTGAGAATTATCATCTGTAACAGCACCTGCACCCGCAAATAACGCTGAATAAAACAAATAACCAAATATAAAGAAGAAAGAAAATGCAAAGAGCATCAGAGGTATATTGAAGGCTTCGATGCTGCCCAACATATCGGTTATCTGCTGTGAGCTGCTACCTGCTATTGCATCTAAATCTTGCACAGATTCAAGCAACATAGGCGACATAAATAAAGAAAATACTGTCATTAAAATCATGATAAAGACTACCCAAATTAATAGCTGTGTAATTGCTACTGCAGCAATACCAAAAATCTTACCCAACATCAACTGAAATGGTGGTATAGAAGACACTATTATCTCGACAATTCTATTCTTCTTTTCTTCTGTTACAGCCATCATAATCAGGCTGCCATAGAAGAATATCATAAAGTATTGAAAAAAGCCCATCACCTGGCTAACTGCTATTGAAGCAATCACATTCCCTTTTTTTTCTCCACCTTCTTGCATGACGATATTTTGCAAATCTATAGACACTTTTAGTTCATTAACTTTGGCTTTATCGATTCCAGCATCAATAAATCTCATTGTTTCTATTTTATTCTGCAGTGTATTTTCAATCGTTTTTTGTATTGTTATACCTATTTGTTTGTCAGAATAGACAACAAAGCCACTTGGGTATTTTATATCAAATTTTGGTATATAAAGAAGACCATCAAAGCCTATCTCATTTTGATTGAGTTTATCTTTCCATTCGTTCAAGTTGCCTTTGACAAAGCTAAATTCAAGATAACTACTATTATTAAAAGCTCCTGCAAACTCACCGCTTTCATCCAATATTGCTATTTTATTAGTACCACTTTTAAAAAAAGTCATCAGCAATGGCAAAGTCATCAGGAGCATTATTAACACAGGCACTAACAGTGTCATGATGATAAAGCTCTTATTTTTTACTCTCGTAAAGTATTCTTTTTTAAACACAAGTAACGTTTTATTCATGCTTTGCCTCCATCATATTTTTGGCACGTGTAACCTGCTCAATAAATATCTCATTCAAACTTGGCAGGATTTCTGTGAATGAATAGATTTCCACATGGTCAGACAGCATTTTCAACAGCTGTGAATTGGGGTAATACTTGAGGTTTTTAACCAAAGCACAGCCATCTTCCACCAGCTCAATGTCCAGCCCATCAATATTCATGCTTTGAAATTGACCATTATACTTAATTTCAAAAATATCTTTCTTAAATCTATTCTTGATATCCTTTAATTTACCTTCCAAGATGATTACACCTTTGTCAATCAGGGCTATTTCATCGCATATTTCTTCTACTTGGCTCATCTGATGTGTCGAGAAAATGATAGTCTTATCTCTTTTTGCAAGCTCAACTATCTCTTTTTTTAGTCTTTCTGTATTGATTGGGTCCAAGCCTGAAAATGGTTCATCAAATATCAATAATTCTGGGTCATGGACTATAGATGCCACAAACTGTACAAGTTGTTGCATACCTTTGGAAAGCTCTTGTGCTTTTTTATTATACCAATCTTCCATATCCAATTTTTGGAGCCAATGATTAATATTTTCTTTTGCTTTCTTTGCTGATAGCCCTTTCATCTGAGCAAAAAACATCAGCTGTTCACCGATTTTCATCTCAGGGTATAGCCCTCTTTCTTCTGGCAAGTAGCCAATATTATTCATATAATCTTTTATACCTTTTTCATTGAAGTTAAAGGTGATTGAACCTGAATCTAACATAGTTATATGGGTGATAATACGTATCATACTGGTTTTACCTGCACCGTTTGGTCCAAGCAAGCCAAAGATACTACCTCTGGGAATATCAAGGTCTATAGAGTTTACTGCTATAACATTTTCATATTCTTTGTGTAGTTTTTTAAGCTCCAAAATATTGTTCATAAGTCTTCCTTTATTTAGCTAAGTTCAATATGTTTATTCTTTTTCTCTGTGACTTTTCCGATTATGCAAGCATCAGGATACAAATTATCTCTTAACTCTTGCAGAAGTTGATTTGCGATATTTGGAGGAGATGAAATTAGCAATCCTCCAGAGGTTTGTGCATCAAATCCAATCATTTTCAGGTTATAGTCGGGGTCTTTTAATAAAATATCAGGCTCAGCAAAATCTTGATTTCTAAATGCTGCACCTGGCAAACAGCCCATATCTGCAAGTTCATATGCACCTGCGAGTACAGGCAAAGAAGAGCTATCAATTTCCATACTCACATTAGACGCTTTGCACATCTTTAAAGCATGACCTAATAAGCTAAATCCCGTGATATCTGTTGCGGCTTTGACATTATACTTTTGCATGAGTTCTGCACCGTTCTTATTGAGTAATTTCATATAATCTAATGCTCTTTGATAGTCTTCATCTCTCACCTCATCAAGCCGTTTCCCTGCTGTTATAATACCCATTCCCAGCGGTTTAGTTAAGATGAGAATATCCCCTGCTTTTGACTGACTATTAGTTATAACTTTATCAGGATGAACTGTACCCACGACTGCCAAGCCATATTTAGGAGGAAAATCATCAATTGTATGCCCGCCAACAATCATCGCACCTGTCTCCTCAACTTTATCTTGCCCACCTTTCAAGATTTGATATAAAGCCTCATTGGGTATTTTATCAGATGGAAATAAGATGATATTCAGGCATAGTAAAGGTGTACCGCCCATTGCATAAACATCACTAAGTGAATTTGCTGCAGCTATTTGACCAAACTCATAGGGGTCTGAACAAAGCGGTGGGAAAAAGTCTGTAGTAAAGATTAATGCAGTATCATCATTTAATTTATAAACTGCTGCATCGTCATGAGTATCAGAAGATACGAGAAGTTTATCTGATTTTGGTGATACAAGCTTCGATAATATACTATCAAGTTCTTTCGGCGAGAGCTTTGCTGAACAGCCCCCATATTCAACAGTTTTTAACAAATCATACATTATTCCCTCTTATCATTCAATACATATTTAACATTATTATCATCTAAAATCTTACAAAACTCTTTTATAAATAAGGCTTTAAACTCTATAGACATACCACAATCAGAGCTAATATACTCAGGTGTTGTTATTATCTTATATTCAAGGCTTTGTTTTGCAAACAAATCATCAGCCTTAATCGCCGCATGAACAGACTTAAAACTAAAAATCTTTATCATATCATCGATTTCTTTTCTCATGTTTCTTTACTATTAGCATTTCAAGTACAATCAACATTAACACTATAAAAAACAGATATTTCCAAAGCTCAATGCCCAGTCTATTCTGCAAAATACTATCTCTCCATTTTTGGTCAAGCAAAGAAATAATTGACTTGTCCAACTTGGCAATCCTCTTATAAGTGCTTTCAACATAGCTGCCTTGATTGACTGAATAAAAGTTTGTTTTTTTACCTTTTTCTTTAACTTCGTAGATACCAGGCTTTACAAAGCTGTATGTACTTTTCTTATAATCAATTGCTTGATTAAAGTTCTCTGTCAATGCTGCATCGAATAGCTCTATATTATCACCACACAAATAGCTCTTTTTGTATGCAGAATTCATATTGATATACTGCATTGTTTGGTATGCAAACACAGGGAAAAAAGAGTCATATAAGAAGTCGCTATCTTTCTTAAAATCAATATTCCAAAAGATAAAATAATTCTCCAGTGCAATGATATTCTGCTTTGCGTGTAATAATGTATTTGCATTTGAACTTGGTTTGATAAGATACGCAGGCACAAGCTTTTGGTTCTTGCTATGCTCAGCCTTAAACACTTGCATCAGCGGATGATGAGTATTTATATAAGTTAACTCAAGCTCTTCGTTATCCACCTGATTGATACTTGCACCACTAATGTTTTCCAACCAAGTAATATCATGATGATTCATGCCCTTATTCATCACAAAAAGAGCGTTTTTACCCTGTTCTTTTAGCTGTGAGAGCAAGAGCTTCAGTTGAGGACTGAATTGCTTTAAATCAAGTATAAAGAATGAGTAATCCGCAATCTGTTCTGCTGAAAAAGACTGCATATCAATATAATCAGTCTTCGCACCATAAAGCCTTAAAATACTCTGTACAGCTTTGGGCAAATGCCTGTCTTTATCAGAAAATACTGCTACATTTATATCTTGTTCAATATAAAAAGAGAAATAATGTCGGTTATCTGGTGTAAATCTCTCATCTTGTATCTCAATCCAGCCATAATTCCAACCAATCTGTGGTGTTGAAATAGTAAAGCTATCGTTTCTTACTTGTTTAGCATTGAGATTTATCATTTTTTCTGCAACAACTGATGAATTAAGAATTAGTTTTACCATGATATTATTGATATTTTCATCAGCAAAGTTTTGTATATCAAACATAATAGTTCTTTGTATTTCTTGCTCGACAAGGTTACTTTGGACTTTAGAATTAATACAAGCAATATTTCGTCTATTTTGTAAGTCAGAACTTGGTATAAAAAAGACAGGTATATCAAAATCTTCAAACTTGTCATTCTCATCTTGCACATCACTAATCACATAAATCTCTTTGTTAAGATAATGGCTTGCTGTCAGCTTTTCAGTTGCCAAATTAATCAGTTCTGAAAGCTTTTGACTTTGCCAAACAATATCAATTGTATCAAAAAGTTTATCATCGATTTGACCATGTACAAGATGGCTATTTAACAGATTCCAGCTATTATCACGAGTTAGTAAAACACTGACATCCTTATCAGTTAGCATATTATTAATATTCTTTGCAATAATCTTTGCTTTTTGCAGCTCTGTTTCATTATCAACAAGATAATCCATACTTAGCGAATTATCCATGATAATTGCTATTGCAGTATCTTTATGTGCACCCTTATTCTTCAAAAAAGGTATTTTAACTGTTGGTCGTGCAATAGCCAAAATAGTCAACAGAATAATCAAAGTTCGGATAATAATCAACAATATATTTCTTAGTTTAATACTCTTATGACGTTCCTGCAGGCTTTTTTTGATAAACATTAAAGAGCTAAAATATATCTTCTTGGGCTTCTGCTTTGCAAATAAGTGTATTAAAAGAGGCACAAGTGCAGCAATACTTGCTACCAAAATACCTGCATTTAAGAATGATAAGTTAAACAACTATGCTCCTGCAGATAATGAAAATATATACTGGGCTGTATTTATATTTAAACCCTTTGTTTGCATAGCCAAATCAACTCGAAGCATTCTAATCATATATGATGTTCCAAAGGAGAACATTATATTTTCTGAGCTCTTATAATCTGTGCTTGTTGCACCCATTCGTAAAGAAAAATCTTGTGGTCTATTGGGGTTGCCAACTCGCTTTGAATAGTTTATTGATTGGGTAAAAATAGGGGTTTCGTGAATATTCCACAGACTTGTTACTGACGAGGTAAATGACGTGTTATTTGACCTTAATTCAGCAGAAAATGAGCCTCGTGTATGTATTCTTGTGTTTGCATATCCGTTCCAGTATATTTTGGAAAAGAGGTCATGCACCACAAAGCCATAATAAAAGCCAAATTGCTTGCCATAAACTCCGATATCAGTTGCATATCCATTGGCATTCGAATCGATAAACTCACTTACAGTATACACGCTATCTTGTTGAGCCTCTTTTAGATATACCAACCTACCATTGAGATATCTTAAACTCAAGCCCCAATTTAGCTTTGTACTCGCTGTATCGGCGATTGACAAGCCAATACTGCGCAACGTGTAATCTTGATATGTTCTTTCTAATTCTTCTTTTTTGTCAAACCTATCATTAGCCAGCTCATAATACAAAAAACCAATATTTTGTGCTTGAATACCAAATGCTTTGAATTTGCTATCATTGGTAAGTATTTTCGCATTGAGCAGATTATTGGTAGCTATTTCTTTATTAGGAATACTAAAAGTAGCTGTAAATGTCATTTGGCGTACAGCCTTCAACAAAGCAGGATTATCATAAAAGGCTAAATTATCTCTCGCTGAAGTAAGGTTTATCCCTCCTAATCCAGCACTATATGGTGAGATACTGTTGTTTGGTGTATGGTAATTAAAGTCATCTATAGGAAATGATAAAAGCAAAATAGGAGTCAATACAATAATCAAAACTAATAGTCGTTTCATATTTTAGCTTCCTTTACAATCTTATTATTAATGCGTATTTGAGACACAAATAGTCCCATGATTACAACAAGCATAGCAAATAATTTTAAAGTTGAAAATGATTCTTTCAAAATAAAATAAGACAATACTGCTGTCATAATAGGTATCAAATTTGTGAATATATTAGCCTTTACCACACCCAAATTCCGTACCATGATTGTCATGATAATAAAAGCAAGAGAAGATGGGAAAATAGCTAATAACGCCAAATTAACATATGGAGCAATCTGAAATTCCAAAGCTCTATAATGCTGATATTCAAAGGCAAGAAAAAATGGTAAAAACAAAAAGGAACCTATCAAAGTCTGCACCTTTACAATGGTCAGAGCAGAATATTTATCTACAAGTGGTCTTAAGGCTATAGCATAATTTGTACCACCTAAAACAGCTATAAACATCAAGATATAGCCTATTAAGCGACCCTCAAGTCTAAAGTCATTTAATACAAGAAATAATACCCCAGCAAAAGACACAATCAAGCCAATTATCTCATATATATTTACTCGTTCTTTGATGAAAAGCCATGCAAAGATTGGCGTTATAAGAGGAATAAGAGCAACTATTATAGAGGCAAGGCTGGCAGAAACATATTGCATTCCAAAGCTTTCACCCATAAAGTAGCAAAATGGTTCAAAGAATGCCAATAAGAAAAACCGTATATAATCTTCTCTATCAATCTTTTCTGACTTAAAAAAGAGCTTGCTTATAATATGCAAGACAATGCATGCTATCACTAATCGAAAAAGTACGACTGTTATAGGTTTAAAGCCCATTTCATATAACTGCTTCACCCAAATAAATGAAAAGCTCCAAAAGAACATTGCCAAAACTGCATACACATAAACAAGGCTGAGGTTCATCTTTTTCATTTTGTCTTATTCTTCGCTTTGGAAAATAAATTATTCTGAATTAGCTTTTTACGTGGTGATAGATAGTTTTCGCTCTCTTCTCGGATTATCTCTTTGATGCGTTTCTCCGAGATTTTCAATTCTTTACCTATTTCAAACAGCTTTGTCTTTTCTTCTTCTTCGAGCCTGCCATCTGTTATTACAAGCTTCATCATAAGTTGAAACAATATATATTTATCTTCATTATCTATCTGATTTCCATAGTACTTACATATTGCTTTTGTTCGCTTTTCTATCTCTTTCATATTCTTAAATGTCAGATAATGCTCTGGGATTGACGTAAACCGTGTAAGATATTCATAAAGCATTTCCCACTCTTGGGAGTTCATATCTCCATCTGCATAGGCTATATAAGAGCCAACAGCTGAGATAAACTCAACTGCATTTTTCTCATCATCATCTTTTGGATGAAACTCTATCAAAGATATCAAATCATTAAGCTCTGAGTTAAGCTCTTTTGCCTTAATCAGTCCTTTTTTCCCTTTATTAAGCGGGTAAATTGTGGAGTGTGAAAAAAGCTCCAAGCTCTTCAATCTAATTAGATGACCTGGATGACTTGAATAAAAATCACCTATCTTCAATTCTTTGATTGTATCAAGTTGCTTCAGATACTCTTTAATACTAAAGTTTAAATGTTGTTCCGATAAGCCAGAAGCAAACTTAAAAAAGACTTTGCCAATAGTCTCCAAATCTGGCTGAACCACATAGCCAATGCGGTCTGAGCTTATTTCTGCATACTGATTCCAACGAGTAAAGATATTGCTTATATGAGCTGGTATCTCGTGCTCTTCTCTATTTGACATTAAGCTATTGACAACATAAAGCTGGCTATGCCTATAGATTAAATGACCTATTTCATGACCTATCACAAAGAGTAATTCATCATCTGTCAACAGTTTGACCAAAGCAGATGTAAGGCATATCATATGCGGCACAAAATTAAAACCATTGATTGAAAAAGCATTCACATCAATAGATGAAATAATAAAAAAATCGATATCTTCTTTATAATTCAAGATAGACTTAGCTGTCTCACAAATAGTATAAAGACGTGGTGCTATAATCTCATTAAGCTTTACTGAATCAATCAAAAGCTGATTTACAATCTGCTTTAATTCGTCTTCATTTTCAAAGATATCATAGTAATTTTTGATAGCAAAATCCTCTTCTAATATCTTAACTAAGGCTGTCTCTCCATCATATCTAAGCTTTGTATAATCTATGTTTGACATTGTTTCCTCTATTTCTTTCCATTCTTAATACATATTTTTTTCATTATATAAATTTGTCAATGCAAAATTATCTTATTCCATACTTTAAAAATAACATGCCCCTCTATATATATATGCGTCCGATTTTGCCGTTTTCTCAAAACTATTTTCATCTTTTTTCAAAACTGCCTCCCAGAGCGGCTTTAAAGATGATTATTATTCTGAATTAATTCTTTTTATATAAACAAAAACAAGATTATCTATACAAATTAATATAGAATATAAAAAACAAAACTATTACCTGAGATTCAAAGATGTCAGATAATAGTTATGCTTTGGGATATTCTAATTCAATTACTCTGTTTTCAGTCTCCAAATATCTTTTCCCAGATATCTATTTCCAAGCCAATATGGTCTTTACACGCATCACAGAGAGGCATATTTTCACCTGATTTGATAAGCTCTTTTTTGCTGATAGGCGTGTTACAATTGAGGCATTGAACTGATTCTACTTCATCAGAATTATTGATTTTATCCAATAAATCATGCATAATATCGTGGTAATTTTCTTCGCCTTTGCTTAGCCTTTTGACTATTTCATCGATAAAGGGAAAGAATTTCTCTGAGTTATAGAGCTTACTATAAAATCTAAATGCCAATTTAACAAGAAAATCTACTTTAACTTTTTCCACAACTCTTTCTGGATTATTAACCTTTATAATGCCAGAATTGACGATTAGCTCGTCAATATATTCTTTTAATAATAAGAGATGAGTCGGTTGCAAAGGCATATCTAAATCATGTCTGCCAAGATATTCTCGGCGATATTAGCAATGATATTTTCTTGATTGTAAAAGCCATTTGCAATCTTTGCCTTGATTTGCTCAATCTTTGTGCTATCTATCTCGGGCTCCTCAAAATCGTATTCTTTGATATCATCGACATATTCTTCTGCCTTGAATCTAAGCGAGATATTTCGTCTCATTTGCTCTTCTGGTATGATTAAATCAGCTATGCCAATATCGACTTCTTCGTTATCACTATAAAAATCACTATTTAATTTGTCTCTAAAGCTGCTTAGTGATTCGCTATTTACTTCGTCCATCTCATGCAGCTTTTGTAATGCATTACGCAATATTACTTCTGTCTCTTGAAGCTTTTTTGCGTCATCAGAAAAGACCATATTATCGTTATTTGTGCGACTTGCTTCCCTTGCTTTTATCTTATCCAAATGGTGGATATTTGTCTTCTTCCCTGAAGTAGCCTCACGTGTGCGATCATTCATAATCTTTTGAGGGTTCAAATTTGGGTCAATCTTATTTATTGTCATTTTATCCTCCTATGGCTACTTTAAATATTTTACAAATATTGTCAAGAAAATTAAACCAATTTTCTGATAGAATTTGTTACTTGTGCTTTATTTTTGATTTCTTTCACATCTGTATAGTCGGGATTGCTTGCTATTTCTTCAAATGCACTTTTAAATCTCTCTAAAATAATTATAGCTTGGTCGAGCATTTCTGGCTTGCATTGAACATTTGCTTGTGAGAGATAGCGATTCAAAAATGTATAAATCGACCTCAAGTTCTTGGATATTTCTTGACCTTTTTCCATATCAAGTGAATAATTTAATTCATCAATTATATTTTGTGCCTTGATAATGAATTTACCTTTATTAACAAAATCATTTTGAGACATATAGTGCTTTGCTTTATTCAAAAAAGTTATTGCACCTGAAAAAAGCATGACGACTATCTTGCCTCTATTGCTTGTGTTAATATCTACTTGGCGGTATGCTTGAAATCTATTCTCCATTATTCCTCCTTATCTTAATGATTACTTAATTAGACATTGATTCAATCTGGGATTGCAATCTATTCATCTGACCTTGAAGCTGCTGCATATTAGCCTCGAGTCTTGCAAATCTATTAGTGAGCCTACTTCGTATTTGTACCAGTCTCATATTTTCTCGTTCAATCCTTTTATCTATATTCTTTATTATACCTTCGTAGTTTTTTGTCAAAACTTTAGTAGTTCCTGTATCTTCATCCAAAAGAATATCCATTTCTCTGTCAAATGTCTTGGCTTTACCTTCTCTGATACTCATTGTCGTTTTTTGAATACCTGTGCCACCATCAATAGCTGAAACCATTACACCTCGTGCATCTCCACCAAAAATAGTAAAATAACTCTTATCCTCTGAGATTTTGATATCTTTATTATCGTCTGAAGTAAACCACTGACTGCTGCCTTGTTTGCGATATTTAACAGATTTTATTTCTCCATTATCAAATTCTGCCTCTATCTCATATACACCTGCCTTTGTTGTACTTAAGTGCGATGTATAGTGGAATGTCGAATTATCTGTGCTACCGATATTATCTGCTGAAAACAAATTGATTACAGCATCAGGATTAGTGCTTAATTCCTTGATAAAGGCATCTCTATCAAACTCAATCTTATTCTTATCTCCTGTTTTAATGCCAATCTGTGTAAAGAGACTCAAATCCTCATTACCATCAAAGCCTATTGCCCTCTCGCCAATAAAGGTTTTTAGCTTATCTTTTACTATATTTACAGCATAGTTTCCAACCAAAATACCGCCTTTTTCTGTTACTGCCTCATCATTTTCGTTCAAAACTACTTTGGTCATTTCGTTGATATAATCAAGTGCATCGTTATAACTATCAATAAACTCCTGAACCTTGTCTGCCATTGCACTATTATCGTTATTGATTGTAAATGTGGTAATACCGCTTTTTTTAAGTGTTACTGAACCATTAGGTATAACATCTGTAATTAAGTTGGAGGAGTTTTGTATCCATGAATCATTTTCTGCTGGATAATCGTCAATCTTAAACATGGCATTACTGGCGGTACGAGTTGTTTCAAAATCTGAACTTGAAATATTATCCAATGTCGAGCTACTTATACTTATTTGATTGTCTGCACCAGAATTTTTTCCTGTTAAAACAAGATGATAGGATTGTGAGGTGCCAAGTCCATCATTGACAATGGAGGCAATAACGCCTGGATTTCTTGCATCCTCATTAATAATTTTAATCAGACCTTCCAGTGTCGTATTAGCTGGAACTTGCAAATCTTTTATTTCATTGCCGCTATATGTATAGGCAAATTTACCTGCTGTGGCGGTTACTATGGCTTTAGCAGAGCTCAGCCCTTCATGCGATACTCTTGCTGTCTGTGCCAAGCCTGTATTTTGGGCTTTTTGGATATCTGGATGGTGTAAGTCAATAGCAAATACATCGTTCTTCTCCAGCTCTCCAGCACTTATATTTAGCTTAAAACCCTGAGTAATTGCAAATTCTCCTACATCTGTAATAGTAACTATTTCTGAGTGATTGCTGGTCAAATCAGTCCATTGAATTCTTATATCTTTATCGCCAACTGTTCCGCTGTCCAAAATCTTAAATTCAAGCCTTTTATTGATATTTCCCAAATAAGTGCCTTCGGGCTCGATTATGGAGAAAGAAGTGCCTGTAATAGCCTCAAATTCATTGTCATATGATGTTTCCATAAACTTTAAATTTGTGTCATCTTGCTCAAATAATATCATGCCACTTGTGCCTGCTTTTGCTGATGTAATTACAAGGCGGAGCGGCTCTGTCGATGATTTATCATTAGATATACTTACTTTTGCATTTGAATTTTGAGCAGATAGTGCTGACTCGATTTCATCATGCAGCTCTTCAAATGTCATTCCTGCATACAATGAAACTGAGATAGTCTTACCCTCTCCATCTTTAAAACGGAGACTACCATTATCTGTTGCGACAATATCGTTTTTATCATTGACACCACGAGAGCCAACTTTATGCTTAACTGATTCTGCTACTTCTAATTTATATGAGCCTAAGGGAGCTGTACTATCAACTGCGATATCTGCTACAGAGCTATCACTTGATGACGCCAATCTATTGATAAAACTTTTCATGTCTTTCAAAACATTATTGGTGGTCTTGATAGATGAGATTTTAAAGTTCAATTGGGTCAAAGCATCGATTTTGTTTATCCATGTTAATTTCCATGAATCAAGCTTTTTGGCTTGGTATTGCTCTGCCTCAACTAATTTCTGTGTCATCTCATCAAAGTCTATACCTGTTGCAAGACCTGTTATCTTGATATCACCTGACATTCTATCTCCTTTCTTTACTCTTCAGTCTAATATATCGAAACTTATTCTCATAAACTTGAGAAAATTATGCAAATCGGAAATTATTTCCTAAACTTGCATTGCATACTTACTCTATTAAGCAGAGCCTGTGCCAATTAAATTATATTGCTGATTGTCGCTGCTGCTGTATATCACGGCGTGGATATAATAACCCCAGCAAGCCTTATAATGATTTAGGATTTCGTATTGTCCGAACTGTTGACTAAAAAAATCTGATAAATTCTAAAATATAGTATATACTATTCCGATTCTTATACGTAATTAATCGGACCAGTTTAGGCAAGTTGACATTAGGTCTGTTAGAAAACTTAAGCAAGTTGACATTAGTTTTTTTTACTGCATTTGTGCTAATACTTTGCTTTTTTTAGTAACTGTTATGTTTGAGTAGCTATTTCTTGATGCTTTGCTTTCCCTTTGCTATCCTCCTGCTATCTTTGATAAACATAGGGTTTACAAGGGGCATCTCAAGGGTTGCAAGAGAGAGTAAAGAGTGATTGAGACGGCAATCAAGTATGTATTACCCAAAAAAGAGAATAAAAACAGTAATTTGTTTTGGCATGTTTCATCATCCAGCCAATTTCCTTGTTCAGATAATCATATATTCAGCATAATATCTTAAAAACAATTTTTCCCCATAATTCTTTATTTATCTTTTAACCATCCCTATCCACTCCTACTACATGCACAATGTCGTGCTCGCAATTATCCTTAATTGCGAATGTAAAAATCACCTATAACACAAATATACTTCGATAACTGAGGACAGTTTTCAGCACAGTCGTGCTCGCAATTATCCTTAATTGCGAATGTAAAAATCACCTATAACACAAATATACTTCGATAACTGAGGACAGTTATCAGCACAGTCGTGCTCGCAATTATCCTTAATTGCGAATGTAAAAGACGGTAATATAGCAGTTTATACTTCGATAACTGAGGACAGTTATCAGCACGGTCGTGCTCGCAATTATCCTTAATTGCGGAAGTAAAAT
>Ga0265293_10003808_pt1 | contig 27488 bp, 22 predicted proteins | sample Munlanlewell138R_FD_192505 | JGI IMG/M metagenome (GOLD analysis project Ga0265293, IMG submission 192505) | Leachate microbial communities from a municipal landfill in Southern Ontario, Canada - Leachate well 138R | ecosystem: Engineered > Solid waste > Landfill > Unclassified | place: Canada...
TGCGACCGGATTCGTTCCGGTCGCTTTCTTTATTATCCAATCTAAAATATATAATTATTCGTAGCGTAATGCATCAATTGGAGAGAGTTGAGCTGCTCTGCGTGCAGGATAAAGACCAAAAACTACCCCTACTAAAGAGGCCACACCAACAGCAATAACAACAGCTGGGATACTAATCACAAATGGAATACCCGCAACTAAAGAAATAACATATGCTCCTGTAATACCAATTACTATTCCGACAACTCCACCTGCTAGAGTCATTATTACGGACTCTACCAGAAACTGCATTAATATATCTTTTTCTTTTGCACCAATTGCTTTCAATAATCCAATCTCACGTGTTCTCTCTGTAACAGACACAAGCATGATATTCATTACTCCTACTCCACCAACTACTAATGATATTCCTGAAATAGCTGCAATCATCGCTGTCAGAAGACTTGTTATAGTCTGAACAGTACCAAGTATATCTTGAGCGCTCTGCATCTGAAAATCATCTTCATCTCCTTCTTCTAAATTATGTTGGTCACGAAGCAAAACACGTACATCCTCAATAGTCTGATTTATCTGGTCTGTATCATGCACACTTACATCAATTTCTTGAATATATTCTTGACCTGCAATTTCATTAAATACAACATTAATAGGGACATAAATTGTATTATTTAATACTCCACCTGCAAGTGCACTCGAAGATTTCACAACTCCTATAACCTGAAAAGGGATATTTTTAATTCGTATCCTTTCCCCTACAGGATCAGTATCTTCTCCAAAGAATTTCTCAGATACTTCACTTCCTAAAACAGCAACTCTTTCTGCAGTGGTATCTACTTCGGGTGAAAGAAACTCTCCATATAAAATATCTGGCTTTAAAATTTCGGCAACATCACTTGTTGTACCATATATCATGAGTGAATCTTTCTCATCATTTGCGGTCACAATATTAGTAGAGACAGCGTTTGGAACAACTTTATTTATGTTTGTAAGAGATGTGTCTTTTTGTATCGCTTCTAAATCCTCCATCGTTAAGGTATTAACTCCAGTAAATGAACTAAACGCATCTCCACCTGGAGTAATCTGAAAATAATCTGTACCAAAACTAGACAATTCATCGGTGACAAAAGCAACAGCTCCTTGCCCAATTGACACAATCAAAATTACTGACGAAATCCCAATAATAATACCTATCATCGTTAATGATGTCCGTAAAATATTACTTTTTAGCGCTTGGATAGATGTGGAAATGATCTCTTTATAATCCATATGTTATGTATTCTTTTTATCTGATACTATTTTCCCATCAACAATTCTTATTACTCTTTTTGCATAGTGAGCAATTTCTTCTTCATGAGTAATTAGAACGATTGTTTTCCCATTTTTATTGAGTGTTTTAAAATATTCCATTACTTCTTGTGAAGTTTTTGTGTCTAAATTTCCTGTTGGTTCATCTGCTAAAACAATAGCTGGGTTCATAACAATCGCACGTGCAATTGCTACTCTCTGAATTTGTCCTCCAGAAATATGATTAGATAAATTATTCGCTTTATCTGCAATTTTCACCAATGCCAAAGCTTGTAATGCTCTTTCAGTCCGTTCAGATTGTGGTATCTGTGCATACATCATTGGACGTTCAACATTTTTGAGTACTGTAGTTCTTGGAAGTAAATTGAACGATTGAAAAACAAACCCTATCTCTTTATTCCTTATCTCAGATAATTGATCATTTGAATACGTAGATATCTCTTTTCCATTTAGTAGATATTTTCCTGTTGTTGGTGTGTCTAACGCTCCAATAATATGCATTGTGGTAGATTTTCCACTTCCAGAAGGCCCCATAATTGCAACAAACTCACCAGGGTAAATAGACAGCGTGATACCATTCAATGCTTGGTATGATTCACCATCTCCAAGCGGGTATTGTTTTGTTACATTCTCAAGATGTATAAGAGGAGATATCCGTGCCATGATTAGAACAAACTTCCACGTTTTAATTGGTCATTTGGTAATGAGATTATAATTTTTTGTCCATTAGTTACCCCTTTCAAAATCTGAGTTCTTTCCTCTCCTTTTATTCCTACTTCAACAGGAATATACTCTATTCCACCTTTCTTTTTATTCTCAATTCTTACCGCTTTTCCTCCTTTATATGGTTTAACAGCACTATTTGGTACTGATAAAACATTTTCTTCCCTATCAACTTCAATATCTACATTTGCAGTCATCCCAGGCCTTATCCTTTCACTTGGATTGGTAATAGTTACCAGTACTGTGTAAGTAACAATACCTTGGTTATTTGTCCCCACACTATCTACATGATCAACAATTCCTTTAAACTTTTTACCGCTAAATGCATCTAAAGTTATCTCTGCTTCTTGACCAACAGTTACTTTCGGAATATCTACTTCATTTAATTGAATTTTGATCGAATAATCTGAAAAATTTGCAAGTCTCAGAACAGGAGGAGTAGACTCTCCGGTAACGCTCATGGGTGTAGCTGCTTGAGTAGTAACTTTATCCCCAACTTTTGCAGATAGATTAGCAACTTTCCCTGATGAAGGAGCTTTTACTACTACATCTTTCGTTGCTTCATAGGTAAGAAGTGTTGCCCTAACTTGTGCATTTGCTGCATTAATAGCAACATCAGACTCTAAAAGTTTCGTCTCAAGAGCTTTAAAGTTTTTTTCTGATTGAACAACTGCTGTATCTATCGCTTCTTTCTCAAGTTCAGTATAATCATTTCCAGTTGCTGGGTTTTTTGTGTGACCATCTTTATATTCTTTTGTATTCTTTGCTTGTAATAATGCTTGCTGAGCTGCCCACATTTGAGAATCTACACTTAATTTCCCTTGTTCAGCTGTTTTTACATTACTCACTGCTGTCTCATAATTTGCATAAGCAGCTGCCCTTTCTTGCTCTGTAGCAGTACTTCTCACAAAGAACAATGAATCACCTGTCTGTACATCTATTCCATCATTTACATATATCTCTTCAATAATCCCTGTAGCAGTCGAATATACATCTACACTCCCTGCAGAGTTTACATTCCCTGTCTCTGATACTTTCTGTACAATGGTAGCAATTTTTGCTTCTTCAGTTACATAAGGAGAGGGAGCAGTAGCTTTTTGAATTTGAGATACAACAATGAAAAAAATAATGATAAGTAAAAAAATGACAAAGACTTTATTTCTTTTTCTCGTTTTTTTAAACCAACGAAACGGTTTTTTTGCATGAGAGAACACAGTATGAGCCATAGATTTCAAGTTTTAGTGTATCATACTAATCTATTGCTTACCAACAAAGATATGATACTATTTGATATATTTAGATATATTAAAATGAGCATGAAAACATACTCATCATAAAAAATAATATTCTTTATTTGAAATTATTCTAGATTCAATTGTAAGAAAATTAGTTTTACCCTGTTTTTCTCTTGAAAAAATAAATTATAGATGCTATCATCCTGAGAATAACGCTGCCCCGCTTAGTCGGGGTTTTTTATTTAAAAAATATGGATAACAAAAAAATCACAATCACGATTCCCACTCAAATATTTGGTGCATTCACCACAGACTTACTTAATTCATACATGTCTGTTAAACAAAAATTTCAAAAGGTCTTCATACTGTTCTATGAAACTGGGGTCAATATTACCAATAAAACAAAACGTGGTGTTTTTCATTCTATGGATATAGTTAAAAATGGCTTTAATAACTTCAATAAAAAGAAAGCAAGAAAACTTCTTATGTTTTTTGTTCCGCTTGTCATTGTTGTAATACTTGTAATTGCAGGAGTACAAGCATTAAAAGATACAGGAAAATCTAATGCTACTGTATTAAGCTCTAAATCATCTCAAGATATAGTACTAAAAAGTCAGAAAATAGATAAAAAATTCTCATTCCCATTAACTGATGAATCAGGTAAAGAGATTGGTAACTTTTCTTATGATATTGAGAGTGTAGAACTGAGAAACGAGATCATTGTTAAAGGACAAAGAGCAAGTGCAGCTCCTGGACGTGTATTCTTTATTGTGAATCTTCAGTTGAAAAATACATTAAAACAAGGATTACAAATTAACAGTAGAGATTATATAAGGTTGTCTGTAAATGGAGATAAAGATAATTTACTTGCACCTGAGATCCACAACGATCCTGTAGAAGTACAAGCGATCTCTACCAAATATACAAGACTTGGTTTTGCAATCAACGAGACTGATAAGAACTTAATACTCATAGTCGGTGAGATTGATGGGGATAAACAAGAGATCCCTGTGAAATTCTAGAGGATATTCCTCTAAGCGAGATTACAATTATTATGGATTATTCGACAAAACGAATTTCATCACAATTGATTGAAGAAATAAAGACAGCGCTTCAGAGTGTAAATTTCGGTAGCATTGAGATATATGTCTCTGACAGTAATGTTACGCAAATTACCACTCGAACAATTAAAAAAACAAGTACCTCAGTAAAAGAAAAATCACAAAATAAATCAAGTGGAAAAACAAAGAAATATCTTGTTGGAAATCTTGTAAACTTTAATGCAAAGTAAAGAGAGAGGAACAATGTTTCATCTCTTGACACAGATATTACAATTAGATATAGTTAGGAAAATTGAAATCTTTCTTACACATTTTTAATAGTTAAAATGTAATATAGGAAAGATAACAGCAATGAAGCTGGCCGCAAACGGAGGCTTCTCTATCTATCTTAAATGATAGGTCGAGGAGTCTCCGTTTTTTTGTTTCTCTGCTTAGGCAGGAACAAAAATACGGAATGATAGTGCATCCCAACAGGAATGTTACGGGAAATTTCGTCAAAGAGGAGGTGAAATAAAATGACACAATTCAAAAAACAAATCTTTTCAGTAATCACAGCAAGTACTTTAGTACTCAATACAGCAGGAGCAGCATTTGCAAGTACAACCATTGAAGTCTCTCAAAACGGAGCTGGTTCAGATAATACAGTAACAGTTAGCCAGTCTAACAATACTAATGTTACTCAGAACAATACAGCTACTGTTACAAACGTAGTTTCATCAACTGCAAATTCAGGAGACAACAAAGCAAACTTTAACACAGGAGGTGACGTTACCGTCACTTCTGGAAATGCTTCATCTACTACCAATGTACAAAATGCATTGAATAGTAATGCAGCACAAGTTGATTGTTGCGCAGCTGGAAACACCAATGTAACCGTTGGAAACAATGGTGCTTTCTCAAACAATGATGTTCAGTTAACAGACAAAAACACAAACAAAGTTACTCAAGATAACAAAGCATTTGTCTGGAATTCAGTTAACTCTGATGCAAACACCGGAGGAAATAACGCTGGATTCAATAACGGTGGAGACGTTACCGTTAAATCTGGAGCAGCTAACACCAGTACAAACGTAAAAACTCAAGCTAATGCTAATACAGCAGTAGTTGGAGGAGTTCTTGGTGGTGCTATGGTAACTCCAACAGCATCTTTCAATATTCTTGAAAATGGTGCAGGTAGTCAAAACAACATCACTGCAAAACTTACCAATGCTACAACTATCGATCAAGATAATTTGGCATGGGTAACAAATATGGTTACTGATAATGCAAACTCTGGAGACAATAGAGCTAACTTTAACGCAGGAGGTGACGTATACGTCACCGCTGGTCCAGCAACCGCAACAACAGAAGTTGACACAGCTGTTAACTTCAATTACGCAGCTGCTGACTGTGGATGTCTCACAAACGTAGCATTAAAAGTTGCTAAAAACGGAGCAGGATTCGGTATCTTTGCTTCTGATAGTGATATTAACCTTACATTAGCAAACTCAAAAGTATACGGTCAGGACAACGCTTCTTTCCTTACTAACTTAGTAAGTGATGATGCAACTTCTGGCAACAATGGAGCTAGCTTCAACGTAGGTGAAGGAAATGGACTTTCTGATCCTTCAGTTACCAATTATGGAGCTACTTCAAGTACTACTGTTTCTAACAGTGGGAACATGAATACAATTGGTGGAGCTAACCCAATGGTATGGCAATTGCCTAATACCAATGTAAGTGTTTCACTTAACTTTGCAGCACTCTTGGCGTACTTCGGTTTGTCAATGTAGTAGCAGATTAGGGGAATGTAGGGTGCAAGAGCTTTGCACTTCAGCACTTCACTCTACATAACCTAATATATAAAAATAAATAAAAACAAAATATTAAAAATAAAATGAAATTATTAACACAAAAAATTAAAAAAATATTAGCAACTCTCTTACTTATTGTAATTTTAAGCACTCAAAGTATAAGTGTTGCTGTATATGCTGAAACATCTGAGAGTACCCCAACTGAAACAGTGGCAGAGCAACCTGCAACCCCAGAGCAACCAAAAGTACCTGAAACGCCAGCTACACCTGAACAACCAGAGACACCTGCTACACCAGACAAACCAGCAACTCCAGAACAACCAAAAGCACCTGAAGCTCCTAGAAAACCAGGACAAGAGAAAACACCTGAAGAAAAACTTGCTGATGAAAGAAGAGCTGCAGCAATCCAAAACTACTTTGAACAAAGAGAAAAAGCAAAAAATCAAACTACAAATAACACTGGGGCTTCTTCAAATGGAAATGTAGGAGATACGAGTGTTAAAACTGGTGATGCAAATAATACTTCTACAGTTACTACCACAGGAAATACAAATGCTGCAGCAACACCTGGAAAATCAGGTGGGTCTGCAGTAGTTTCTAATACAAACAATGGTGCTGGATCTTCAAACTCTGGATCAACCACTAATAACATCTCTAGTAATACCACTCAAAATAACAGTGCAGGAGTTCAAAATGGTCTTACCCAATCTGCAGTTACTGGAGATGGTTCTGTTTCGTATAACGTGGGTGACTCTTCTATTAAAACTGGTGATGCGAACACTACTGCTACTGTTGTAACTGCAGTAAACACCAATGTAGATGGTGTAGCAGTTGCTGAGTTTAATATTGCTGACGATCATGTAGGAGATATCATCTTAGATTACAATCAAGCATGTACTCAAGGATGTAATGGGAGTACTGTTGCAACAAACAACGCAAACGGAGCTGGTTCATCTAACGATACAACGAGTACAAATAATAATACAAATAATACAGACCAAACAAATACAGCAACTGTAGGAAGTAATCTAACTTTATCAGCAAATTCAGGAAATAATGATGCTAACTTCAACACTGGAGGAGACTCAAACATAGAAACTGGAGATGCAAACGTATCAGCAAACGTAGTTACATTTGCAAACAATAATATAGCAGGAAATGTTGTCTACGGGGTTGTAAATATTTTTGGAAACTTAATTGGAGATATTATTATCCCTGACTCTATGATCGAAGATTCATGTGCAACATGTGGAGGGGGAACAACTGCATCTAATACAAATAATGGTGCTGGTTCATCTAACGACTCTCAAGCAGTTAATAACTCAACCACAAACACAAATCAATTTAATACCGCAAACATTGATAACAACCTTGTACTTGGTGCTTCAACAGGAGAGAATGACTCAAGCTATAACACAGGGGGGAACTCATCTATTACCACCGGTGATACAAACATCGTTGCAAATGTTTTGAATATTGCCAATACGAACTTAAGTGGAGGAACATACTGGCTCGTAATCGTAAATGAGGCTGGAAAATGGATTGGTAAAATAATGGGGACTCCAGATGGACAAAACTATGCAGGTTCAACAGAGTTTGCATTTGATGTTGCTCCTGATGGATCAGTAACCGCCTCAAATAACAAAAATGGTGCAGGATCTGAAAACACAGCAAACACAACTTCAAACAATAATACAACGACGACTCAGACAAATACTGCAAATATTGAGAACAACCTTAATCTATCTGCAAACACTGGGGGAAATGATGCAAACTTCAACACAGGTGGAGACTCAAATATTAAAACTGGGGATGCAAACATCATTGCTAACATTGTAAATTTTGTAAATAACAATATTGTTGGAGACGGGAAGTTAGTAGTAACTGTAGTGAATGTATTCGGAAGTTGGGTTGGAGATTTAGTTACACCAGGACAGCAAAAAGCACCAAAAGATACTGTTGCTCAAACCAATAATAATCAGAGTTCAAATATTGGAGGTGTATCTTCTGTAGCGCAATCAGTTGAAACATCTCACCATACTGATACTCCTGCAAATACTTCCTCACCAGCAGTATATGCAAAAGTAGTAACAGCTCAATATTCTGGAGGGAATGTTTCTACAGCTACCGCACTCGTTGCAGGGATCCAATCAAAAGTTGGATCAGCACTTCACAAAGATAATACAAATAGTCTTACTGCTGCAACTGATCAGGTTACTATTAATCTTGCTTGGTTATTATTAGTTCTCCCTGCAGGACTCGTTACATTTAAAGTTGGAAAAAGATTTGCTCACAGATTTGCTACAAAGTAATGTGTGACATAAGATTTTTTCTGCCCCGCTCTGCCACCTGTCTAACAAGACTTGTAAAGTAAATAAATATATGAAATATAGAAAATCATTTATAACATTTGGAGTAATTCTTCTTTCTATGGCAGGATCTGCAATTCCCGCTCATGCAGAAGATATAGTAATCACTGTTACAGATAATGGATCTAGTTCATCTAATGAAGTACATGTAAATGTTCAGAATAATACTACTGTAGAACAGAATAATACTTCGAATATTGAGAATAATGTCACGAATACTGTTGATACTGGAAATAATACTGCAAATGGAAACTCTGGAGGAGATACTTCTATCACTACAGGGGAAGCAGCCTCGACTACAACAATTTCAAACGAAAATATAAATAATAATGTGGCACAAGCTGGGAGCGGAGGAACAACTGGAGGATCTGTAACGATCAATGGAAATGGATCTAAAACATCAAACGCCATTACCGCACAATCAAATAACTCAACATCAGTAACTCAAAATAATACAGCAGTTATTACAAATAATAGTACTACAAATGCAAATACAGGAAACAACACTGCAAACTGGAATAATGGAGATGTAACAATCAAGACTGGATCAATTAAAGCTGAAACAACAATTGAGAATAAAAATGTGAATACTTCAATCGCAAAAATACTCGGTGATTGTAATTCAGAATGTGTAGTTACTAATGAAATGATTCTTAAAATTTTTGGTAATGGCGCAGGATCTATTAACAATCTTTTATTTACCAACAATGATAATAAAACATACTCCAGTAATAACCTTGCAACAATCACTAATAATGTAGTCCATAACCTTAACACTGGAGGAAATACAGCAAACGGAAATAACGGAGATGTACTCATTGTAACAGGAGACGTAGAATCAACTATTACTATTACAAACCAAGCAAACTCAAACTACGTTGAGATAGAGTGTGGATGTAAACAAAAACCTCAAGATCCAGAAGAGCCAACAACACCTCCAACAAAACCGACTCCAAACGGAGGAAATGGAGGAGTTGGTGGAACAAGTAATGGAACATCAGGAGATGTGCTCGGTGCAGCAATCGGTGAGATACTTCCTGCAACAGGTAATCTCTTCTTATTATGGGCAACAGTAGCAAGCCTTATTCTTTTCTTCTCAGGTTGGTACTTGCGATTCCGTTCTGGCTGTGCACCAGGATTTGCAAAATAGACCTCAGTTTACCTCCTTGACTTCTCTTTCCCTTTTTCCCATAATACCAACAAAATGACACGAGCACAAAAAATTCAAAAACATATAGGAACATTCCTCATGCTCATAGGGGCACTCGCGCTTCTGTATATTTACTTTCCTCTTATCCAAGCATATTTTTTTCCTCAGCAACAGACACAACAAGCAATTGCACAAACAGAGGAGTCATACTGGATTGATATCCCTTCTATTCATGCAAACTCTCCTATTATTACAAACGTAGATCCATGGAATGAGAAAGAATACAAACAAGCATTAAAACAAGGAGTCGCACAGGCAAAAGGAACTGCTCTTCCAGGAAAAGGGAAAACATATATTTTTGCCCACTCATCAGACTATCCATGGAATATTACAAGGTATAATACTGCTTTTTTTAAACTTCATCAGCTAAAAGAAAACGATGTAATTTTAATACACAGTGGCAAAAAAACGTATACATACAAAGTTACGAGAACAAAGGAAATTTGGCCGACTGAAGTAGAGTATTTTAAGAATCAGACGGCAGATCTTATTCTCCAGACATGTACTCCAATAGGGACAGATTTAAAACGGCTGCTTGTATTTGCGACTTTGCAAAAGTAGTTAGGAGTGCTCAGCCATCACTACATTCTGAGGTTTCTTCTGAACATAGCCTTCAATATTTTTCACCGTAGTATCAAGAATAATAGAAAGTGCCTCTTTACTATTAAACGCATTATGTGGAGTAATCACAACATTTGGGTGATGAAGTAAAATGTGCTCTTCCATAACATACATCATCTCTTCATTATTAAACTGCTTGGAAAGAAGTTCGCTTTCCTCACGTAATACAGGCTCTCCTTCACAAACATCTATTCCTACTCCTCCCAAATCTCCTCTTTCCAGTGCAGAAATCATTGCACGTGTATCTATTAAAGCCCCTCGTGCTGTATTGATAATAATTGCACCTTTTTTCATCATATAGAATTTTTCTTCATCAATAATATGGTGTGTTTCTTGACTATAGGGAAGATGAAGAGAGATCACATCTGACTTTTGTAGTACTGTCTCAAAATCGTGAATTTTAAAATCCAACTCTTTCTCAAGCTCAGGGTCAGGACTCCTTTTATATCCTATTACATTCATCCCAAACCCATTTGCAATTTTGATAACGTGTGAGCCTATTGTTCCGACTCCTATAACACCCATTGTTTTTCCGTATAAATCAAATCCTGTAAGTCCTTGAGGAGAAAAGTACCCAGACTTTACTCTTGAATAAGACTCCACAATTCTTCGTGAAACTGAAAGTAATAAAGCAAATGTATGTTCTGCAACAGTAATTTCACCGTACGAAGGTACGTTTGTAACAAGTATTCCTTTTTTATGGCATGCATCAAGATCAATGTGATCAAAACCAGTAGACATAGTTGTTATGCATTTCAGACGAGGTAACGCTTCTAATACCTCTTCATCAATCTTGGAGTATATAAAAATGATAAGTGCTTCAGTATCATCAATTTTCGAGAGAGATTCTTTATCTATTGGATCTTCATAAAAGGCAAGATCATGACCTTTTAAAGCCTTGCTAAAATACTTTTTCTCATCTTCACTTGCTTCAAAGCATACAATTTTCATATCCTTTTCTATCTTACCGTTATTTCCCCTTGTGAATCAACTGACAATGTCACACGCGAACCTTTCTTAATAACATCTTGCAAAATCTGTTGGGAGACAAACTCAGAGATAGTAGTGGTAATATATCTCCGTACTGATCTTGCCCCAAACTGTTCATCATATGACTCATTCACAACTTTTTGTATTAATAAATCATCAAAGTCAATATAAATATTTTTCTCAGCAAGCGGTGCAAACGCTTCCTGCAATAAAATTCTTGCAACTTCGTACAAATTTTCTTTTGTTAATGAATGGAATACAACAACCTCATCAAATCTATTAATAAGTTCTGGAGTATAAATACGTGATTGCATAAGTACATCCAGAAGCTGCTTTGTAAACTGGGCCTGATTATCTGAGTCTATGGTATGTTGACGAATATACTCACTTCCTGCGTTAGAAGTAGCTATAATAATGGAATTTTGGAAAGAAACTGTCCTCCCTTTATTATCGGTAAGCCTCCCATCCTCAAATACTTGAAGGAATAAATTCAAAATTCGTGGATGTGCTTTTTCAAATTCATCAAGAAGGATGAGAGAGAAAGGATTTTGAGCAACTATTTCTGTAAATGCATTTTCAGCATATGCCCCGCCAACTCTTTCTCCAAGTAATTTCTCGATAGAGTCCTGCATCTGATACTCACTCATATCTAACCGGATCATTCTATCGCTACTCCCAAAATATACAGAAGCCAGAGCTTTTGCAGTCTCTGTTTTTCCTACACCAGTAGGCCCTAAGAAAAGAAATACAGCAATTGGTCTATTCTCTGTTTTTAACCCACTTCTCACGCGCCTCATTGCTGAAGCGATCGCCTCTACTGCTTTAGGTTGACTTACTACTCTTTGATGCAACTCAGACTCTAAATTTAGCAGTAATTGCTTCTCTTCTTTTGTAGGTTCTCCTAACAGAATATGCGTCTGAGATGAAATATAATCCTCAACACTCTCTTTTGTAATCAAGATTTTATTTTTATGTAAATTATGAGCTGTGGCAATACTCTCAAGCATTGTTATAGCTTTCCCTGGCAAATATCTATCTGTTAAATAACTTGCTTTGTAATCTACAAGAGCTTTCACTGCAGAGTATGTTACTTCGCACCTATACTGTTTCTCTATCTGCCCAATTTTTTCAAATAACATAAAGAGAGCATTTGTATCGTCAGGTTCTGGGAAGTCTATAACAGAAAACACATTCGACACTGCCTCTTTTGGAGTAATATGTGTTTTATACGCATTCTGCGTTGTAGTCCCGATAAGTGTTATTCCTCCATTTTTAAGATATTCATAGAGTGTTCCTGAGATATCAAAGTTAAAACCTCCTGCTCCAAAAATATTTTCAATATTTTGAATAAGTAAAACTATATTTCCTGAATGAAGTACTTCATCAATTATTAACACGAGTCTTTCTTCCAACTGTCCTTTTTCAGACACTCCTGCAAGTAAACGATCAATAAATAGCTCATACACTTGAATGTGTGAAACAGAGGCAGGAACACGACCCATATGGGATAAATACGCAAAATACTCAACCAATGATGTTTTTCCTGTCCCTGGATTACCAACTAATAACACATTTCTTGACCCAACCTTATTGAGGGCAACAAGAAAATCTTGATACTCTTTTGCTCTTCCCATTACACTCGGAGGGTGTTTTTTTGCAAGAACCGAAGCAGTAATACTCCGAGCATATTTTTTTAATTCTGCATTCCATCCATAAATAAAAAAATCAAAAGCACCGTCTCCATAAAATGATAGTCTAAATAATGCATTTTTCTCATCTACTTTATATGAGTTACGTGCCCAATAATAAATATTGATAAAATCTTGCTCATCCATCTCTCCTGACTGTAAGAAATGTTGTTGTCCCTCTGCAAAAAGAATATATGCAGCAAATAAATCAAGAAGTGTAATATATTTTCCTTTTACACTTTTCACAAGCGCATAGGCTTTTGTTAAAACTTCTTGGTTTGAGACTTCAATCTCTGGAGCATTTGTACTTCCGTTTATTTTATTCAGTAAGAATAAGTTTTCTGGATACCGTTCAATTTTTTTTGCAAGACTTTTCCCATCTACCGTGCTATCAAATGCAGATCTTGTTCTAAAAAACATACTAGACTTTAAACTATCTGGAGTAACTTCCTCTACTGTTTTTTCAGGAATCATCCGATTAAGCCTCATATGGATAAACAACTCGTTTGAGAGAAATAGCGCATATCCTATTAAAATAAGCTTTGCACTTTGTAAATCATTAATGCTCAAAAATAAAGCGAATGTACTGATAAAAAAAATAGAATAACGAACAAGAATGATACTTTTTCTGTTAAAAAACCTGTAATAAATATATGTATAATTGCCTTCTTTCATAAACTTAATAACTGATAAAGAAAATACGGAAATGCCCAAAATGCGAGAAGCATGATTACTCCAACTCCAAGGATGACTCCAATAATAAGAAACGAGATAATAAGTAATACAGACTTTACAGCCATACCAAAAAGAATTGAGAAAAGGACAAGTTCTTTTCTATACTCATTTTTTACTGGTCTAAAAAATGTATAAATTAACGATTGGATTGAAAAAAGAGAAATACAATATGAGAATATCTCTTTGTAGAAATGAAAAAACAATGCGGTAGCATCAATATACCAAAACTTTAACAAATAGACAGGATACTGCAGAAGCGGCATATATACTCAGTATACTGTATCTACTGTATAGTTATAAAGTCTCTGTGAAAATAGAGAAAGATCATTCTATAGGCTAGAACCATTTCTTTTTTTCTGACTCTTTCTCAAACTCCTCAAGTAACTGCTTTTGCTTAGAAGTAAGCTTTGTAGGGATTTTTACTACTACCTTCACAAAATGGTCTCCTTTTGTGTTTTTTTGGAGCTGTTTTATCCCTTTTCCTTTTAATCTAATTACTGCGTTTGGCTGAGTTCCTGCAGGAATTTTTAATGTAACTTTACCATCTACAGTCTCTACCTCTTTTGTACCTCCTAGTGCAACCATGGTCATGGGAACTTCCTCAATTGTTACAATATCATATCCATCGCGATGGAATTTAGGATGAGAAGCAACATCGATTACAATATCAAAGTCATCAAATCTTATTCTTGATCCTGTTTGTACGCCTGCAGGAACTTTAATTGTTTTTGATTTCCCATCAATTGTTACTTTTTTTTGTGTGCCTTTCACCGCATCCATGAACTCTATTCTCAATGAGTAAGCAGGTTTTCTCCTCCCAAAAGGGGATGCCCCACCAAAAAACTGTTCAAAAATCTCAAAAGGATCAGTATATCCTGTTCCTTCAAACGGATTACCTGAGGTACTATATGTATAGGTAAATGGACCACCACCAAATCCTCCAAATGGGCCTCCTTGTTGTCCAGCTCCACCATTTTCGAACGCAGCATGACCAACAGAGTCATATGTTTGTCTTTTTTGAGGATCAGACAGAACTTCATACGCAGCGTTTATCTCTTTAAATTTAGTTTCTGCCTCTTTTGTTTTATTTCTATCAGGGTGATACTGCATCGCAAGCTTGCGATATGCTTTCTTTAATTCATCTGCAGTGGCAGATTTAGGTACGCCTAATACTTCATAATAATCACGAGTTGCCATACGGGTAATTTTATCAAATAACACGCGTGATTGCTAGGATGTTACGCATATTATTGTTTTGGAGTACATTTCAGATACTTTATCTGTATTGTTTTATTATTAACTTGTCTACTAGTCGTCTCTTCTTTACATGTAAACAATTGACGAGGAGTAGGTGTTACCGTTGTTTTTCCAGTAATAGGAGACTTTGGTATATTTGGAGATGTGTCTTGAGGAGGATCAACCATGACAGGGACAGGCAACTCTATATTAGGCAATGTTGCATTTAGCGCAAACCTATACTCCATCACAGCAACTCTGTTCACAAATGTCTCTACTTGATAACTTCCTGACTCAAGGCCTGAAAACATAAAAAGTCCATCTGGTCCTACCTGAATAGGATCTCTTGAAACTGGTCCAGATAAGCTCACTACAGCGCCATTGAGAGCAGATTCATTTGTGTCTTTTTTTCCATTTTTATTTGTATCTCTATATACTTGCCCTTTTATATAATATGATCTTTGTTCATCTGAAACAGGAGCTGCTGTTATAGCAGTTTCTGGAGGAGTAACTCCTGTTGTAACCCCTGGATTATTACTTTTTACACATCCATTTAAAGCTTTATATGCATTTAACCTTTTCCCTCCAATAGGCTTATCTGTACTAATTGGATCTCCACTTTCAACTAAGCACCTTTTTACATCATCTGGAGTAAGTGACGGGTTTTGGGCAAGTAACAATGCTGCTACTCCTGCAACATGGGGAGATGCCATAGAGGTGCCTTTCATTGCAGTATATTGATTCTGTGGATATGTAGAACTAATACAAGTTTCTGACGTACATTTAGAAGCCTGATTGCCCCCAGGAGCCGCAATAGTAACAATTGAACCATAATTTGAATAACTTGCCCGCTCATCATTAGGACCTGTTGCACCAACAACAATAACCCCTTTACAACTCGCTGGAATATATCCTGACGCGTCTTTACTATCATTTCCTGCTGCAACAACAACTACCACACCTTTACTAACTGCGTAAGTAATTGCCGTTTCGTATACAGAGCCCTGAGAACATACACCAGGCCCTCCTAGACTCATATTGATAACATCTGCTCCATTATCTACAGCATATTCAATTGCTTTGGGTATCTCTATTCCTGAACCATTTCCATTTTTATCTTGTGTTTTTAATGCCATCAAACTTATATTCCAATTAATGCCACTTATTCCCTCACTATTATTTGATACTGCACCGATCGTCCCTGCTACATGAGTACCATGCCCCAGATTATCCATGGGATCATCATCCATAGACTTTGGTTCACGACAACCTAGTATCTGTGAGGTATCTTTATTGATTACATAATCGTCACACGTAACAAAATCTTTCCCATGGACAAATCTGCGTCCTACAAAATCTGAATGTGTATAATCTACTCCAGAATCAATCACAGCAACAATTACATCATTGGATCCAGTCTGAATATTCCACGCATTTTCCATCTGAATTTTTTGAAGATCCCACATACTTGGATACAAAGGATCATTTGGTACTGCCTGCGTTTTTAAGAAATAATTTGGTTCTGAAGAGCCTATCTCATCCAGTTTATATATTTCTTCTCGTATTTTTTGTACATCAGATCCTTTTTTCAATGTAAGACGATAATGATATTGCAAAGCAGGATCTTTAGACTCAAAAACAGGTTCATACTTCTCAACTCCTAATGAACTGAGTTTCTCATGAAGTTTATCCCATTTTGGGTTTTGACCTTGAGGACTTGGTAAATATCCCTCGTTAAACTTAACTATTATTTCATCCACTTTATACATGGCTCCTTGAGGAATTGGATCTAAAGGAGGTTTTGTCTCAGATTTTTGTAAATACAAAAAAACACCTGAGGCTATTACGATAAGAAGCAACACGACAACACCACCTATAAGGAGTACTGGTGAACCAGTCAGGCGCTGTAAAAATGAAGGTTGCGGGTTTTCCATACCGTTATTTATGCTGTTGCAGCCGCCATCCCACCATCTATTGTTGCTCCTGTCCCAGAGGGGGAAGGAGATTGAGGAGGTAGATTATTACCAGCTGGAGGCTGTGATTCTGGCAACGGAGGTGCTCCATAAAAATGCTCTTGTATAGGAGGAGCTACTGAAGCCTGAGATGTCTGTGGTGATACGCCAGATTGAGGCTGTTGTGGATTTTGAGGTGCTGGGACTGTATTCTGAACTCCATTTACAGGAGGCACAGGAGTTCCTTGTTGAGATGGGGCTGATTGCACACTTGCATTTTCTCCTGTTTGACCAGGTATTTGTCCTTCTCCAGCTTGTTGTACTTGAGGATTCTTTGGAACTCCTTTTATAAAGGTATATTTCTGATTTTGCTCGTCATAATCAATAACAATTGTATCTCCAATAGCAAACTGTTTACTAATCAACGCAATAGCAATACTATTTTCAATAGAGCTTTGAATGAGTCGTCGTAATGGACGTGCACCATATACAGGATCATATCCCTCCTCTGCAAGTTGCGCAAGAGCTTTTTCTGTAATTTCGACTTCATATCCTTGTTCATTTAATAGTTTTTGTGTTTTACCTATCCCTAATTTTGCAATTTGCATCATATCAGCTTGAGCAAGAGGCTTGAATACAACAAGATCATCAAATCTATTCAGCAACTCTGGTCTGAAGAATTTATGAAGCTCTTCTTGAAGAAGTTTAGTAAGTTCAGCAAAATCACCTTCTGCTTCAGAGTTACTTCCGAGCTTTAACTTAATCTCTTGTTTGCTATATGCTGTTTCTGGTTTCTTGTCATTCTCACCTTCTGGAGTCTCTGGTTGTCCAATTTCATTTGGAGAAGCTTGTCCGTCTCCTTGTTCTTTTTTCTCTGCTTCTTCTGTCTTTTTAGAAGCTGATGCATTTTTCGCTTTCTCAAGTAAGAATTTTTGAATTACTTGGCTTCCAAGATTTGAGGTTGCAATAATAATAGTATTTTTAAAAGAAATTGTATTTCCTTTGTTATCGGTAAGTCTTCCATCCTCAAGTATCTGAAGCAAAATATTAAACACATCAGGGTGTGCTTTTTCAACTTCATCAAGAAGAACAATAGAGTATGGCTTTGCACGGACTGCCTCAGTAAGCTGTCCCCCCTCTTCATATCCTACATATCCAGGAGGAGCACCTATCAACTTAGCAACCTCGTGCTTTTCCATATACTCTGACATGTCTAGACGAATTGTTGCATCATCTCTTCCGAACAAAATCTCTGCAAGTGTTTTTGCAAGCTCTGTTTTTCCCACACCAGTTGGTCCGAGAAATATGAATGAGGCAATAGGTCTATTGGCAGCAGAAAGCCCTATTCTTCCTCTTCTCACTGCTTCTGAAACTGCAGTAACTGCCTCTGTCTGATCTATAAATCTTTTATGTATTAACTCTTCAAGTTTAAGTAATTTTTCACTTTCATCTTCAGTCAACCTCGTAATAGGGATTCCTGTCCAACTCGACACAACTTTTTCAATATCTGTTTTAATAATATTATTATCCTGTCTCTTCCCTTGCGCTTTTTGTAATTTGACTTCTGCAGCAGCTTCATCTAGAAGATCTACGGCTTTATCTGGGAGGTATCTTTCACCTATATATTTTTTTGAAAGATGCACAGCAGCAGATACTGCTTCAGGAGTCATAACAACATCGTGAAATTTTTCATACTTTGGTTTAATTACATTCATCATCTCAATCGCGACATCTTCTGTTGGTTCTGCAACCATAATTGGTTGGAATCTTCTTTCAAAGGCTTTATCTTTCTCAAAATATTTACGGAACTCTGCTGTAGTTGTTGTTCCTATTAATTGGAGTTGTCCACGTGCTAAATATGGCTTTATAATGTTTGATGCATTCATTGCACCATCTGAGCCCCCAGCACCTACGAGCATATGAATTTCATCAACAAATAAAATAATCTCCCCTGATGCTTGTACTTCTTGAATAACACTGCGTAGACGTTCTTCAAATTCTCCTCTATGTGAAGCTCCAGCAACCATAGACGCAAGATCTAGTTGGATTACTTTTTTATTTTTTAGCTCTTCAGGTACTTCTCCTGCTACTAACTTTTGAGCAAGAGCTTCAACAATAGCCGTTTTACCAACTCCGGCTTCTCCAATGATAATTGGATTATTTTTTGTTCTTCGAAGTAAAATATGGATAAGTCTCTCTAGTTCTGTGTCTCTTCCTGTAACAGGATCTAGCATCCCATCTCGTGCGTTCTGAGTAAGATCAATACTATATTTATCTAGGACTGAACGTTTTCCTCCTCCAACAAAATTACTGTTTTTTGCAAGTTTCTCTTCTACACTATTTTTATCCATTCCTTGGCTTTTTAAGAACTCTCCCATAGAAGCAGCATTAAATAGTGCCAGCAAAATATCTTCAGGAGTAATAAAGCTTGCCTGACGAGCTTTTACCGCAGAGAATGCAGATTCAAATATTTCTTGTGACTGTGGGCTTAAGGTAGGCTGACCTGTAAATGTTCCTAGCTGAGCTTTTGCTTGAATATCTTTTGCTATTTTTGATGCACTTATCTGGAACTGTTCAAGCAGTTTATAAATATCTCCATCATAAATAAGTCCGTATAATACTTGATCAGGTTCTATTAATGCTTGCTTTACTCTTTTTGTCTCTTCTTGAGCATGATGCAGTACTTGAGCAGCACGAGCATCAAGTCTAGAAAGTGCTGAAACATTTTCTCTTTTTGTTGGATCCATACCTACTGTCTGCACTTCTGTAGCTACGTTGGGATCTGCGGGGGCTGTTCCAGGCTGAGGTACTCCTTGAGGAGGCTGTACAGAAACAGGAGGTACACCAACCCCAGGAGCAGGTGGTTGTTGGGGAATAGGCATATTCTGTACATTTGTAACTGTATCTGTCTGAGCGATTACTGCAGGGCCAGCCTGTATTCCAAACGATGTTGTCGTCTGCTCAGTTTGACCTGTTTGAACAACCTGAGGAGCCTGAGGTTGAACATTCTGATCATTGTTATTATTTTTTTGATTAAATAAATTTCCAAACATACTTATATCATTATAGCCATACTTGTTCGTAGACAACAAGCAGCCCTACTAATTTTGAGATTCATCAGTTGTATTATTTTGAGATTCTTGTCCGCTTGCATATGGACTTGTAGGATTACTTATGTCTTGATCCATATCTTTTTTCCCTTCAGTAGGTAACTCTCTTGCATGCTCCATAGTCATTGTCTTTGCTTCTTGCGCTTGTTCTTCTCTTCCTACCATCATAGAATCTTCTTCTCTTTTCTTGTGTGCTGATTCGAGAACAGATTTTCCTGCTGCAAGCTTTGCTTTCAAATACGCAACTACTTCAGATTTTGAGAATCCACCCATAAGCAAGAATGGCAATATTGTTCCAACCATCTCCATGCCTTCATTTACTTTTGCAGGTTCAACAGAAGACAAGAGAGTAATTGCTTCATTTACTTTTTGGATATCACTTGCAACCCATTCTTCACGTTCTAGTTGTTTTCCTTCCAAAGTACGAGGAGGCTCTAATGTTTCATAGTTTTCAACCCACATTTTACGTACTTCTTCATAATCTTCAAGACTTACTTGTTGTACTCTATTTACGACTGGTAAGGACTGAGTTGCAGTAACTGCTTGTGCCTCTTCCATTGTGGTTACAACTGATTGTGCTACAGGATCTCCTGATTGTTTCTTTTGTTCTACTTGTGTTTTTATCTCTTCCAGTGCAACTTTCTCTTCTGCCTCAGTCAGTTCCCTCTTCTGAATTTTCTCAGCAGTCTTTAATACGGTACTTGCAAATTGGTCTCCTCCATTTCCTGCTCCTACTAACTGAGTTCTCAATACAGATAGTTTCTGTCTCACTCGCGGACTTGAGACTTGTGGATTTGCGAGCTGGCGGAGAAGTGATCTTAGCTGTTCATTAACGTCTACTTTGCGACTAACTGTTGAGGTAAGTGCAGCAGATAATACTGAGTTTGCAAGTGGATTCCCTTTCTCTTGTTGCGTAACCAATTTTTCATGAATTTGGTTATATTGCTGTCTTTCTGTAACAGAAGTAACTCGTGATGGATTAGCAATCTTTTCAAGGGTACTATTAATTTGAGTGACTTGCTGTCTTTCTGTAACACTGCTACTAATAAGTGCTTTCTCATATTTAACTACATCCTGCATTTTAGGAACACTAATATTAACAGAGCGTAAGACCTCATTTACTTCACGCACTGCGGTCGGTTGATTTATTGACGATCGTATATTTGTAGTCGCTGGCCTTTCTACAGTGATAGTAGTTGCCCGTTTATTCATAAATGGTAATTGACGAGCCATACCTGCTGGAGTGACTTTACCAGGAGGAGTAGGAGGAACAGGACCACCTGATGGATTACGTGGATTCAAGAACCCAAAATTTTTATTCACATGCTTTGTCATAAATCCTCCAAAGGAAATTGAATTCATATAATCAAGGAAAATTCTTAGGAGTAAAAATGGTAGTAAAATTACTACCCATAACATAATAAGCGCAACCACATACAAAGCGAATGTATCAGGTAAATTTACCGAGTTGTTATATCCAATTGTCTGTCCAGGACCTCCTAATAATATATTGACTGCTGTTGGATAACAGTTGGATACATCTGCAGGAATAAGTGAACATTCTTTCCCTGGAAGTCCTTGATCTATTTGAAGAAATGCGAGAGGAATTTTATCTCTCCACATAATGACTAACCCATGAAGAAAAAGAGCAAATAGTGGTGCATATAACAGCCATCTAAAAAACTCTCCTACCCAAATTTTTGCTGTATTCCTCACTGGAGAGTAAAAGATAAGGAGTGGGAAAATTGGAGAGACAATGAGGAAAAACCATAAGATAATTTTTCGAACTAATAACACTCCTGTCATTACATAATAAGTAATAGCAGTAAGTTTGACTAATAATAACGAAATAAATGCAGATTCATCATATTGCGCACCTACTGCTCTCAACCCATTAAAGTCATATCTAAAATCAATATATAAAAGGTCTGCAGATGAAATAATCTTCCCATCAGGCTTTAGGAAAAAACCTTGAATAATATCTCCAATCGTGTACAAGAACTGAACAAGCGCAAAGGAAAACGTAACTAATAAAATTATTGCAATAAATCTGGGGACAAACCTCATTATGGTAATATTTTGACCTCGGGTAACAATAATCACTCCTGCAGTCCCTAGTACAAAAAGTAACAGAACTGCATAGACTATATTACGCACGAGCGCCCAGAACTCCATCAGAGGATTATTACTATTATCACAGGTATTATCTACTTTATTTACACAGATCCAGTCATAATTTTCTAAAGCCCAGTTCAAAAAATCATTTGCACGACTCGCAGTTTTTCCAACAAATGTTACTTCTGGATCTTCTACATAATCTGGGACTGTTTGACCTTCAGGAATAGAAGTTGCATAACTCGGAACTTGAGCAGTAAAAAAAACTCCAAAGACAAAGAGAAATAATAATATTTTGGGCAGTAATTTTCTCATGTATAACGTTAACTAAATCCTGGTATCTGCAGAACACCAGTTATAATTTGGACAAATACAAATCCAAACACAGCAAGAAGCAATCCTAAAATTGCATACAAAATATATTCTTTGCCTTTTTGAAGTTTTTCTGGGCTTCCTTGTGAAGTAAGAATAAAGTATCCTCCTACTATTAAATAAAGAAGTGAGATCATTCCAATTATGGAAAGACCTATTCCATAAAACTTTTCAACAAAACCTATTGGATCATTAGGAATACACCCAAAATCCGTATTTACCTCATTTGGACCACATGGCATACTCTAATAGTAGCATAAACAGGAAAATCAATACAAACAAAATGGAGGAATATTACTCAGGAAAAGAGGAGTTATTTTTCGTCTACGATCTCACCTTCAACAGGTTCATCTGGGTTATCTGAATCATTTTTATCATGTGCTTCGTTCTCTGATGGAGTATCTTGTGTAGATGCTCCCTCTTTATCCTCAGATTTATACATAGATTCTCCAATTTTTTGTAAGCTTTCAGAAAGTGCTGTTGTCTTTTCTGTAATTTTATCTTTATCGTCCTCTGCTACAACTTCACGTACAGCAGAAATTTTTTCTTCAATATCTTTTTTAACATCCTCTGCAACTTTATCCCCTGCATCTTTGAGTGATTTTTCTGCAGTAAAGATAAGATTTTCAGCTTGATTCTTTGCTTCAATAAGCTCTTTTTTCTTTGCATCTTCTTCTGCATTTTTCTCAGCCTCTTGAGTCATTTTCTGAACTTCTTCATCAGTAAGTCCTGTTGATCCAGTAATCTTAATACTCTGTTCTTTTCCTGTGGCTTTGTCTTGAGCAGTAACAGACAAAATACCTGATGCATCAAGATCAAAACTTACTTCAATCTGAGGAACTCCTCGAGGAGAAGGAGGGATTCCATCTAAAATAAATCGTCCTAATGATTTATTATCTGCTGCCATTGGACGTTCTCCTTGCACAATAGAGATCTCAACTTGTGTCTGATTATCTGCAGCAGTAGAGAACACCTGAGATTTTTTAGTAGGAATAGTTGTATTCCGTGGAATTAATGGGGTAGCAACTCCTCCAAGAGTCTCAATACCTAATGTTAAAGGAGTTACGTCTAACAATAATACGTCTTTTACATCTCCACCTAAAACACCTGCTTGTACTGCTGCACCGATTGCTACAACTTCATCAGGATTTACACTTTTATTAGGTTCTTTTCCAAAGAATTTCGTTACTTCTTCTACAATTTTTGGCATACGTGTCATGCCACCAACGAGAATGACTTCATCAACTTTATCTGCTGAAACTCCTGCATCTTTTAATGCATCTTGTACAGGTTTAAAGGATTGTTTAATAAGATCATCAACAAGTTGCTCAAACTTACTTCTGGTGAGCTTCATTGTTAAGTGAAGAGGACCAGACTCTCCCATGGTAATAAATGGCTGGTTAATCTCAGCTTCCATTGAAGTAGACAACTCAATTTTTGCTTTTTCTGCTGCTTCTTTTAGTCTTTGTAATGCTTGTGGATCTGCAAGAAGGTCAACTCCATGTTCTTTTTTGAATTCATCAGCAAGATAGTTGATAATGACAGAGTCAAAATCATCTCCTCCAAGATGCGTATCCCCATTTGTTGCTTTTACTTCGTATACACCTTCACCTAATTCGAGAATAGAGATATCAAATGTACCTCCACCAAGATCATACACAGCAATCGTGTGTGCGTGTTTTTTATCAAGTCCGTATGCGAGAGCTGCTGCTGTTGGTTCATTTACTACTCGGAGTACTTCAAGTCCTGCAATCTCACCTGCTTGTTTAGTTGCTTGGCGCTGTGCATCATCAAAATATGCAGGAACTGTAATAACTGCTTGCTTCACTGAGTCCCCTAAATAACTTTCAGCATCTTTTTTGAGTTTTTGTAAAATTTGAGCTGAGATTTCTTGTGGAGTATATGTTTTTCCGTCGACTTCAACGACTGCCATTCCGTCTCTACCTTCCTTAATAGTGTATGGGATTCTTTTTAACTCACTCTGTACTACAGAGTCTTTAAATCTGTGCCCCATTAATCTTTTAATAGAATAGATGATTCTTTTTGGTTTAAGAGCCATCTGGCGTTTTGCCACATCACCAACAATCCTATCAACTGGATCTACTACTGAGGGGGTCACGTTACGTCCTTCTGAAGAGAAAATAACTTTTGGTGAACCACCTTCCATAACAGCTACTGCTGAATTGGTTGTTCCTAAATCAATACCGATAATTTTTGCCATAATAATTTATCCTTTCTATTAACTCTGTTGTACAGAATTTACTTTTACAAGCGCAGGGCGTAATGTTTTTTCGTAAAGTGTAAACCCTGGTCTTACTTCTTCTACAACAATATCTTCATCTGAATGATCAGAAGATTCGACTGTTTCGATACATTCCATTGTATCTGGGTTAAATTGCTTTCCTACAGTCTCAACTCTTTTTACCCCGATTTGTTCTAATGCATCATACAACGTTTTTATTGTTAATTTCAACCCATCATCTTGCACATATTTTTCCGCTAACAAAAGTGTGTCAAATGAAGGCAGAAGTCTTTCTAACAACTCTTTATTTGCAAATTTTATAAACTCAAGTCTTTCTTGTGCAACTCTTTTTTCAAGATTTTGATAATCTGCAACTGCACGCATATATTGATCTTCAAGTTCTGCAATGCGTTGCTGTGCTTCCTCAACTGTATATGTGTCTGTATGTTCTTGTGTTTCTGCTTTTTTCTTTTTCATATGCTTTTACCAATCTGCAAGTTCTTCTACAAGATGTCCATAATATTTCACACAAGGGACAATAAGCTCATATCTTAAACGAGCAGGCCCTACAACTCCAACTGATCCTTCATGATTAGTACGAGTCACAAACTTCGAAAAAACAAAACCATACGGACGAAGGAGATCTTCATCAAACTCTTCTCCAAAAATGACTGCTGCGTCACTCTCCATTCTTTTCAAGATCATATCAAAATGAGACACATCATCTAATAAAGAAAGGAGATTTTTTGTAATATCTATATCATAAAACTCAGGCATGTCCAGAATATGAGAGTATCCTGAAAAATATATATCCCCTTCCTGAGTGGTTGCAACTGCTAATGTCCCAGTTTTTTGAGAGAGACTCCTTGTTAACTGTCTATAAAAGCGTGATTCTACATTTCTATGATCCCACACTTTTTCTTTTGCCTCAACTTCATCAGCCACAGACATTTCTTTCTCTTTCATGAGCTCATTTACATATAGTTTCAGAGCTTTACTTGTAGGTACTCTTCCTGAAGAAGAGTGTGGTTTTGCAAGATACCCCATTTTTACCATATCTGCCATTTCGTTTCGGATTGTAGCAGGGGATACACCAATATCGTATTTTTTCTCGAGTGTCTCACTCCCTACTGCCTCTGCAGTATCAATATATTCTCGAACAATATTTTTAAGAATATCTACCTGTCTTTGGGTTAAGTCGTACATATTTCTTGTATTAGCAAAATGATAGCATGACTGCTAAACATTGTCAATAGTCCAGGCAATAATCTGTATAGGAAATGAGATGAATTACCCTTACTTACAATTCATGGTCTTGCAGATATTTTGTACGCAGGCAACAGTTCCTGTAGTTCCTGCAGGACAACTAGCTGGAAGCCCTGCGCAATCAGAGTCTTGTGTACATCCACCACCACTTGAACAACTTGCAATAGAATAGTTATCTGAAGTACAGGCAGCTGTAGGGCTACAGACTGGACAGTGTGTATCAGAGGTGGCAAATCCACAGGAAAAATTAGAAGATCCATCAGGACACAATTCACCTTTTGCAGGAGTCTGAGATGGAGAAGGAGAAGCAGAAGGTGACGCTGTTTCAGTAACTGTAATACATATATTATGATTAATACACGTATAATTACTCGCTTCTTCACAATTTCCTACCCCATGAGATGATTCACACTCAGTTACATCTTTATAATCACAAGATTTCCCTTCAGCTATACAAGTACTATTTTCTTGTGATGGACTTTTCTTAATACAGCAAACAAGATTTGGATGATTACACAGTGGGGTCTTATCATCTTTTGCAACCCCAAAACAAGAAAACTCTGGTTTTGTATTGTCTTCTCGCACACAATCCCCTTGAGCTTCAGCACAGCTTGAAGGGGCAGTCACTGTATCTTGTGTTGTAACGAGTGGTCCACTTGCTTGCTGTCTATTATCTTGATTTTGCTGCACAACATTCAGAGTAATAGGAACTGCAATAGCAAGTAACAGGACACCAATAATTGGAATAACTCGTGTGTTTGACTCGAATAGATAGGATAGTACCCTGGATATTTTCATGAAGATATCATCTCCCAATTATAATATGCAATGGAGACGGAGTAGCAAGAACACTTTCATGGGACTTCTCTTCAACAATCATTGATTTATCAAGTATCTCGATAGCACTCTCAGTCGCATCAGTACTTGGATTACGTGTAAACGATAACTCAGCAATAACACCTTTGCCTTGCTTACTCGTCAATGTAGGACTAATCCCTAAATAATAGGTAACTCTTCCTCTTTGAGCATCAACCTCATTAATAAAATTATTTACATCTCCTGGCCCGCCAAAGAAATTCTGTTGTGGGACAGTTAATTGTACATTTGTAAGTACTTCAGGATCATACAAAAGATCTAACTGTACTCCATCCACTTTATACTGCTTTGTATCAATGGATATCTCAACTGAAGCTGCTTGACTCCCTGATAACACAACTTCTGTAGGGGAAAATACTAGCAGTGCTGTTTTTTCAGGTTTCTGATTAACAACAACTGGAGTATCTTGTGATTCAGGACTTTGTCTTTTTTGCTCATTTTTTATTGCAAGAAATACTAATATAGCAGTTAATACTGTGAGGACTGTAATCAATATGATTGTACGTTTTGGCATATTATGTAAGTATACAATATCTAATTTAATCTTATGCTCCTGCTCTAATAGCAAAAGCTCTAATCAAAATATTAT
>Ga0265293_10003809_pt1 | contig 27483 bp, 36 predicted proteins | sample Munlanlewell138R_FD_192505 | JGI IMG/M metagenome (GOLD analysis project Ga0265293, IMG submission 192505) | Leachate microbial communities from a municipal landfill in Southern Ontario, Canada - Leachate well 138R | ecosystem: Engineered > Solid waste > Landfill > Unclassified | place: Canada...
GAGGGACCTCAAAACTGAATACAGGGAACGTTTAATTAATTTTCGTTAAAGAGGGCCCCCGGGCTCTCTTTTGTTTGAGCATATAGAGCCCATACCGCTAATAGGAGGATAAAGCAGTGCTTTACTTAGACTGACGCCAAAACTTATCCGCTTTGAAATTACTAAAGTTTCCCCTTATTACTTCCGATATAATATTAAGGACAATTATATTTTGCTTGGGCTAAATTTATAACGGAAATTATTGCGAATAGGAGGGTTATTGATGAGCTTAAGAATAGGCGGTTTAGCTACCGGCATGGACATGGAAGGTATTGTAAGAGACATGATGAAGGTCCAGCAGCTTAAGATGGATAAATTGGAGCAACAAAAAACTTTAGCGCAGTGGCAACAGGAGGCTTATCATAATATCAATAAAACCTTTGCCAACTTTATTTTAGATTCCCAAAAAGCCTTTGGATTGGTGAAAAGCGGCATTGCGGGACTTGCTAAGCAGTCTGTAACAAGTCTTGATTGGGTTAAGTCCGCTGTATCCGGGGATAAGAATATTCTGGAGGCTTCGGCTAGGGCGGATGCTGTCGCAGGTACCTACCAGCTTGAAGTGCATCAGCTGGCAACTAACTGGTCTGCCGCCAGCGGTGAAAAGGTTGGGGGAACTCTGGCTTTGCGGGCGGAAGAAAAGCTTGATTTCACTATTAATGTTAATGGCAAAGAAATCGTCATTGTCAAAGAAGGTCCCCGGGAAATTAAGCTGGCGGATATAGCAAAGGAAATCAACCAGCAGGCCAAGGACCTTGGGGTAAGTGTTTCTGCTCAGTTTGATGCAGGACTGGGGCGCTTTTTTTTCCAAACTACCGATACCGGAGACGGAACCGTTGTTTTGTTTGATGACAGAAGTAATGTGGATGGCAAAGGCTTTTTAGCGGGGGAGGATAATTTTTTAAGGCTGCAATCCAAGGATGGGGAGCAAATTGCTTTTCTTGAAAATAGTGTTGAATATCAAGGTAAAAATGCTATTGTGGATTTTGGAGCCGCCGTTGGTCTGGAGTTTTCCTCCAATCAATTTACTTTAAACGGTATAGCTTTTGATATTAAGGCAGAAGGAAAAACTTCCGTCACAGTAAGTACAGATGTGGATAGTGTATATAATAAAATTAAGGACTTTATAGACCAATATAATGAAATGGTCTCCCAGGTTCAAAACCTACTGGGTGAGAAGAAAGCTAATTCCCATTTGCCATTAACGGCAGAACAAAGAGAACAATTATCCGAAAAGGAAATTGAAAAGTGGGAGGAAATAGCAAAGACAGGTCTGCTTAATAGGGACATTTATTTAACACAAATGCTGCAAACTTTAAGATCGGGACTCTATGAAAAGGTGAAAGGCACCTCTGGTGAATACCATCTTTTTTCCTTTGGCATTACCACGGAGCAGTATGTTAGCGGTTCCATGGGAGGCAAGCTGCAAATTGACGAAGCTAAACTTAAAAATGCCATTAAAGAGGATGTTAATGAGGTGTTGGAACTATTCTTCTCTCAGCCTGATAGTACTATAACAGATAAGGGAGATAAAAGAGCACAAACAGGTATTGTAAGCAGGATCTATGAAGATTTAACCGAAGGAATGAAAAGTATTATTAATAAAGCTGGTATTGGGGCGGATGCGGCTTTGTATCGCAATGTTGACAGCAGAATGTTGCTGGATTTTGTAGTGGAGCAGGGTAGCATCAGTTTTTTACAAAAGGACATTTCCAGGCTGGATGCCCGCATTACCACCTTTCAACTGCAGATGCAGAAAACCGAAAGTCGTTACTGGGCGCAGTTTACAGCTTTAGAGAAGGCTATCAACCAAATGAATGCCCAGTCTGCTTGGCTGGCACAGCAATTAGGCGGGGGTATGAGGTAGTTTAATTAAAACTACGGGAAAAATTTTAAAAGGAGAGGAGCAAATATGCAAATTAGTCAGGTTGATTTTACTAACCCGACCGGCAGTCCTCGTCAAAACCGGGCTCCTGTTACTACACATGGTAGGGAGCAAAATGATCTGGTAGGTACTCGAATAAAAAAAACCAGATTGCCGGGGAGTAAACCGGAGGCAATTCCGGGCGAAAAAACCTCAATTGATCAAAGGCGGCCTATTGATTACCTTGATGAAAAGGAAACTATCAATGCCATCGAGCAGGCAAATCATGCCTTTGAAGGGGTGTTTACCCAATTTGAATTTTCTATTCATGAAAAAACCAGAGAGATTATGGTGAAGGTCATTGACAGGGAAAGCGGTGAAGTGATTAGAGAGATTCCCCCTGAGCAGGTTTTGGATCTAGTTGCCAAACTATGGGAGTTGGCCGGTATTTTAGTTGACGAAAGGGTCTGATCTAGGGTTTAGTGGGAGGCATTTGTAATGGTAGACAATAAAGAAAAAACCATTTTAGAACAAACAAAAACGGCTTTATTAGAAGAACTATATTTCAATACGCAGGAAAAGTCTCAGGCGATCAAAGAGCAGAATCTGGAGCGTTTAACACAGCTGCTGGAAAAGGCCAATGATTTGATGGCCCGAATTGACGTCGTTAATGGACGTTTGCAAACAATTACAGATGTTTTGTATGGTGGCAAATTCTCTCCGGAGTACTTAAATAGCGAACAAAAACAAATGCTGATTGAAACCCGCGCTCTTCATCGGGAAATAACGAGTGAGTTAATTAAGCAAAGATCTGCCGTTGTGGCCCAAATGCAGGAGTTGCGAGAAATAGAAAGCGTGATGGGGGTATATAATAAGGAACCGGTTTCGGAGGGGGCATTTCTGGACCAAAAAAAATAAGTAATTGCGAGGGAAAGGCTATGTTGCAAAAGATACCAGGTATCGAACCGGCACATATGCAAAACATTAAGGATCAAACAGAAAAACAAGTGGTACGAGGCACTAGAAACATTAAAGTGACGGATCGGGAAGATGAAAAAAAAGAAAGAGAGTGGATATTACCGGGCGAACGGGAGGAATTGGCCAACCTTTTAGAGGAAGTCAATCTGGAGATGGAAAAGGCGGGACAACCCCTGCGATTTGCCTTGGTGCTAATAGATGACAAATGGCTGGTAGAAGTTTGGGATTCGAGGGAAAAGAAAACGATTCGCTTAATAAGTATTAGCGAAGCCAGCAAATTATTCAATAAAAACATCAGGAAAAAAGGGTTTCTGGTTGATAAAAAGTTTTAGACTTTCCGGGAATTGGGGGAATAAGCAATGTATCAGACAAATTTGGCTTACCAAACATATCAACAAAATCAAATCAGTACTGCATCGCCGGAAAAATTAGTAGCGATGCTTTATGACGGGAGTATCCGTTTCCTATTGGGGGCGGAAACAGCATTTCAGGAAAAAGATTATGAGGGTATTCATCATAATTTAGTTAAGGCTCAATCAATTATTTTCGAATTGATGGCCAATGTTGATCGGTCAATAGGTGAGGTAGGCGAACAACTATACTTATTATATGATTTTATGTATCAAAGACTAGTGGAGGCAAATTTAAAAAAAGACCCTTCTATCGTGGCAGAAGTTAAGGAGCTGCTCCTTAGTTTAAAAGAAACTTGGTCGCAAGCCGTTAAGTTAGCAAAGTAGGACTGGTTGCCGGAAATTCAGTGCCGGATAGTAAAAAGGCCTGTAGAAATAGCCCCTTTTGAGGGCTATTTTTTGTTTTTAAGAAAGTTGGGACGGTCCCAATAGCAAAAAGGGACTAATTCCGCCAAATTTTGCTATAAGTTTAAAGGAGTTTTAAAGATTTATGTTGAATAATTGTCTAATATGCTTGATTAAGTAGATATGAGCTTTTATTTATATATTGAAATTTTCAAAGGGGGTAGGATCATGTCGGGCTTTCTGTCGGATGTTACATCAATTGCTCTGGAAAAGTCCTTGAATGTTGCCGGTGAAAGACATAGGGTTATTGCTAATAATATTGCTAATGTGAACACCCCAAACTTTAAACGATCCTATGTTGATTTTGAGGGGGAATTAAAAAGATCCTTGGGTAAAGGAAATCAAATTAAACTAAGAAGAACAAATCAGCGGCATTTGGGGGCCGGCTCCATTGAAAATTTGAGTCCCCAAATTAAACAGGACCGCAATTCTGTTATGAGGGCAGATGGCAATAACGTGGATATTGATCTGGAAAATGCTGAGTTGGCTATTAATACCATTATGTATAATGCTGCAGCTACTCGTTTGAACCAAAAGTTAGGGCAATTACGCTATGTTATCAATGGAGGTAGGTAAAAATGTCAGGTATTTTTAAAGCTATGCAAATAAGTGCCTCGGGTCTTACTGCCGAAAGGTTGCGTTTGGACACCATTTCTAATAACCTAGCAAATATTAATACAACTAGGACCGGGAAAGGCGGTCCCTACAAAAGGCAAAGTGTGGTTTTTGCGGAAAGGTTGGAAAGGGCTAAAGGGCCGAAAAGATATCAAGTTGCCGGGGTAAAAGTAGCTAAGATAGTGGAAGATCAGGGGGAGGCACGTAAGGTTTATGAGCCGAACCACCCTGATGCAGGAGCAGACGGTTATGTACACTACCCCAATATCAACATAGTTAACGAAATGGTGGATATGATTACTGCTTCCAGGGCCTACGAAGCAAATGTGACTGCCTTTAATGCCGCTAAAACTATAGCATTAAAAGCTTTGGAAATAGGTAGAGGTTAGGAGGGGGAAAAAGGTGAAATTATCAATGCTAATGCCTCACCCTTTGGAACTACAGCAAAATCAAACAAAGAGCATTACTGCCCAAAAAGAGGAGACTTCCTTTAGTAAAATTCTGATGGAGCAGCTCAAAGAGGTGGATAAGCTGGAAAAAGAAGCGGATGAGTTGACCCAGAAATTTTTAATCGGTGAAATTCAAGATCTCCACCAAGTAACAATTGCAGCCGAAAAAGCCAATCTAGCACTGCAACTAACTGTGCAGGTTAGAAATAAATTGTTGGAAGCGTACCAGGAACTTTCAAGGATGCAGATCTAGCCAAGTTGTATTGATGAGGTGAAAAGGTGAACGAAAGACTGACTGGATGGCTTGAGAAATGGAGAGAACTGCCTTCTTCCCGAAAATCCATTATTGCGGTCATGGTAATTGCCATTTTATTGGCAGGTTTCTTTTTGATTTTAGAAACCACAAAAGAAGAGTATGCTCCATTATTTACCGGCCTTGATCCAAAGACCGCCAATGCAGTAGTAGAAAATTTAAAACAATCCGGTATTCGCCACCGATTAGAGGCGGAAGGTACGTCAATCATGGTGCCTAAAAAGCAGGTTTATGATATCCGAATCCAATTGGCCGGGGAGGGGCTGTTAACTAACACTGGTTTGGGATTTGAGTTGTTTGATCAAAGCAAATTGGGAGTCACCGAATTTGAAAGAAGGTTGGATTTCCTAAGAGCTTTACAGGAGGAGCTCCGCCGTACCATTGTGCAATTAAAGGAGGTGGAGCAGGCGAGGGTTCACTTGGTATTGCCGGAAAAGAGTGTCTTTATTAAGGAAGACAGACCTGCTTCGGCAGCCGTTACCATCAGTCTGAAGCCTTTAGCTAAATTGAACTCCGAGCAGATTAAAGGCATCATTTACTTAGTGTCTTCCAGCGTGGATAATCTCCCCCCCGATAATGTAAAGATCATTGACCAGAGCGGTTTTGTGCTGAGTGATGGGGTATTACTTGCCGATTCTGAATCTTTAACTTATCAAAATGTGGCCCAATATGAGATGCGCCGTTCTTTGGAAAAGGATTTAGAACGGCGGGTGGAAAATATGCTGGAAAGAGTGCTGGGTCTTGATCGGGTGGTAGCAATGGTAACCGCCGATTTAAATTTTGATCAAAGACAGGAAACCAGTGTGGAATATGGAGAGGGCTCTGTTTTAAGCCAGGAAACCATCCAAGAGGAAAGCCAATCCAGCGGAGGCAGTCAGGGGGTTGCCGGAGTTGAAGGCAATATCGGTGTTCCCTATTATCCCAGCGGAGGGCAAGAAACAGAAACCTATATCAGAAGTGAAAATATAACTAATTATTTAGTGGACCAAACAGAAAGGACCACTGTGCAGTTACCTGGTCAGATTAGGCGTTTATCCACAGCGGTAGTGATTAATGGGCTTTTTGATGAGGAAGAAATGGAAAGGATTCGCACTATTATCCAGACTGCGGTAGGTTATGATTTTACCAGGGGTGACCAAATAATTGTTGAGAATATGTTCTTTGCGGGAGTTCCCGAACTGGAACCGCCGGTGGTAGAAGTTCCGCCAGAGGGAATTACCTTACCCCTGTGGCAGCTCATTGCTCTTGGTGCCGGTGTCTTTGTTTTTCTGTCAATCTTATTGCTTCTGTTGTTGCGCGGAAGGAAAAAGAGGGGTGCCGCAGGAGGTTTGGCTGAAATCATCGAGGATCGTACATTGGAGCCCATACCTTTGTCCAAGGTAATGCCGGAGATTAGTATAGAAGAAAGAATCAGGATTGAGAAGCAGAAAAAAATTGTGGATATCGTGCGAGAAAAACCCGAGGATGCGGTTTTATTGTTGCGAGCTTGGATCTCAGAGGATTAGGAGAGTGAATAATGTCTAGAGGAGAACTAACCGGTTTAGAAAAAGCAGCTATTTTACTAATTAGCATTGGTCCGGAATCTTCTTCCAGGCTCCTTAGATACCTTCCGGAATCAGAGATTGAAAAAGTTACTTATCAAATTGCCAATATGTCCTCTATTTCAAACGAGATGAAAGCTGCCGTTACCGAGGAGTTTTTGCAGCTCAATGAGGCCCAGGAATATTTGTTACATGGCGGCATCAGCTATGCCCGGGAAATCTTAGAAAAGAGTTTGGGACCGGCTAAGGCTAATGAAATTATTAGGAAGCTAACCGAAAGCTCAAAGATTCGTCCCTTTGCCATGATCAGAAAAGCTGATCCCAGGCAGATGGTTAATTATATACATAACGAGCATCCCCAAACAATTGCCTTAATTTTGGCCTACTTGGAATCCGAGCAGGCTTCGGTTGTTTTGAGTGCTTTGCCTGAAGAAATGCAGGCTGATATAGCCAGAAGAATTGCTTTAATGGAGAGAACCTCCCCTGAAATAGTCAAGGAAGTGGAGCAGGTTTTAGAAGACAAGCTATCTTCCTTAATGGAACAGGATTTTACTGCTGTAGGAGGGATTAAAACCCTTGTGGACATTTTGAATAGGGTAGATAGGGCTACGGAAAAGGTTATTTTAGAAACCATGGAAAAGGATGATCAGGAATTAGCGGAAGAAATCAGAAAGATGCTCTTTGTTTTTGAGGATATTATTAGCTTGGATGACACTTCCATTCGTAGGGTGCTGAGGGAAGTTGATAATAAAGATTTGGCATTGGCCGTTAAGGGATCGAGTCAGGAGGTAGCCAATAGGGTCTATAAAAACATGTCTCAAAGGGCAGGGGAAATGTTAAAAGAGGACATAGAGTTTATGGGTCCGATCAGATTAAGAGATGTGGAAGAGGCTCAGCAGCGAATTGTGCAGGTTATCAGAAGATTAGACGAAGCTGGGGAAATTGTTATTTCCAGAGGTGGAGAAGATGCTCTCATCATATAGTAAGAAGGTTTTAAAAGACACCGAACTAACTGAAAAGCCGGTGGAAATCAAGGTTAAGGATAAATTTAAATCAGATATTGATCTGTTTTCAAAAGATCAGGAACCAAGGGTTAAGCGGGTTTTACAAGCCGCAACAGAAGAAGCCGAACAGATCAAGGAGGCCGCCCAAAAAAAAGCACAGGAAATCCTGGTCAAGGCCGAAAGAAAAAGAGCTGACTATGTGGAGGAAGCTCGACAAGAAGGATTAAAAGTGGGTTATGCTGCAGGCTATGATGAGGGTTTAAAGGAAGCTGAGATGCTTAAAATGCAGGCTGAGGAACTATTGGTTCAAGCAAGACAGGCTTATCGAAAATTGATGCAGCAAGCAAAACCTAATTTAATTGAGTTAGCCGTTCTGATTGCGGAGAAAATTTTTCGGCAGCAAATATCTTTAAATCCGGAGGAAATTAAGGTAATTGTAAGAGGACTTCTGGAAGAGAACAGAGCCGGAGAAACTTACTATATTTATGTTCACCCTTCGGATAGCAGGATTTTGCAGGATTCTTTTTTTGAATTAAAGGAAGTAACCCCCAAAGGGGTTGCCTTAAATATAGTGCCTGATAAGAGAATCAGTATCGGCAGTTGTCGCTTGGAAACCGAGACGGCTTACTACGATGCCACCTTAGAAGGACAACTAAGGGAGTTAAAAAAGGTTTTGCAAAGCGGTGGTTTTGATGCTTAATGTTGCACGCTACCGGACCATACTTGAGGATGCCAACGCGATCAGGGTGTCCGGCAAGGTGGTGGAGGTTATAGGTCTAATCGTTGAGGTATCCGGCTTGGTAGCTTCCATCGGGGAGGTCTGCAAAATTTTTATAGCGGAAGACAAAACGACGGATGCCGAGGTTGTGGGCTTTAGGCAAGGCAAAACTTTAATTATGCCTCTTGGCTCCTTGGATGGGGTGGCGCCCGGGGCGGAGGTAATTGCCACCGGTAATAGTCATCAGATTAAAGTGGGGCCGGCAATTTTGGGAAAGGTGCTTGATGGTTTGGGCAGGCCGCTTAAAGACCCCCATCGTGGTTGGACAGGCAGTTGGCTGCCTGTTAACAATACTCCTCCAAATCCTTTAAAAAGGAAAAGGATTGCCGATATTCTGGTCACAGGTGTTAAAACCATTGATGGTTTACTAACCTGCGGCGAAGGACAAAGATTAGGCATTTTTGCCGGTAGCGGCGTTGGTAAAAGTACCCTTTTGGGAATGGTTGCCAGACATTCCAATGCGGATGTAAATGTAATTGCTTTAGTGGGGGAGAGGGGTAGGGAAGTCCTGGAATTTTTAGATCAGGACCTGGGGGAAGAGGGTTTGGCCAAATCGGTGGTGGTAGCGGCTACCTCGGACCAACCTGCCTTGGTTCGTATTAAGGGGGCCTTTGTAGCAACTGCTATTGCGGAATATTTTAGGGATCAGGGTTTAAAGGTTATGCTGATGATGGATTCCGTAACAAGATTTGCCATGGCCCAAAGGGAGGTCGGCTTGGCTATTGGTGAGCCGCCGGCTACAAAGGGGTACACACCATCGGTTTTCGCTTTGTTGCCCAAGTTGTTGGAAAGGTCCGGCAATGATGAAGTGGGTTCTATTACAGGTCTGTATACGGTTTTAGTGGAAGCAGATGACATGAATGAGCCGGTGGCCGATGCGGTCAGGGGAATTTTGGATGGGCATATAGTGCTGTCCAGGCAGTTGGCTGCTCGCAATCATTATCCTGCCATTGATGTTGCTAATAGTATCAGCCGTTTAATGGTAGATATTACAACAGCGGAGCAGCAATCCTTAGCAACAGATTTAAGGGAAACCATGGGGGCATATCAAAGAGTGGAGGATTTAATTAATATCGGTGCTTACCAAAAGGGTAGCAATCAAGAGGTAGATCGTGCTATTACACTTTATCCGGCTATAAATAGGTTTTTGAAGCAGCAGCAGGAAGAACACTTCACCTTTGAAGAAACGCTCCTAGCATTGAGTGAGCTTTTTAGCTAGCCGACAACTTTAGGCTGCCGAGGCCAGAAGGGGGAAAAACTTGTCCAGGTTTAAGTTTAATTTAGAAACAGTTTTGAATTATCGTAAGAATTTAGAAAGCACTGCCAAGGAAAATCTGGCGGCTAGTTTGGCTTTTTATCAGCAAGAAAAGGGTATGTTGCAAAAAATAGAGGTGGAACTGTCTCAAGCTCTAAACCCTAAGGAGCAAATTAAATTAAATTTGGACCAATTACTTCATCAAGAACAGTATCAAGGATATTTAAGCAGTCGGCTGGCGGAACAAACAATAAAGGTGAATACCGCCCAAGGCCAGGTGACCGTCAGGCGTCGTGAGTTGGAACAAAAGATGCAGGAACGAAAAGTAATCGAAAGCCTGAGGGACAAAAAATTTCAAGAATTTACCTATCTAAAGGATCAGGCGGAGCAAAAAGCTATTGATGATATGGCGGTTAATGGTTATATTAGGCAAAACAGAAAGGATTGAATTGTGGGTTTTGCTTGTTAAGATGCTTTAAACCCGGCATCTTTCAATAAAACACAAGCCTATGAAAGGAGGTGAGTAGATGCAGATGTTTTTCCCAGGTGACTTAACAGCTCTCAATGCAGTACAAAACGTATCGCCTTTTGCCGGTCCGGAAGGCGCGACAGGGGAGGAGCAGGCTTTTCAATTATTACTGGAAAGTATGCTTTTCCAAACAGTGACCAAGGAACTCTTTCAAGGCAAAGGGGGTTTATTAGCAGGTATGGGTTTGGGCCTCTTTCAGGAAGAGGATCAGGACAACAAGGCTCAAAGTGATAACATTTTATCCTTACTGGAGCTTTTGCAGCTTCCACTGATGGAACAGTTAAGGCCGATCCAAGGAGAAGTGGGGAGCAGTGAGGCGCAAATGACAACCTTAAGTTCCCCTCTAGAAGCGCAAAATGATCCGGAGCTTTTAACTGTTCCGTTGGAGGGGTGGCAGCAATTGCAGCATAGCTTAAGTGTGGATGAGGAAAAAGGAAATACACCCGAGCCTTCTTCCCAAAACTTGGCCTATGCAAACAACAAAGAAGAAACCCTTACACCAAGTGCCGCACAAAATGTTCAGGGAGAGCAACAAGCTGATTTTAAAGTAGACAATTTGGCGGCAAAAACAGGTGAAGGCAGGAGAGAAAACCTTTTTCAAGGATTCACCGGTCAAACTACCGAGGCTACTAAATCCGGTGAAGGGGCGACCACAGCTTCCCTTATTCAGGACCTGCCCGAAAAAATTAGCTATCGAAGCATTAGCGAGCAGATAATTCAAAGCGGCAAGTTAAAGCTATTGGGGCAAAAACAAGAAATAGAGATACAACTTAAGCCGGAACATTTAGGCAGATTAGCCCTAAAGGTGACGGCGGAAAATGGCATTCTGACTGCACGCTTTTTGGTGGAAAACTATCAGGTTTCCAGAGCATTGGATCAGAATTTGACAAATATTCGGCAGACCCTAGCAGATCAAGGCATTAGCCTGGATCAGGTACAGGTGGAAGTCGGAGACCCCCGCAGTAGCTTTCAAGAGCAGCAAAGAGCATGGGGTGAAGGGCGCGAAAATGGTGATTCCCAACCGGAGCGACCAAAAGCAGGAGGCGTTTTGGAAGAGCTTTTAAATCCCCAAGAACTGCTTACAAAAATAGGAATTGATTATAGGGCCTAGGAGGTGATTAGGATGTCGGAAATATACAAAACCGGTGCAAGGTATTTTGACATAGAGGAACCTAGGCAGGTCAACAAAGAGCTGGGCAAAGATGAATTCTTAAAAATACTGGTTGCACAATTCAGAGGGCAAAATCCGCTGGAACCTCTAAAGGACACTGAATTTATTGCTCAAATGGCTCAATTCAGCTCATTGGAAGAATTGCAAAATATTTCGGCTCAGTTGGACGCTTTTCAAGAAGATTCCATTTGGAGCCAATATCTGTCCTTGCTGGGCAAGGAAGTTCACGGTATAAACGGTCAGGGAGATTTTATTCAGGGTGTAGTTACCGGCGTAAACTTCAAAGAAGGCCAGTTTAGGCTTGCTATTAACGGACAAGAACAAGAGTTTGTTTCTTTAATTTCTGTCGGGTTGAGATCGGAGCCGGTCTCGGAGCAAGATCCAGAACACCCCGATGAGATAATTGAAGCCGGTGAGGCGGAAGAGGAAGGAGTTGAGCCCGGTGACTCAGAGGATTGATTTAACCAGGCCCATCATCCCGGACCTACTCCCTGGTTCCCAGGTAAAAAGAGGCAGTCAAAAGGCTGAAAAGGATTTTCAACAGGTTTTAAAAGAATCCCTTGAAATACAGCGTAGTAAACTGCAATTTTCAAAACACGCTGCAGAAAGGTTAAAGCAAAGGCAATTGGAGATTACACCGGAAAGGCTGGCCCGGGTTGAAGGGGGAATAGAGGCTGCCGCCAAAAAAGGTTGCAGGGAATCCTTGGTTCTCCTAGATGAAATGGCTTTGATTGTTAGCGTGAAAAACCAAATGGTAGTGACAGCAGTGGATGGTCAAGCTTTAAAAAATAATTTGTTTACTAATATTGATAGCGCTATTATTGTATAGGCCGGACCTCTCTGAGGAAGCCTAGGCTGCCGATGGATAGAAGCAGCCAATGAAAGGAGCGCTAAAATAAGGAGGTCATTTTTACTATGATGCGTTCAATGTATGCCGCCGTTGCCGGCTTAAGGACACACCAAACCAGAATGGATGTTATTGGTGACAATATTGCTAATGTGAATACTCCCGGTTTTAAGAGGGGGAGAGCCACCTTCCAAGATATTTTCTATCAGACCATCAGGGGCGGCGCTATAGGTAGCGATATTCGCGGGGGTACCAACCCCCAGCAGGTTGGACTGGGTATTTCATTAGGTACCATTGATGTAATTCATACCCAAGGCCAATCTCAGCCTACGGGAAAGCTGGACGATATTATGATTCAAGGTGACGGTTTTTTCGTTTTAAGAGAAGGTATAGATGATGGTGCCGGTGTCGGACAAGAATACTACACCAGAGCCGGTGCCTTTAGGTTTCTGCCTCACGAAAATGGCAACAACTATTTAGTTAATCCATCTAACGGAATGTATGTAATGGATGCGGAAGGTAATGCCATCTCCATTCCAGGCAATGCAAGGAGCTTTGATATAGATACCCTAGGTTATGTTCATTATGTGGATGCCGAGGGGGAGCCCTTTATTTACCCGGCAAATGATGAGGATACAGCTGCTGAGCCTATTCCCATCGCTGTCGCCAAATTTCCTAATCCTGCCGGTTTAGATAAGGCAGGAGAAAACCTTTACAAGTACTCCTATGCCGCCGGTGTTGAAGCCGGCGGTCAAGCAGGTGGACCTGATGAAATTAGGGGAGGCAGACCGACGGAAGACGGGCGGGGCAGTATTATACCCGGAGCTTTAGAAATGTCTAATGTGGAGTTGGCTCAGGAGTTTACCGAAATGATTGTTACACAAAGAGGCTTCCAGGCTAACGCCCGGACGATCACTGTTTCAGATGAGATGTTAAATGAGCTTACTAATTTGAAAAGGTAATTAACTGATGTTCCGAAAGGGGGTTAACCCCCTTTCGGGATTACTAAATGAGAACAGGGAGTCATGCTTTGAATACGGGGCCCTATCCTTTAGCCAGGTTCAAATTAAAGGAGGCTTTAAAATGATTAAGGTTACAGCCTTGGATAACAGAATCATTACCGTTAATGCGGAGTTGATAGAAAGACTGGAACATGTACCGGAAACGGTAATTACCCTGGTGGGCGGTAAAAAATTTATGGTTAAAGAAACCATGGATGAAGTGATTAATCTGGTGATAAAGTACCGCCGCAGTTGCAATTATCCGGTGATAGAAGAAGAGTAGGGGTGAAGTTTTTTGCGCAAATATGATATGATGACAATTATTGGATTGATTGCAGGAGTTTTTTTAATTGTTTTATCCATCTGGCTAGGCGGGGAGCTGGAGCTATTTTGGAATGTTCCCTCTGTTTTAATTACCGTGGGTGGTTCTCTGGCAGCCTTGATGATTAGTTACGATACCCCTAAAATTAAAAATGTTATCAAAATTACCAAACAAGCTTTTACCGAAACAGATACTGATCCTTATGAACTAATTGAAATGTTTGGGGACCTAGCAAAGAAAGCTCGCAGGGAGGGCTTACTGGCTTTGGAAGACGATATGGGAAGAATGGAAGATACATTTTTCCAAAAGGGCATTCAGATGATGGTTGATGCTCTTGATCCAGAGTTAATTCGGGATATTCTTGAAACAGATATAGATAACATGAGTTACCGCCACGAAACGGGTGCGGGAGTATATAAAACCTGGGGTGCCTTAGCTCCTGCTTTTGGTATGATTGGAACCTTGATAGGGTTGATAGGTATGCTGGCTAATTTGGATGATCCAAGCAAATTGGGTCCAGGTATGGCAGTTGCACTGATAACCACCTTTTACGGTGCTATCATGGCCAACCTGGTACTTTTGCCCCTGGCAACTAAACTGGAAATTAGAAGTCAAGATGAAGTACTAATAAAATCTATTATCTTGGAAGGTGTTATAGGCATTCAATCAGGTATGAATCCACGTATTTTGGAAGAAAAGCTAAAAGCATTTTTGCCTGCAGAGTTGAGGATAGAGGCTTCAGCCCAAGAGGTGAGTTTGGATGGCTAGAACCAGGAGGCCTAAGTCGGAAACACCAGGTTCCCCCTTGTGGATGACCACCTTTTCCGATTTAATGACCTTGATTTTAGTGTTTTTTGTGCTTTTGTTTTCCATGTCTGCAATTGATATAGTGAAATTTCAATCCTTTTTGGCCTACTTTCAGGGTGCAGGTGTCTTGGAGTGGGGTGAGATGCCTTTGGAAGAAATTTTGCCGGACCCCAATACCCCGGACCATGACATGCCCCCCGCTCCGGATTACAATTTAATGGAGGTTTTTGAAATGGTGGAAGAAACTTTAGCGGAGGCAGGCCTGGAAGACAGAGTTTTCCTAAGATATGAGGAAGCCGGAGTAGCCTTAGATATTCAAGACCGGGTTCTGTTTGATACAGCTAAAGCAGATTTAAGACCCCAGGCTAGGGAAATTTTAGATCCTTTGGCCACGCTGTTTCAAAAACTGCCTTTTCAAATCCATGTTGAGGGGCATACAGACAGCCGTAAAATTTCCAGTATTGTTTTCCCTAGTAATTGGGAGCTTTCCGGAGCCAGGGCATCAAGCGTTATTCGCTACTTTATAGATAATCATCAGCTGGATCCCTATCGCTTCGCTGCGGTTGGTTATGGTGAATATAAGCCGGTAGCACCTAACGACTCCGAAGCCAATATGCAGCTCAATCGGCGGGTAGTAATGGTTATCAGGGCTAAAGATGCATTTCGAAAGGAGGTTTTACCCATTGAGTAATGAGGAAACTAATCAAAAAAAACCGGGTGCACGCTTTTGGATTATTTTAACCTTGATTTTGCTTATCATTATTGGCGGAACAGCAGCCGGTGTTTGGTTTTATTTAAGCAAAAACCAGTTCGATGGCGAGCAGGAAAAGGAATTGCCTACATATAAAATCCCTCTTTCTTCTTTTACAGTCAACTTAAAAGACAATAATTATAAAAGGTATATAAGACTTGAAATAACTCTCGAAACCAATGAGAAAAACCTTTCAAAAGAGGTAGATAAAAATAATCATCGCATTCGGGATGTGATTATTACGGTGTTAAACGGAAAAGTTGTTGCGGATTTGGAAGACAGGGATGCTTTAAAAGCAGAACTGGTCGGGGCCATAAATGATGTTTTAGAAAAGGGCCTGGTTAGCGGTATTTATTTTGATCAATTTATGGTCCAGTAAGGGGGCGAGTAAAGCTATGATGAATCAATCAGAAATAGAAGCAATGTTTGAGGCGCTCCATCAGCCCGACAAAATAACTGTGGCTCCCGTTAAATTCCAAGTGTTAAAACCCGTTGAGAGCCTGTCAAAAAGTGCTAAGGGGATTGAGCACTTGGGGGAAATAGAATTAACCATAGATGCTGAACTGGGTTCTACACAAATGACGGTACGAGAGGTTTTGGATTTGGATACCGGTATGGTAGTAGCTTTAGATTGTTTGGCAGGTGAGCCGGTGAATATCAATTTGAACGGTGTTCCTTTTGCCAAGGGTGAAGTAGTAGTGATTAATGATAACTTTGGTACCCGGATTAATGAATTATTGACGGAAGACACAAGGTAAAGTAGGGGAAGGGCGAGTGATTTAATGGAAGGGGAATTTTGGAAGGCCCTTTTAAGGATTGCAATTTTTTTACCTTTAGTTCTACTGTTGGCCTACTGGAGTATTAAGTTGGCCGCAGTCAGAGGACCCTTCTCTCAAGGTTCAAAAAACATGCAAATCATTGAAAGGCTGCCCTTGACAACTAAAAATAGCCTTTATGTGGTCAAATTATCCGAGCAGTATTTTTTGATCGGGGTATCTGAGCAAAGAGTGGAATTACTGAAAGAATTATCTGATTATCCGGAAATAAAGCGCAATAGTTCACTTGAATGGGAAAGATTACAAGGCTCTTGGATTAAAAGAGTTGGCTTAAGGGGTAAGGAATGAATTTGATGAATAACAAAGGGCGTTGGAAATACTTTATTCTTATAGGCGGGGGTCTTTGGTTAATTTGGCTCGGCACAGCAAATGCGCAGCCCATACCCTTGCCGGAAATTGATTTACAGATTGCCCAAAGCGATGATCCCCTTAAGGTGGTAGGGACTCTCCGCTTGTTGGTGCTTTTAACCGTTTTATCATTGGTACCGGCAATCTTAATTTTAATGACTTCCTTTACCAGGGCTGCAATTGTATTAGGATTTGTCAGAAACGCTCTAGCTACACAGCAGTCGCCTCCCAATCAGGTCATCATTGGTTTAGCACTTTTTCTAACTTTTTTTACGATGGCACCTGTTTTCCAAGAGGCTAAGGTTAATGCCTTGGACCCGTATTTGGCGGGAACAATTGAACAGGAAGCAGCTTTGGAGCTGGGGGCTAAACCTTTTAAAGAGTTTATGTTTAAACACACCAGAGAAAAAGACTTAGCCCTTTTTGTGAACATGTCCAACCAGGAAAGGCCGGAGACCAAAGAAGATGTTGAGTTGACTACCTTGGTCCCCGCTTTTGTAATTAGTGAGTTGAAGACTGCCTTTCAAATGGGCTTTATAATTTTTATACCTTTTTTAGTGATAGATATCGTGGTGGCCAGCACCTTAATGGCCATGGGGATGTTTATGCTGCCACCTATTATGATTTCTCTGCCTTTCAAGTTAATGCTCTTTGTTATGGTAGACGGTTGGTACCTGGTAGTGAAATCTCTTTTAGAAAGCTTCACCTAAAATAATTTTTGGTTTTTAAGTTTTAATTTTCAACCTGTTGCTTTTGACTTTAAGCCTTCAGCTTCCAAAAAGGAGGGAGCATATTGTCACAAGAATTTGTATTGCATTTAGCCAGAGATGCCCTGTATGTGGCATTATTGATTGCTGCCCCACCGTTAATTATCGGTTTAGCAGTAGGTTTGCTGATCAGTATTTTTCAGGCAACAACTCAAATACAGGAACAAACTTTGACCTTTGTACCTAAAATTGTGGCGGTGCTCTTTTCCATTTTAATTTTTGGCTCTTGGATGCTGACCACCCTAGTTAGTTTTACTTCGGAGCTCTTTTCCAACTTGAGCACCATGATAAGATAGGAGGCAGGGAATGGAGCTTAATCTTTGGTTGGTTTTCTTGCTGGTCCTGGCTAGAATAACAGCCTTTGTTGCCACGGCACCTTTGCTGTCTAACCGCGGGATACCTCCATTGACCAAAATTGCTTTAGGAATGGGCCTGGCCATAGTGCTGACACCTTTTGCAGGCAATCCCCCCTTATTGGAGCTGGAAACCGGGGTTTTTGTAACCTTATTGGTGGGGGAGGCTCTAATGGGATTAACCTTAGGCATTATAGCTAATTTAATCTTCACCGGGATCATGGTTAGCGGTCAAATGATGGATATGAGTATAGGTTTTGCTATGTCAAACTTATTTGACCCCGCCAGCCAGATTCAATCAACCTTAATCGGGCGGTTTTTAAATATTGTGGCATTGATGATGCTGCTGGCAATGGATGGCCATCATAGCTTAATCTTGGCCTTAGGGGCCAGCTTTGACCTGGTGCCGGCGGCGGGAATTCAAATGCAGCTTTTTCCTTTTGAACAGATTGTTAAAATATTTTCAGGAATGTTTCTGCTGGCCTTTAAAATGGCCGCTCCCGTGTTGGCAGTTATTTTTGTCAGCGAAATTTCTTTAGGTTTGGTAGCAAGAACAGTTCCCCAATTGAATGTGTTTATACTGGGTTTTCCTTTGAAAATAGGGGTAGGTGTTTTAGTTTTAGCCATAACCATGCCGATTATGGCTTTAGTCTTAGGCAATATGATAAGCCAACTGGAGAGGGATTTAATTACAATCATAGGGAGTTTTCGCTGATGGAGGAGAAATGGTTTTTAGAAGCTATTGACTTACAACTCTTTGCAGATAGTGAAAAAACAGAGGAAGCGACTCCCCATCGAAAGCAGGAAGCCCGTAAAAAGGGGCAGGTAGCTAAAAGCACCGATTTGAATGCTGCTTTGGGTTTATTAGTTGTCATGTTAATGGTCTTTGCTTTGAAGGATTACTTTTTAAAATATATTCTTGGCTTCCTTGACCTTACCCTAGGACACTGGCTATCCCAGCCCTTAAGTCAAGAAAACCTAGGACATCTGGGAACGGAGATGACGGCAACTTACTTTAACTTAATGGCACCGTTATTTATTGCAGCTGTTAGCATCGGCATTTTATCAAATGCAGGGCAAGTAGGTTTGAAAATATCAACGGAGTCAATTAAACCCAAACTGTCTCATTTAAACCCCATTCAGGGTTTTAAAAGGATGTTTTCCCGTCGCTCTTTAGTAGAACTGGCAAAATCTCTTTTTAAAATTATTCTTGTTGGCTTTATTAGCTTTAAAATTATAGTGGGAGCCTTGGAAAACTTGCTCTTTTTAGTGGACATGCAGGTTTTTCAAAGTGTTCAGTTAGTTGCCGGTGTTATTTTCAAAATAGGGATGGCGGTTATTTCTGCTTTTTTGGTGATTGCAATTTTGGATTATATTTTTCAAAGGTATGAATACAAAAGAAATATCCGCATGTCGAAGCAAGAGGTTAAAGAAGAGTACAAGCAGTTAGAAGGGGACCCCCTGTTAAGGGCCAGACTTAGGGAAAAACAAAGGCAGTTGGCCTTGCACAGGATGATGCATAGCATTCCCGAGGCAACAGTGATAGTAACAAACCCAACTCATTTGGCAGTGGCTTTACAATATCAGTCAGGACTAAAGGACAGGGCACCGATTCTTTTAGCAAAGGGTGCGGGGACAATTGCAGCAAGAATAAAAGAAAAAGCGGCGGAGCATCAAATTCCAATTATGGAGGATAAACCTGTAGCCAGGTTTTTGTATCAACATGTGGATATAGGGCAGGAAATACCGCCGGAATTATATCAGGCAGTGGCGGAAATATTGGCTATACTTTATAGAATGGGTAAAAATATTTAAACCCGGTAGAGGAGATAAGCAATGGCAGCATTGGGGACAAGTCTAACAAAATATTTAGCTAGGGTAAAGGGCTATGCAGATTTATTAATTGCAGCGGCGGTTATTGGTATTATTTTTATTATCGTGATCCCCATTTCACCAAATGTGTTGGATATTGCCTTAATTTTCAGTTTATCTATTGGCTTGATTATTTTGTTAACCACCATGTTTACGGTTGAGCCTTTGCAGTTTTCTGTTTTTCCCTCCTTACTATTAGTAGTCACCTTATTGCGTTTGTCTTTAAACGTTGCTTCAACAAGATTAATTCTGACTACCGCCAACGCCGGTGAAGTGATTAAGGCTTTTGGTGATTTTGTAGTAGGCGGAAACTATGTTGTGGGCATCATTATCTTTTTTATCATTACAATTATTCAATTTGTAGTGATTACAAATGGTGCCGGTAGGGTAGCCGAAGTGGCAGCCAGGTTTACATTGGATGCCATGCCCGGTAAGCAAATGAGTATTGATGCGGATTTAAACGGCGGCTTAATTACAGATGAGGAAGCCAGAAATAAAAGAGAAAAACTTCAACAAGAAGCAAATTTTTATGGGGCCATGGATGGGGCCAGTAAGTTTGTTAAAGGTGATGCCATAGCCGGAATAATTATTACCTTAGTTAATATAGGCGGGGGTTTTGCAATTGGGGCTTGGCAATTGGGGCTGCCTATTATGGAATCCCTTAAAAGGTATACGGTCTTGACCGTGGGAGATGGTTTGGTTACTCAGATACCGGCCCTGTTGGTTTCCACCGCTACCGGTATTTTGGTAACCAGATCCGCTTCCGGAACCAGCTTTGGCAAGGATTTATCGGAGCAGGTTACCAACTTTCCCAAGGTAATCGGTCTGGCATCCGTCTTGCTTGTAATCTTAGGTTTAATCCCAGGCTTGCCCACATGGCCTTTTCTTATCCTAGCCTTTGCTACCGGCTATGTATCCTACATATTAACTAAAGAAGAAAAAGAGCAGCAAGCAGCGGAAATATTAAAAGCTGCGGATGTGGTACAAAAGCCCAGGCAGCCGGAGAATGTTTTAAATTATTTTCAACTTGATCCTATGGAAATTGAAATAGGTTACAATTTAATACCCTTAACCGATGAAAGCCAGGGGGGAGATTTGCTGGACAGGCTGGCCGTTGTTAGAAGACAATGCGCTTTGGATCTGGGTATTTATGTGCGACCAATTCGTATTAGGGATAATCTACAATTGGGAGCAAATAACTATAGCTTCAAATTGCATGGTATTGAAGCCGCCGGCGATGAAGTTATGCCAGGGTATTGCTTGGTGATGAATCCGGGGGGCTTATCCGAACTTGCCACAGGGATTGCCACTAAGGAGCCAACTTTTGGTTTGCCGGCTTGGTGGGTGCCCGAGGGAGAAAAAGAAAGCCTAGAGCTTCAGGGATATACAGTAGTAGACCCCACTACAGTTTTAATCACTCACTTAACCGAATTTATCAAATCCCATGGTGCGGAATTACTGGGGAGGCAGGAGGTTAAGGAACTGCTGGATAAAGTGAAAGAAACTTCCCCGGCCGCCGTAGACGAGCTGGTGCCGGAACTGCTATCTTACGGTGAAGTCCAGAAGGTCTTACAAAATTTACTGGCTGAAAGAGTCCCGATACGTAATTTGTTAAATATATTAGAGGTTTTAGCAGATAATGCTAGAATTACCAGAGATATTGACTATTTAACCGAGAGCACCAGAATTGCCCTAAAAAGAACCATTAGTAAGCAGTATGGCGGGCTGGATGGAAGTTTAAAGGTTATAACCCTTCACCCGGAATTGGAGCAGGCACTGGCCGAGGGAGTGCAAAAAACGCAAAATGGTAATTACCCTGCTTTGGGAGCGGAGGCCACGGAGAAAGTCTATAATAGCTTAACCCCCTTAGTTGAAAAGATGGCTATGATGGGACAGCAGCCGGTAGTCCTTTGTTCTTCCAAGGCCCGACTTTTGTTTCGTCGTTTGACAGAGCGTTATTTGCCGAATTTGGTTGTGTTGGCCTACGGTGAGTTGTTGCCGGAGTTAGAAGTAGAATCTGTTGGGATGGTGAGCATTAAATGATAGTAAAAAGGTATTTGGCAAGTTCCATGCCCCAAGCTATGGAGCAGATAAGAAAAGATTTGGGCTCTGAAGCTGTCATTTTGTCTACCAGGATGGTTCCCGACAGCAGTTGGAGGCGCTTTTTTGGTTTAAAGCAGTTGGAGGTTACTGCTGCCTTGGAAGAAATACATTCAACGAAAAACCAAAGCTCCGAACTTGGGAAGGAAATTAAAGAGCTGGGCAAAATGGTGCAGGAATTTAAAAATAGTTCCCACAAGCCCGTAGCTGGTCAGGTTCCTTCCAAAGGGTGGCTAATGTTAATGCAGCAATTGGGTATCACCCCCGTTTTGGCTGAAAAATTAATTGAAGGTTTAGGGGAACCGGGGGGCGGCAGGGAAAGAGAATTGTTAATAGCTCAAATAAAAAGCTTTTTGGAAGGCAGGACAGGGAGAAAAGAAAATCGTATTCACTGTTTTGTCGGTCCCACGGGAGTAGGAAAAACTACAACCTTGGCCAAGTTAGCCACTCAGGCAGCTATTTTTCGGGAAAAAGATGTGCTAATGATTACAACAGATACTTATCGAATTGGAGCCGTGGAGCAGCTTAAAACTTATGCGGAAATTTTAAATACGGATCTGGAGGTAGTGTTAACACCTGAGGAGTTAATCGAGGTGCTGGAAAAGTATCAGGATAAAGAGGCAATTTTTGTAGATACCACCGGCCGCCCTTCTTATAATAGGGAGCAGTTGGTGGAGCTGAAATATTTGCTAGGGATGATTCCGTATAAAACTGTCTCCTTGGTTCTGAGTTGTTCTACAAAAGATGAGGACTTAGTGCAGATAGCGGAGGATTTCAGTCTTATAGGCTATGACCAAATTATTTTCACTAAAACCGATGAAACTACTACCTTAGGTTCAATTTTGAACCTGCTTTATAAAACCGGGAGACCTGTGGCCTACCTGACAACAGGTCAAAATGTTCCGGATGACATCCTAGTTGCTGATTCCGAAAAAGTGGCTAAATTAGTTTTGGGGGCGAAGGAATGATTAAAGATCAGGCCTTTGAGCTAAGGGAGTTAATGAACAGAAAACAGTTTGCCCCTTTGGCCGATGAAAGAAAGGGTGGCGATACCCGTATTTTAGCCGTAGCCAGTGGCAAGGGCGGTGTGGGAAAATCTAATTTAACAATTAATTTAGCCATTGCCCTGGCTCACCAAGGTAAAAAGGTCATTATCTTTGATGCTGATTTAGGGATGGCCAATATGGATGTTTTGGCCGGCTTAATCCCTAAATACAATTTGCAGGATGTTTTATACGGCAAAAAAGAGCTGAAAGATATTTTAATTGAAAGTTATGAGGGCATACAAATTATCCCCGGGGCATCGGGCATTCAGGAAATGGCCGGCATGGGACAAAAAAGACAAGCTTTACTGATTGAAAGCTTACAAGCTGTTGCCAATAATTCAGACTTTTTATTGATTGATACCGGTGCCGGTATTCATAGAAGTGTTCTAGCCTTTGCAGGTGCGGCCCAGGAAGTAATTATTGTTTCCACCGCAGAGCCTACGTCTTTGAAAGATGCCTATGGGATAATCAAAATATTAGTTAAATATGGCGACCAAAGAGATATTAAAACGATAATCAATAGAATTGCCAATTTGGAAGAAGGAGAAATTGCCTTTCGCAAATTAAAAACAGTTGCCAGTAAATATCTAGATTTTGAACTGCAAAATCTGGGCTTTGTTAGAGAGGACAGGCTAATGATCAAAGCGGTGAAAGAACAAGTACCTTTTATTGTGAGATACCCCTTGTCCGATGCTGCCGAGGATATTAAAGAATTGGCGGCCCGCATCTTAAACGTAGAAATAGAGAAGCCTTTAGGTGCCCAACGTTTTTTCAATCGCTTGCAACGTTTGTTTAGCTAAGGGAGGGAAGTAGCTTTGACCATAGAGAAAACCAAAAGTTTTCTTGCCGTTAATCGTAAGCTGGAGGTCAGGCCTGATGGAGATGAAGGCTGCTTTTATAAAAGCTTAGTGTTAAATGTAAAAGAAAATTTTGTCTTAATTAGTCCGCCTTACCGCGGCAGACATGATTTATTGCTTCATGCCGGCGATCAATTAGATGTGGTATTGCTTTCTGATAAAGAGAAATACCTGTTTAAAGGTTTCGTAAGGAAAAGAGAAAAAGCTCCCTTGAAAGGCTATGTAATTGAGGTTTCAGATGAGGCAAAAAGGATTCAACTGAGAGCTTTTGTAAGGATTAAAGTAGCCATAGTTATGGAATGGGCCAAATTACCGAATGTGCCTTTAGACAAAAAAGCGATGGATAATTTACACTTTTTTGAGGGGCTAATGGTTGATTTAAGTGGGGGGGGCGCAAGTCTGATAGTCAATGAGCTTTTGTCGGTTGGTAGCCGTATTTTAGTTCGGTTTTCCTTGGATAATGAGGACAAAGCAGTTATTTTTACATTGCCTGCGGAGATCCGGCGTTCGTATAGCCTTGATGAAAGAAATAAATTTGCAGCCGGAGTTAGCTTCTTTGCCATTTCGGAGAAAGAAAGGGACTTGATTGTTGAATATATTTTTTATCGCCAAAGAAAAGAACGTTTTCTTGAAGGAGAGCAAAAGCAAGGATGATTCTTTCCCGTGAAGAAATGATTGAAAAGCATCTAACATTGGTAAAACAGGTGGCAGGCAGGCTACCCATCAATCTTCCTCCCCATTTGGATGGTGAAGACTTGATTAGCTATGGAGTCTTTGGCTTGATGGATGCAGTGGATAAGTTTGATCCCTCCCGGGGAGTTAAGTTTGAAACCTATGCCAGTCAAAGAATAAGGGGGGCCATTTTAGACGCAATCAGGCAGCAAAGTTGGGCCCCAAGATCGGTGATTGAAAAGCTAAGAAGGGTGAATGATGCTTACAAAGCTTTTGAGGGGGGGGAAAGGGAACCAACGGAAGAAGAATTAGCGTCAGAAGCAGAAATGTCTGTCAAGGATTTTCGTTTGGCATTGGGGGAGGTTAACAGGCTCAGCGTGGATTCCCTCGAGCAATTTTTGCTGGGGGATTTAAGTGGTCAAGGCAGAGTGGGGGACTTGTTGGAGGATCCCGGCAGCCCCAACCCCGAAGAAGCATACTTGGATGAAGAAATAAGGGAAAGCCTGGCTAAGGCTTTGGCAGCCTTGCCCGAGAGGGACTACCTAGTTGTTTCATTATACTATGGACAAGAATTAACCTTAAAAGAAGTCGGAGGCGTTCTGGGAGTTTCCGAATCCCGCGTGTCCCAGCTGCACTCCAAAGCCCTTTTAAGACTAAAAGAGGAGTTAACGGGATTTTTAAAATGAGGTGTTTAGTAAATGTATGTTTTACCTTGGGTACTTTTTATAACAGGACTTTTATTAATTATTGTGTTTACGCCAAAGGCAATTAGGGGCCTACCGGTCAGGAGAGACATAATGGAAACGGTTTCAGCAGCTCCGTCAACGGTTACGACAGAGGATGTTGTTTTAGACTATCTACAATCCTTAGAGGGCGAAATTGCCCTGCTTAAGGGCGAATTGAGTAATTTAGGCGACCAAGTCGTAGGGAAGGCTTTAAAAGGGGAATTTGTGCCCCGGTCTGAGGAAGCGGCTACCTTTCAAAAGGTCCTGGAAGGCAAAAAGGAATTCAGCCCCCAGTTGGAAGCGTATAAGGTTATTTACCAGGCTTATGATCAGGGCAAAAGCGTTACTGAAATTGCTAAAGAATTAGGAAAAGGAAAGGGTGAGATTGAATTAATTCTAGGGTTAAGGCGCTAAAAGGGTTTTTAAACACATATGCACTCTTTTTTTCCGGCTTGGGTTTTGGTTTAGTAATCGCATCGATTTTTATGCTTACTAACACCCCTATCAAAAGTGTGCCGACAAAATACGAAATAGAAAGCCTGGCACGCAGTTATGGAATGGTTTATAAGGATGAGATATTGAAGCTTTCTGAACCGGCTGGGGAAAACGTGGATAAAGAAAATCAAGTTATGGCGGAGCAAGCGAAACCGGAGCCGGATGAGGCAGGGTCGGCAAAAATGGAGCCGGAGATCAGAAGGGTAGTAATACCGAAAGGAAGCTCTTCTGAAAAAATTACAGATATTTTATTGGAAACAGGAGCCATAGAGGAACCAAAAGAATTTACCAGGCGAATTAGGGAGTTGGGGGTAACTAATAGGTTAAATGCAGGGCAATTTGAGATTCCAACTGGTTTGACCGTAGATGAGATTATAGACATTTTGACAGTAGGAGGAAGGGGGTAAAAAAATGATTAGAGGACTTTACACAGCCGCTACCGGGATGACAGTTCAGGAGCTGCAGCAAAACAGGGTTGCAAATAACTTGGCTAACGCCAGCACAACAGGTTTTAAAAGGGAAAATTACACTTTACGCACTTTTCAGGAGGTATTACTGGATAGGGCCCAGCGTTCGCCCGATGGAATAAAAAGCAGAGCAAAAATAGGCAGCATTAATTACGGAGCGATGGTGGATTCCAGAGAAATTGATTTTTCCGACGGTATGCTACAAGAGACAGGCCAAAAACTCGATTTGGCTTTAATGGGAAAAGCAATGTTTACTCTCGATACCCCGGAGGGCTTGCGTTTTACTAAGGACGGCTCCTTTAACATTGATGGGGACGGGTACCTGGTTTCGAAAGATGGAAATTATGTTTTGGGCTACCAGGGTTTAATTAATGTTGCCGGTTTGGAGTTTAGCTTCACTCAAGAGGGGGAGCTGGTCACTGAGGATGGCTGGGAAGTAGATAGACTTTTGTTGGCTGATTTTAATAATTGGCAAAGACTTGAAAAGGCCGGTGACAGCATGTTTTATGCCCCTGATGATTTGGAAATACAGCCGGCCACCAGCTTTCAACTGAAACCCGGTTTTTTGGAAAAGCCCAATATCAATTTGATTAATGAAGTTGTTGATTTAATTACCATTACCAGGATCTACGAAGCCAACCAAAAAGCGATTCAAGCTCAGGATGAGATTTTAGGTAAAAGTGTGAATGAGCTCGGAGTAGTCAGGTAAGGAGGTGGATAAAAATGTTGCGATCAATTAATAGCAGTGCCTCTGGGATAAATGCCCATGCTAAAAAAGTAGATGTAATTGCTCATAATATTGCTAATATCAATACAACCGGCTATAAAAAACAGGCAGTTTCTTTTTCGGAGTTGTATTACAGACAAACGGTTGGTCCGGGAGCTCCGGTAGCGAGAACTTCTACAAATAACAGCCCTATTCTAGAAGGAAGCGGAGTTAGAGTTGCAGGGGCGGAAAAAAACTTTGAGCAAGGCCCGTTGGTGCAAACAGGCAGAGACATGGATTTTGCAATCCAGGGTGAGGGACTTTTTGAGGTGATGCTTCCCACCGGGGAACTGGCTTATACCCGGGACGGTGTTTTTAAAATAGATGAAAATGGCTGGATAACCACTGCTCAAGGCTACCGGCTGACAGCCCCGATAATGGTTCCCGAAAATTACCGGGAGCTAAAGATTAATGTGTCGGGGGAGGTAACCGGGAAAAATTTAGAGGGGGAAATAGAGGAGCTGGGTTCTTTGTTTTTGGTTAGCTTTACCAATCAGGAAGGGTTGGAGTCCATAGGAGAAAACTTGTTTATCGCTACGGAAGCCAGCGGTGACATTTGGGAAGCTATGCCGGGAGAAGAAGGGCTGGGGCAAATTCGCCAGGGTTTTTTAGAAAGCTCTAATGTGTTTTTAGCAGAGGAGATTACCAATTTAATTGAAGCCCAAAGAGCTTATCAATTGAATTCCAGGGCTTTGCAAGCAGCAGATGAAATGTGGGCAATGGCGAATAACTTAAGAAGGTAAGAAGAAACCTCCCTGAATAATGATCCTTGAACAGTTTTTAGGTTAACTTTAATAACTTTAAAAAGAAAAGTTGGTAGGATTTTGTGAAGGGGATTGTGGAGGATATTGGTTATGGCAGTGGAACGATCTAATAATGATTTAAAAGTTGGTATAGCTGACTGGAAAGTAGCTAAGGTGCCACAACAAATAATTACTTTGGGCCTGGGTTCATGTGTCGGGATAGCATTATTTGACCAATATGCGCGTGTCGGCGGTCTCGCTCATATAATGCTGCCCGATAGTACCCAATTTCAAAGAAATGAAAACCGAGCTAAGTATGCTGATACAGCCCTTCCTGACATGTTGGAGGAAATGCTGAGA
>Ga0265293_10003811_pt1 | contig 27481 bp, 22 predicted proteins | sample Munlanlewell138R_FD_192505 | JGI IMG/M metagenome (GOLD analysis project Ga0265293, IMG submission 192505) | Leachate microbial communities from a municipal landfill in Southern Ontario, Canada - Leachate well 138R | ecosystem: Engineered > Solid waste > Landfill > Unclassified | place: Canada...
TAATATGCAAGAATTAGAGCTATTATAAACTTTAATAGAGTTCCTACGAAAAACCCTACAAAGCTTCCAAAGGCAGATTTCAATGCCGAAGAGAAATCCTTTCTCATAATTAACTCTCCTATTAATGCACCAATAAAAGGCATAATTATCAAACCAAAAGGAGAAAGAAAAACTCCAATAATTAATCCTATGGTTGAGCCCCAAACCCCTCCTTTTCCTCCTCCAAATTTCTTAGTTCCCAAAATTGGAATATAATAATCAAGTATCTGCACAATTATTACTATAATCAGCCATACTATTAGAAAGGTTGTGGAAAAGCTAACTTGGGAAGTGAAATGCAGGGTTAATAGTCCAATATAACTAAGTGGAATACCAGGCATAACAGGTAGGATACAACCCAAGAAACCTATTATCATTAACAGGGCTCCAATAATATAAAGAATAATATCTAATGTCATAATTCTATTATTTATAATCTTGATACTAAAACTTCAATATCTATGGATTTTGCACAAAGAAAATGTCCTTTAGGGCAAGAACTTTGACCATGAATACCACAAGGCTTGCAATCTAATTCCATTGAGGATTTTACTACCAAAGAATCATCGCTAAGTGGAGTAAAACCAAAGCCTTCTATTGTAGAGCAGAATATTGCAGTAATTGGTGCATTGACCGAAGAGGCAAAATGCAAGGGTGCTGAGTCGTTAGAGAAATTCATCTTAGCATATTTCATCAAAGAACAGGTATCCAAGAAACTTAGTTTCCCTGCAAGGTTAAGTATATTAGGATTATCAACCTTTGATTTTATCTCTTCACATAGGGAAATATCGGATTTAGAACCAAGGAGATAAATTGCCCTATCTTTCTCTACCTTATTTAATAATTCTATCCAACCCTCCTTATGATATGTCTTGGTTTGCCAAAGCGAAGAAGGTGATACAGTATAATATATACCTCTTTTATATTCAGATATCTTTGCCTCATTATCAATTGTTGGATATAGCCTTGGTTTTTCTAAGCCCTTATCCTTAATATAATCCTTAATCAAAGAATAGTTTCTATCTATTTCATGAACAAACTCCTTCTCTCCTATCCTATGTTCAACCCTCTTTGTGAAAAATATAGACATTGGATTCTTTTTAAATCCTATCCTATGCTTTGCTTTTGAAAAACTTGTAATTAATCCTGATGAAAAAAACCTTTGAAGATTAAACACATAATCATAGTTGAAAGAACGAATAAGGAAAATTGTTGAAAGGAGATTCTTATACTTATGTTGCGATTTATCCCATACGATTATCCTACCTATATATGGATGTGAATTAAATAATCCCTCCAATGGTTTCTTAACTAATATATCTATCCTTGCCTGAGGGAAAGCCTTGTGAATTGATTCTACGAGTGAGGTTGCAAGTACAACATCTCCTATCGAAGCTGTTTGAATTACTAAGATTTTATCCATTCTTTTATTTAATATCTATTGCAAAGATAGTCAAAAAAAAAAAGCCTGAGATTTTCACCTCAAGCTCTTTCAAAAACATTATGTTTAGTACTATTATTCTACTATATAGTTCCAATTATGAGTATCAGGTTCGGTACCTAATTGAATTCCTTTTAATAATTCGTAAAGTTTCTTAGATATTGGTCCAGCTTCAGTTCCAAAATCATAAACCTTACCAGTTTCTCTATCTACTATTTGACCAATAGGAGAAATTACAGCTGCAGTTCCGCAAGCAGCTACTTCTTCAAACTCTGGTAACTCCGTTACAGGTACAGGTCTTTGCTCTACCTTTAAGCCAATATCGCTTGCAAGTGTACGTAAAGACATATTAGTAATTGAAGGAAGGATTGAGCTTGACTCTGGAGTAACGTATGTATTATTCTTAATTCCAAAGAAGTTTGCAGCTCCTACCTCATCGATATTGCTATGTGTTTTTGGGTCAAGATAAATACAATTTGCATAACCTTCATTGTGAGCTCTTGTTCCTGAAAGAAGTGATGATGCATAGTTACCTCCAACCTTAATCTTTCCTGTTCCAAATGGTGCAGCTCTATCTGCATCTTTTACTATTTGGAATTTCACTGGGTTGAATCCTTCTTTGAAATAAGGACCAACAGGACCAACAAATATCATAAACAAATACTCATCAGCTGGTTTAACCCCTACTTGTGGACCAGTACCAATTAGTAATGGTCTAATATATAAAGAAGCTCCACTATCTGCTGGTGGTACAAATCTTTCATTTAGTTTTACTACCTTTGCACAAGCCTCAATAAAGAGTTCTGTAGGTACTTTTGCCATCATAATCCCTTCAGAAGAGCGTTGCATTCTCTTTGCATTCTCCTCAGGACGGAAAATTCTGATTTTATTATCACTACCTCTAAATGCCTTTAAGCCTTCAAAAGCTTCTTGACCATAGTGAAGGCAAGTTGCTGCCATATGCATTGACACTTCTTCAGAAGATGATACTTCCAATTCGCCCCATTTACCATTACGATAATAGCAACGAACATTGTAATCTGTTTTGAAATAGCCAAAAGGTAGGCCTGACCAATTTATATCGTTCATAGTTTTTTATGTGTTTATTTGTTTAAATTAATCGTTTGCAAACATAGGTATTTTTTTTAACTTGGGCAAAGATAATATGATTTATTAACCCAAAATATTAAAGAAATATCTCGTTAGGATAGCTAATACTATATAGGAATAATCCTTTTGCCGAAACGGATCTCCCAGCCTTGTTTCTGTCCTTAGCCTCTATTATTCTTTCAAAATCCTCTACTGATATCTTTCCCAAGCCTACCTCTAATAATGTCCCTGTAATTGCTCTAACCATATTTCTCAAAAACCTATTTGCAGAAATAGTAAATACCAATAAGCCATTCTCAATTTCCCATTTAGCATATAATATCTTACAATTATTATTATTCACCTGAGTATGCAATTTTGAGAAAGAAGTGAAATCCTCGTAATTAAATAATTTACTCGCTGCCAAATTCATTTCCTCCACATCCAATTCTCTTGGGAAATAATACAAAAAATCGTTATTAAAAGGCTGTTTATCTTTAGCAATATAGTATTTATAAGTCCTATCTATTGCATCGAAACGACTATGAGCATTATCCCTTACCCTAAGTATTGATTTAATATTAATATCAAAAGAAAAATATCTATTAAGTCTGAATTTTAGCTGATTAATCTCCTCATCGCTTAACTCTTTATAGTCGAAATGAGCAAAATAATCCTTAGCATGAACTCCGGTATCTGTTCTTCCACATCCCACTACCTCAATTTCCTCTTTCAAAATCAATTTAAGCCCAGTTTCAATACTTTCCTGTACAGAAATATGATTAGGCTGAATTTGCCAACCAAAGAAATTACTACCATTATACTCCAAACGTAAGAAATACCTCATTATACTTTATTTTTCATTGCAAAATTACAAAAAACTATTCACTCATATTACTATTAAATCTTAACTTCAAACTCCCAGAATCAAGAAAGAAACTAATAGAATCTTATTACAAACTTTTCTTATTTGATTCTAATCTCATATAATGCCATTATTTCCTCCATTTAATGCCATTATTTCCTCCATTTAATGCCATTATTTCCTCCATTTAATGGCATTATATTGCAAGTATAATGGCATTATATCAAAATGGAATCAAGAGAGAAATAAATATATTCTCATAACATATAAATGGAACTTGATTTATTTTGTATTTTCGCAGATTATTTAATTCTATATTAATGTTTGAACGCAGGTTTTATTCCGTTGTTCGTATTTGGGGTATGCTTTTGATTTTAGAGAGCCTAATGATATTTCTTTCATTGGGCGTTGATATGCTATATGAAGCAAAGGCATTTAAACCATTGTTAAATTCGGGATTAATAACCCTATCGCTTGGTCTTTTCCTTTGGGTACCAATAAAAAAGATTGATATTTCAGTTGACCGAAAGCTTGGTTTTTTTATTGTTGCAACTGTTTGGCTAATACTTTCTGCTTTTGGTGCCCTACCCTTTTGGTTAGGTGGATATACTCCTACTTATACAGATGCATTTTTTGAAACAATATCTGGGTTTACAACTACTGGAGCTTCGATATTCCCCTCTGTAGAAATTTTGCCTAAGGGTATATTATTTTTTAGAAGTATAATTGCTTGGCTTGGTGGGATTGGAATGGTTGTAATTATGATTGCATTTATACCTTTCTTTGGAGGAAGCGGAATGTCTTTGTTTTCAGCAGAGGTAGCTGGTCCAAGCAAATCAAAAATCACACCAAGATTAAAGCAAACCGCAAGCTTATTATTGAGAGTATATCTTATACTTACCTTATTGGCTATACTATCATTCTATTTTGCAGGAATGAATTTCTTTGATTCAGTTTGCCATTCGTTTTGTGCATTAGCCTCAGCAGGATTTTCAACTAAAGACACCTCAATTTCTGGATTTTCACCACTTATTCAATACATTGCTATAATATTTATGTTCTTTGCAGGGACGAATTTCACTTTGTTTATATTATTATTAAGGAAAGAATTTAGAAAAGTTATTAGAAATGAGGAGTTAAGAGTTTATATTGGAATTATCCTTATTTTCTCTTTATTAATAGCTTTATTTATATATAATAATGATATAGGCATTGAGGCAAGCATTCGTCATGCTTTGTTTCAGGTAATAAGTATAATGACAACAACTGGTTTTGCAACATTTGATTATACAATTTGGAATGTCCCAGCTTACTTTTTAATTTTTATCCTTATGTTTATTGGAGCAATGAGCGGTTCTACCTCTGGAGGGTTGAAAGTAGTTAGAATAATTGTATTATTTAAAAATGCAAGAAAAATAACTTATGAAGGCTTACATAAGAATGCATTCAACCCTGTTAGGATTGATTCAAAGATAATTGAGGATAAAGTTATTTTAAATGTACTTACAGTCTTTCTTCTTTTTATTATAACCTATATTCTTTCTGTTTTCTTTCTTGTTCTTTTCAATACTCCCATTTTAGAAGCAATAGGTTCGGCTATTGCAGCTCTTTCTAATGTTGGACCAGGGCTTGGAATCAGTGGTGGTTTTGGTAATTATAGCAACTATTCAATTGAGTCAAAATGGATATTATCCTTCTTAATGTATGTTGGGAGATTGGAATTGATAACTGTATATGCATTGCTTTTTAGAAGCTTTTGGAAGATATAAGGTCAGTTATCCTTTTTGCAGTATATTTGCAGTAATTATCAAATGAATTAATGCAAAACACACGCTTTTTCACTGTTATTAAAGTTTGGGGCATGTTATTAATAATGCTTTCTTTGCTTATGTTTTTAAGCTCTGGTATTGCATTGATTTATAAAAGCAATGATATTTTACCCTTAATTTACTCCGGACTAATAACACTTATAATTGGGATTGGGCTAAGACTATCTTCGAATAAATACCCTATCGAAATTGATAAGAGAATGGGTTTCTTTATTGTTTCTACTGTGTGGATAATTGTTTCAATATTTGGACTACTACCCTATTGGCTAAGTGGGCATTTTAGTTTTAGTGATGCTTTTTTTGAAACAATTTCTGGATTTACTACTACTGGGGCTACATGTAAGAGAAATGTTGAATTAATACCTAAAGGTCTATTATTCTATCGTTCGCTTACTAATTGGACTGGGGGAATTGGGATAGTAGTTATAGTACTTTCTGTAATTCCCTTTATTGGGAGCGGAGGAATGTCCTTATATGCTGCAGAAGTTCCAGGACCTGCAAAGAGTCGATTAAGCCCTAAGATTGGGAAAACTGGAAAAATTATTTTTAGTATTTACTTTGCACTCACTGCATTTATAGCTCTTTTACTTTGGTTAGTAAATATGGATTTTTTCGATGCAGTTTGTCATTCTTTTACAGTATTAGGCTCTGGAGGGTTTTCTACTAAAAACGATTCAGCTGCTGCTTTTTCTCCTTTAATTCAATATGTATTGATTTTTGCTATGATTCCCTCTGGAATAAATCTAACCTTATTTTATTATGCAATAAAAAAGAATTTTAAAGTAGTTAGAGACAATGAAGAGTTTAAAACATATTTAGTAATAATGTTAGTTGCAAGTATAATTACTTTCTTATTTGTTTATAATAACGAGCTTGGGATTGAAGCATCATTTCGCCATACATTATTTCAAATAGTTAGTGTTACTACTTCCACAGGGTATGTTACTGCCGATTATACTCAATGGCATCAAGCGACCTTTTTCATCTTTCTTTTTTTAATGTTTACTGGAGCAATGAGCGGCTCCACAACAGGAGGATTTAAATTAGTAAGAGTTATTCTTCTTTTCAAGAATGCAAAAAAGATAATTCGTCAGAATCTTCATTCAAATGCTTTTATACCTGTTAGACTAAATAAAAAAGTAGTTGATGATAATATAATTAATAATGTTAGGATAATCTTCTTACTCTATATCCTGACTTTCTTTATTGGTTTAATAGGGCTTTTATTATTTGGTTTCGATCTTAGCTCTGCAATAGGTGGAAGTATTTCCTGTTTAAGCAATATGGGAATAGCTTTTGGGAGTGAAGGTGGCTTTGGGAACTTCTATGAATACTCAACTCCAGTTAAGTGGTTTACAACCTTGCTTATGTATTTAGGACGTTTGGAAATGCTTACTGTATATGTTCTTTTTTTTCCAAGCTTTTGGAAGAGATAAACTCAATAAAGAATTATTGAATAAGGTTTATAATTAGTTCATTATTTAATTCCAAGCCCTTTCTGGTTGGTTTGTAAAAACTATCTTGAATTTCCAATAATCCAGACTCAATCATCCTATTGGCACTCTTTTGAAATTCATTATAGACTTCATCAAGAAATTTCTCTTTTATTATGCATATATCAATTCCCTTTGTTTGACGGATATTCAACATAATAAACTCATTATATTTATCCTTATCGCTTAAATACTCTATCTCGTAATACTCCTTATTCCCTAATGCCAGACTATTGCAATATAAATCCATATTAGAAACATTCCATTTCCTATTTTTATTATTAAATGAATGAGCTGATGGACCAACACCTAAATAAGGTACTTCGTTCCAATAATTAGAATTATGTACTGACTTATAACCAGATTTTGCATAATTAGATATCTCATATTGATTAAATCCATATTCCTTTAAAAAGTCTATACATAGATTAAATTCCAATAATTGTTCCTCCTCGCTTGGGATATATAGCTTGCCTTTATCGATAAATTTATCTAATATTGTACCCTTTTCTACACTTAGACTATAAGCCGAAATATGTTGAATATCTAATTCCACTGCTACTTTTAGATTATTCTTCCACTTTTCAATATTCATATTAGGAAGATTATACATTAGATCTATACTAATATTAGAAAAACCTACTTTCTTAGCTAATTTCACAGCATTAATTGCTTGATAGGAATTATGAATACGAGAGAGAGTTTTTAAATCATTATTATCAAAGCTTTGGATTCCTACACTAAGACGATTGATTGGAGTAGTAATAAGAAAATCTAAATATTCTTTAGTTAATTGTTCAGGATTAGCCTCAAAGGTTACCTCTATTAATTCATCCAAATTAAAATTCTCCTTAATTACATCAAAAATCTTAGTTATCTCATCTTTGCTAAGTATTGACGGTGTTCCTCCTCCAAAATAAATTGTCTTAATATTATTAGGTATAAAATCCTTATTAGTTTTTAAATCCAAAATTAAGGCTTCAATAAATCTATCCTTTGTTTTCTTTGAATTTATAGAATAAAAATCGCAGTAAATACATTTTTGTTTACAAAATGGGATATGAATATAAAGTCCTGCCATAGCCTCATTAATCTAATTTTCTTAAGCATATCCTAAAAGTAGTACCTTTTGATAGTGTGGATTGTTTTACAAATATCTTGCCTTTATGATAATCTTCTATTATTCTCTTTGTAAGACTTAGACCAAGCCCCCATCCTCTTTGTTTGGTTGAATATCCTGCTTTGAAAATCTTTTTATGACAGTTCTTTGGGATTCCTTTACCTGAATCAGATATATCAATATGTATTCGTTTATTTGATTCGCTAACCTTTACTTTAAAAACACCCACTCCCTCCATTGCATCAATTGCATTCTTTGTTATATTCTCAATAGCCCATTCTAAAAGATGTTTATTTATAGGAATAATTATTGCCTTATCTTGAGGAATCTCTATCTCAAATTTTACTTTTTTTGAACTCCTAATCTTGAGATACTCTATTGATGAATTAATTATAGGAATTAAATCCTGCTTTTCAAGTTCTGGAATAGAGCCTATCTTTGAAAATCTTTGAGTAATCATCTCTAAACGATTAATATCCTTTGTGATTTCAACACACATTGGCTCATTCTCAGGATTTAATCGAAGGTATTCTACCCATGCAATTAAGGAGGATATTGGTGTTCCTAATTGATGTGCTGTTTCCTTACTCATCCCTGCCCAAACATAATTTTGTTCAGAGGATTTAATAGTACTAAAGAAATGATAGGCAATATATATAATTACTAATAAAATAAGAATAAAGAATATTGGATAGTATTGAAGGGCTTTTAGAATATAAGATTTCTCGTAAAAAATTAATGCATGAGTATTATTTGGCAAAGTAATAGAAATAGGTGTATTAGAACTTGCCATTCTTTCCAAAACCTTTTTTAAATTCTTACCTTCAATATCCGATTTCAATATATTTCCAGCAGCATAAAGCTTTGTTTTTGAAGAGTCAGAAATTATTACGGGGACTTTGACAGAGTTTTCAGTTATCTCAGTTATCAACGATGTAGTAAGGTCAATAAGCATATTATGTAAATCGGTATACACCTTTGATTCTGTATAATAGAGCTTAAAAGTCATTCCATAAACCTCATATACTAAAGGAGGATTGCGTGTAAAGTTTTTGTATAAATCCCCAACCAAGACTTTATAATCATTTGGCAAATCTACATTCTGGCTTAATTGAATATTATTGAACTCATCAGTAATTATTAGAGGTATTGTCTTATTCTCAGAGATAAATTTATAATAAAACACCAATTCTTTATCTAAGGGTTGGGAAAGAATTAGTGTATGTGCTTCAATAAACTGCTCTACTCTTTTTCTTTCTTCTTCTTTAACCTGAAGGAAAAACTTATCTGTTTGTTCTACCAAATTTGCTTTCCTACTTATTGCTGATGCCCAGATTTCAATATTCTTTTTTTCGTCTATCCTTAATTGATTAATTAGTAAATTAATTTGCAATAAAAAATAGCCAATAGATAAAAAAGCTAATATAAATAGCAACCATTTAAACCTTAAATTCTGGAAAATCCTTTTCATAATCTATAAGCAAAGATACATAAGTTCGAGCAAAAAACGTTTATTTATTTGTTTTATTTGTTAGGAATTGTTTTTTGTTGTAACTTTACACTCTCAAACTAAAAAATTTCGATGAACAAATGATAGATAAAATCATATCATATATTGAATTCTTTATATTAAATCATAGATTTAAGCAAATTTCCCGATTAAAGGAATTTATTGGGCTAAGGAGTTCTAAGTCCATCGGTATAATATATTATGTTGATGACTTTAAAGTTTATCAGCAAGTACATTCTTTTATTTCAGAACTTCAAGCCAATAAAATATTAGTCTCAAGCATTGGTATTTACTCATCAAAACTTATACCATCATGGAGCAATAAAACCATAAATAATGCACTAATTCAAGAAAAAAAATATATTAATCTTCAAACTATTAACTCAAGTTATGTAGAGAATTTTATTAAAAAAGATTTCGATATTCTTATCGACTTTTCAATTAATAATAAATTCCTACCTCTTTATATTGCTGCACTTTCTAAATCAAAATTAAAAATATCTATGGATTCTGATATTAAGAAAAAGTATTTCGATATGCTTATTAAGATAACTTCAGAGGACGTTAAAGATTATATATACCAATTAAAATATTATCTATCAAATATCAAAAACTAATTTTATTATGGGAAAAATCTTTCAAGGCACAGGAGTTGCACTTATTACTCCTTTTCATAAACAAGGTAATATTGATTTTACTGCCTTAGGTCAAATCATAGAACATGTTATTCAAAATGGTGTTGATTATTTAGTATGTCTTGGCACAACATCTGAAAGTGTTACCTTGAATCAACAGGAAAAGATTGCGGTAATGAATTATATTATCGAGGCCAATAATAATAGAGTGCCTATTGTTATTGGCGTAGGAGGTAATAATACATTAGAGCTGGTAGATAAATTAAATAAATTTGATTTTTCAGGAATAGATGGGATTCTTTCAGTAACCCCTTATTACAATAAGCCTCAACAAAAAGGATTATACCAACATTTCAAAGCTATTTCAGATGCAAGTTCAAAACCAATTATATTATATAATGTGCCAGGAAGAACCTCTTGCAATATGAATGCAGATACTGTTTTACAATTAGCAGAGGAATGCAAGAATATTGTTGCAATAAAGGAAGCATCTGGCAATTTTGCTCAAGCAATGGAAATAATAAAACATAAACCTAAGAATTTCCAAGTACTTTCTGGAGAAGATGCATTATTATTACCACTAATGAGTATTGGGATGACAGGAGTTATTTCTGTTGCAGCCAATGCCTATCCTGAAAAGTTTAGTCAAATGGTAAATTATGGATTAAAATCAGATTTCAAAAAGGCTAAAGAAATTCATTATGAACTTTTAGACTTTTCTAATGCTATCTTTGAAGAAGGAAATCCAAGTGGAATAAAGGCAGCTTTAGAAATCATGGGACTATGTCAAAATAATTTAAGACTCCCATTAGTTAAGACTTCAAAATCACTATATAACAAGATATCTAATATTATAAGCAAAATCAATTAAGGGTATTATGCCAAATTTATAGAATTATTAATCTTAAAAACTTATTACTATGGTAAACTATAAAGAGTTAGGCCTGGTTAACTCCAACGAGTTATTCAAGAAGGCATTTGAAGGGAAATATGCAATACCTGCATTTAACTTCAATAATTTAGAACAAATGCAAGCAATCGTTCAAGCTTGCGTTGAAACAAAAAGTCCAGTAATCCTACAAGTAAGTTCGGGAGCAAGAAAATATGCAAACCAGACACTATTAAGATATATGGCTCAAGGAGCTGTAGAGTATGCCAAAGAATTGGGATTTAACGTTCCAATTGTTTTGCATCTTGACCATGGGGACAGTTTTGAACTCTGTAAATCTTGTATAGATTTTGGATTTTCCTCTGTTATGATAGATGGTTCACATCTTTCATTTGAAGAGAATATCAAACTTACTGCTCAAGTAGTTGAATATGCCCATAAGTTCGATGTTAGCGTTGAAGGAGAACTTGGAGTCTTAGCAGGAGTTGAGGATGAAGTTTCTGCAGAACATCATACTTACACAAGACCAGAAGAAGTAGAAGAATTTGTAAAGAGAACAAATGTTGACTCGCTTGCAATATCTATCGGGACTTCTCATGGAGCTAACAAATTCAAACCAGAACAATGTACAAGAGACGAAAAAGGAGTCTTAATCCCACCACCACTTCGTTTCGACATATTAGAAGAAATTGAAAGAAGAATACCTGGCTTCCCTATCGTTCTTCACGGTTCTTCATCAGTACCTCAAGACCTTGTTGCAGTTGTAAACAAATATGGAGGAAACTTAAAAGATGCAGTAGGAATACCAGAGGAGCAATTAAGAAAAGCAGCAACTTCAGCTGTTTGTAAGATAAATATTGACTCAGACGGAAGAATAGCAATGACAGCAGCCGTAAGAGAAGTATTAGCAAACAAACCAGAAGAATTTGACCCAAGAAAATACCTTGGACCAGCAAGAGACAGCCTTAAGGAATTATACAAACATAAAATTGTAAACGTATTAGGCTCAAACAACAAAGGCTAATCCCAAAATAAACCCTATTACAATAAAAAATACGCCACTTCAAAATACCGAAGCGGCGTATTTTGTTTTTATTGATAGATATATAAATAGCCTCTTATTCACTTATTTGATTGCTACATAAATTACCCTTATTAATAGGTAAACTTATTCCAAATTTATAGAAATCAGTAAATTTATCAATTGGGTCATTCAATAATGTTTCGTTATTCATTATTACATTACCTTGACTATCATCTAATGGATAGATAATTATACATGGGACAACTATACTATCTTCTATTATTTTTAACTTTTTTCTAATTTTCTTGTCTCTTGCATATCCACTGAGTTGTCTAACATCCTCAATCTTAAAACGACCATTTACTTTTTCTAAATCACTTTTTAATTCATCACTTATATTTTTTTCAATTTCTTTATCACTGTAAATAGGTTTATATTTTGCATCAATTATCAAAGGATTATTTTTTCTAATATAATCAACAATTCCAGAGTAACCAGATACTTGATACTCTATTTCATCATTGAATTTATTTTGCAATAGTTTTAATACATAAATTTCAAATAATAATGGCATATTAATCCAAAAAGGAGGAAGAGATTTATCAACCTCATTTGTTGCATTATCTATCGAATAACTAAAACGTCTAAGAATAAGCTTTGCTACTTTTAAACTTTCCGTATATTCTTTAAATAGTGGATTGACCTTAAATTGCTTGATTTGTTGAATAGTCAAATCATCTGAAACATATTCAAATACAGCCAAACAAGAATTACATACACTAATTAACTCATCACTCCCACAAGATATTTTATTATTATCCAAATACTTTTGTACATATCTTAATGTCTTCTTCAATATTCTATTTTCTATACAATCTGAAGAATAATCTTGATACTTGCAATAAAACCTATCGGCTCTTCCTTTAAAGACATTGTATTTGACATTCTTTGAAAACAGTATTTTGCCTTTTATCTTGCTGTTTAAGTTTTCTTCAACTTGGATATAGTCCTTCTTAAGATTACGTTTAATCAAAGACTGCATAAGTTTTAGAAAATGCACAATTATTAAAGGAGTTAATTCAAAAGTATTATTTTTCACCTTAATTGGTTCTCTTCCAAAATCAATATGATAAATATCCTTTAGATTTTCTTTTGCTTCGTGATTATCACAATCAAAACAATCCATAAACATCCTCAAATAGTCCAACCCTTGTATCTTTGGTTCTACCATTATTGCACTCTCTCCTTCTACTATCCAATCTATCCCAATATAATAATTTGTTTGAAATGTTTTGTTCTTATGATTACAACAATTTAATCCCAAATACTTGTTTGGATTATTAGGGTCAAAATCATTATAGATTATTTCAAAATAATCATTTAAGCTACTGTTATTTATTATCTTATGTTCAATAAAAGAGAATAATTTAGTCTTCTCCATTTTCAGAATCATCTTGATTATTAGTAATGATATTAGATAGTTTTCCTAAGTTTTCAATCTCTTTATATTTACCATCTACTTTGTTTAACTTATACAAAATTCCATCAAAAGCATATTCACGAAGTAAAGGTTTAATCTCATATTCTAATTTTAAATTCAATTCTTCTTTATCCTCAACTAAAAAATAACTATGTCCAATCATTAAATCTTCAACATTAAATTCAGAAGCAATATTCTTTGAAATCAATTTTCGAACTTCATCAAATAAATTTATAGCTTCACTCTTTAATGCCTCATTATTTTGGTAATAGTTTTCAATAACAGACCTATCAGCTTGTAGTGTATAGAAAGCAAATCTTCTTCTAACTGCATAATCAATATATCCCAAACTTCTATCCGCAGTATTCATTGTACCAATAATATACACATTAGAAGGAACAGAAAACTTTTTATTAGAATATGGCAAAGTAGCCCAAAGTTCATTCTTTTCTCCCATCCTCTTATCATTCTCTAAAAGAGTTATTAACTCCCCAAAAATCTTAGAAATATTACCCCTATTGATTTCGTCAATAATTAGAACATAAGGAACTAAATCATTTTGCCCTATTTGTGGTTTTAACGCTTCTTTTTTTCTTGATTCGCTTTCTTTTATTTTATATAATTCTTGAAGCACCCCCCAATATGCAGATGGTGAACTCATTTTCCCAATATTTTTTGGTGAATTTCTAATATCTCTAACTTTACAATTTTGTTTACATGATTTATATATTTCTTTTAAATTGGATTTTACTACACTGTAATTGTCAACTTTAATTATTTCTTGGTCAGAAACAGTAATTACTTTATTTTTCCCTTTTTTTTGAGTTATTGTATTAATTTCCCCATTTCCAATCTTTTCAATCAGTTTATCAAATAAAAACTCAAAAGTATCGTTTACATATTGTTTTGTTTCTTCACTCATATCTTCCAAAATTTTTTCATACATTTTTTTGAAAATCCCGGCTTGAGGTTTATATATCATCGTATTTGATGTATTTTCCACAATTGGTTTAATCCCTTCAATAAATTCCTCATAATCCATCGATTGATGAAATGTTGTAAAAGCAATTCTTTCTTCTTCTACTAATTTATTATATCTTATCATTATTTCTTCTCTTGTTGGAGGGATATTATCAATCCCATCACAAAGAGCAATAGCTATTTCGGCAGTAATAAATGTTTTTCCTGTGCCTGGAGCACCTTGAAGAATTATCTGTTTCTTAGAATTAAGAAGATTGATTATTGTATTTATCTCTTTCATATTGTTATTGTTATTGTTATTGTTATTGTTATTTATAATGTTAATAGAATTTTTTGTTTCCCATATTTTTATATATAAATCAAAGATGTCTCCTTTTAAATAATCTAACATTTTATTATAATCATCTTCTGAAATACTATCTTAAGTAACTTCTATAGTATCTCCAAAAAGGAGATATCTATTATTTTCTAAGTTTATTAATTCATTTTCTTCCCCAAACATAAAATGAAATCCTGCATCTTTGAGCTTTACAATTGTTTCATCTTTTTTTTCTAATAGATAAATATATGCATCTGCAAATGGTTTCATATATTCAACTGAAGACATATTATTCTTAAATTGCACATATTGAGTGTTAAATCCCAATCCATATCCGATTTCTTTATTATCAAAATTAATATGATACTGGACTTCTGTGCCACCACCAGAAGAAATAGCCCAAGCTCTTGTCTTATCATTATATATAAAAAGCTCTTTACTACCTGCTCTCTTCATTTTTGCGAGCTCTTTTCGTTTATAATTAAATTATTCTCCAAATTCTTTTAAATCACTATTTACTTTCCTTACTAAAGCCTCTATACTGTTAATTTCTATTTGTTGTTTGATTATTTTTAATTCCTCTATTGCTTGAACAAGTTCTGGACGAATAGTCCATTCAAAATTATTATTCTCAATATACTTTCCTGTCATTGGAATAATCCAATAGGTAGGCTTGCCTTCAGTGCTTATTACTTCAAAACGATTAAGTATCTTTTTTGCTGCTTTTGCAAAATTTGTAATTATACTATTTGGTGATTGTGGAGATATATTATATTTTTCTCCAATTGCTTTACAAGTTGATTTATGTTCCGGTTCATTATAGAACTTTATCAACATATCAATATAATTGTTTGCTTTTATATTTTTATCTTCAAGAATTCTCTTCCATTCATCTACTGTAACATCAATATCACAATCGTAAACATCATTATTAATCACGACTTGTTTTTGTATCATAGCCTATTAGTTATTATTATTATTGCAAAGATATATAATTATTTGCTAATTCTTACTATTCAATTCAATGTGATAAAAAAGACTTAATGGACATTTTTAATGGTTTTACCCTTAGTTTTACCGTATGGGTACTAATTTTTATTACATAAATCAAAGATATTTTCTTCTTCTAAAAAGGACTTAGTCCTTAGGGTCGAAGGACTAAGTCCTTTAGGGTGGAGGACTTAGTCCTTGGGGGTGAAGGACTAAGTCCTTTTTGGGGGTGGATATATGGTTGTATATCAAAGGGGTTAACTTGTGGTTTTGCCTTATCAGAAAAGAAGTTTATTGATGGGTTTTATAGAATCAAATTCCACGAAATTAGAATCAAATTACATTTTATTAGAATCAAATTCCACGGAAATAGAATCAAATTACATTTTAATATAACAGTAATGCTATTAAGGGAAAGTATGGAGATATTTTTGGTAGTAATTTGAGTGGAGTGTAAGGGAGTCGAACCCTTGACCTTTAGACTGCCAGTCTAACGCTCTAACCAACTGAGCTAACACCCCAATAATACGCCGTAAATTGTTTTATTTACGGCGTATTTGTATTATATTAGTTTGTTAATTATTCTTGTATCCAACAACAAACTAAGTTTCTGTCTCCAAAAGCATCATCTACTCTTGATACAGCTGGCCAATACTTATCATCATGTTCTAATGGGAAGGCTGCCTCTTGTCTGCTATATGGTTTATCCCATGTATCAGCACATACAACCTGCATTGTATGAGGTGCATTCTTGATAATATTATTTGCCTTATCTGCCCTACCCTCTTCTATATCGCGTACTTCTTGACGAATCTTGATTAAAGCGTCACATAGACGATCCATTTCTGATAGTGGTTCAGACTCTGTTGGTTCAACCATAAGTGTTCCGTGAACAGGGAATGCAACTGTTGGAGCATGGAAACCATAATCCATTAAACGTTTTGCAATATCTCCACATTGAACTCCACTTGATAGGCTGAAAGGATTGCAATCTAATATCATTTCGTGAGCAACCATTCCGTTCTTACCAGTGTAAAGAATCTTATATGCGGTACTTAAACGAGCCTTCATATAGTTTGCATTCAATATTGCATAACGAGTTGCATCAGTTAAGCCATCTAATCCCAAAAGTTTAAGATAACCATAAGTCATAATCAAAGCCATTGCAGAACCATAAGGAGCACCAGCAACTTGCGAACCTTGTTTACCACCAGTTTCAAAACAAATATGATTAGGTAAGAAATCTACAAGTTTTTCTGTAACGCCTATTGGTCCAACTCCAGGACCACCACCACCATGAGGAATAGCAAAGGTTTTATGAAGGTTTAAGTGGCAAACATCTGCTCCCATAAATCCAGGAGAAGTTAAGCCTACTTGAGCATTCATATTTGCTCCATCCATATAAACCAAACCTCCATTATCGTGAATAATCTTGATTATCTCTAAAATTCCTTCTTCAAAAACTCCGTGAGTTGAAGGATATGTAACCATTAAACAAGAAAGATTATCTTTATTTGCAACAGCCTTTTCTCTTAAATCATCAATATCTATCTCACCCTCAGAGGTTGATTTAACTACTAAAATCTCCATACCAGCCATTGCAGCTGATGCTGGGTTGGTTCCGTGAGCAGAAGAAGGAATTAAACAAACCTTACGATTTTCTTGTCCGTTAGCAATTTGATAATTCCTAATTGTCATTAAACCTGCATACTCTCCAGCTGCTCCAGAGTTTGGTTGGAAACTAATTTTTGCAAATCCTGTAATTTCAGAAAGAATCCTATCCATATTATCAATCATTTCCAAATAACCAATAGTTTGGTCTTTAGGAGCAAAAGGATGAATACTTCCAAACTCTACCCAAGTGAAAGGAATTACTTCTGCTGCTGCATTTAGTTTCATAGTACAACTTCCAAGTGGAATCATTGCTCTATTTAGAGAAAGGTCTTTGATTTCAAGTTTCTTTAAATAACGCATCATATCTGTTTCACTATGATATTTATTGAAGATTTCTTCGCTTAGGAATTCACTCTTACGTTTTAGGTTTTCTGGAATTATACCTTTTGAACATTCTCCATTGCATGCAACTGCTTTGAAAGTCTTACCAGCAGAAGCTGCAAATACTTCAAGTATTGCATTAACGTCTTCAACTGAGGTTGTTTCGTCTATGCTTATTGTAAGGTGTTTGTCATCAATATAATTGAAGTTCATTTTGTTTTCAATAGCTTTCTTACAAATTATTTCTGTTGAAACTGGAGTCTCGAAATAAAGCGTATCGAAGAATATCTTATTCAATTGTTTGAATCCATATGCTGGAGCTTCTTTAGCAAGTAATCCAGCTACACAATGAACATCGTTAGCTATTTCTTTAATTCCATCTTGACCATGATAAGCTGCATATTGTGCTGCAACAATAGCAACAAGTGCCGATGCAGTACAAATATTAGAAGTTGCTTTTTCTCTCTTTATATGTTGTTCTCTTGTTTGAAGAGCTAAACGAAATGCTTTATTACCTTGTGCATCTATGGTTTCTCCAACAATTCTTCCTGGCATATTTCTTTTGAAATTCTCAGTACAAGCAAAATAACCTGCATGAGGTCCGCCATAACCCATTGGCACACCGAAACGTTGAGTATTTCCACAAACAGCATCAGCTCCCCATTCTCCTGGAGGAGTTAATAAAGAAAGCGCAAGAATATCAGCAATAACTGCAACAAAAACATTATTTTCTTTTGCCTTAGAGGTAAATTCTCTATAATCGTTTACTTCTCCAAAAACATTAGGATATTGTAAAATTGCACCAAAGAAAGTATTATCCAATACAATATCCTTAGGATTACCTATTACAAGTTCAATTCCTTTTGGTATTGCTCTTGTTCTAATTACTTCAAGGTTTTGTGGAAATAGTGATGAATCTACAAAGAACTTAATCACATTATTCTTTTGTTGTTCTCTTGAGCGAGAGCCAAAGAACATTAACATAGCTTCTGCTGCTGCTGTTGCTTCATCAAGCATTGATGCATTTGCAATAGGCATTGCTGTTAAAGAACATACAGTGGTTTGGAAATTAAATAAAGCTTCAAGTCTTCCTTGCGAAATCTCTGCTTGATAAGGAGTATAGGCTGTGTACCAACCTGGGTTTTCAAGGATATTTCTTTGTAATACTCCTGGAGTAATTGTATTGTAATAGCCCATACCGATATAAGATTTATACACCTTATTCTTTGAGGCTAAGTCTTTCATATGTGAAATAAATTCAAACTCATTCATTCCTTGTTCAAGGTTTAAAGGAGATTTAAATCGAATTGAAGAAGGAATTGTTTTGTCAATTAGTTCATCAATAGAGCTAACCCCAATAACATCAAGCATCTTTTGAATATCTTGTGCTTGAGGTCCATTATGCCTTTTTGCGAAATTGTTTGTTATCATGTTTATATTAATATTTATTTTGTTTATACATTTTATCTAATGGTTTTCTTGTCTTTTCTCTTTGTTTTGAAAGTGAATATCCAAGAGTTATAAGAAGTGGAATACGCTTTGAACGAGGGATATTAAGCAATTTCTTAACTTTTTTCTCATCAAACCAACCAATCATACATGTCCCTAAACCTAATTCAGCGGCTTGAAGACAGAACTGATTAGCAGCTATTCCAATATCTATTAATGGATATTCTTTGTCCTTTACAACAGAACCTATCTTAGAGGTGAAATTAGGTTTCTCTAAAACTATAGCAATAATTACTGGTGCTTGTACAGCAAAACTATTCATTCCAATACCTGATGCTGCCTTTTCTACCTTTAGTCTAAGCTCTTCATCCTCCACAACAACGAAGGTCCATGGCTGACTATTGCATGCTGAGGGAGAAAGCCTTGCAGCTTCAATGCATTGCATTATCTTCCCCTTCTCAACAGGGATTGAGTCGTATTTTCTATCGCTTTGACGTTTGAGAATTAGAGTCTGAAAATCCATTATATGATTCTGATTAAATCTTTGCAGAGCTAAATTCTCCTGTTGGTAAAACTTTTTTGATTAAACCTTGAAGTACAGTACCAGGACCAACTTCAATAAATATTGTTGCTCCATCCTCAACCATTGCTTTTGAGATTTGAGTCCAACGAACAGCTGCAGTTAATTGCTTAATAAGGTTTTCCTTAATAAGATTAGCATCTGTCATTGCCTCTGCGTTTACATTTTGATAGATTGGACAAATAGGAGAATTGAATTTAGTATTTTCAATTGCTTTTGCAAGTTCTTCTTGAGCCGGTAACATAAGTGGAGAGTGGAATGCACCTCCTACACTAAGTGTAAGTGCTCTTTTTGCTCCTGCCTCTTTTAATAAGGCACATGCTTTTTCAATTCCCTTAAGAGAGCCTGAAATAACAAGCTGACCTGGTGAATTATAATTTGCTGGAACAACAACCTCATCTTCTATCGAAGCACATATTTCTTCTACAATATTATCTTCTAATCCTAAGATTGCAGCCATAGTTGAAGGAGCAGCCTCACATGCTTTTTGCATTGCATTAGCTCTTGCTGCTACTAAACGTAGACCATCTTCGAAGCTCATAGCCTTTGCAGCAACCAATGCAGAAAACTCTCCAAGAGAATGACCTGCAACCATATCTGGAGTAAAATCGCTTCCTAATGTTTCGGCTAAAATAACTGAATGCAAGAAAATAGCAGGTTGTGTAACCTTGGTTTGACGTAGGTCTTCATCAGTACCAGCAAACATAAGGTCAGTAATACGGAAGCCTAATATCTCGTTAGCTCTTTCAAACATTTCCTTAGCCTTTGGGTTATTATCATATAAATCCTTTCCCATTCCAACAAATTGAGCCCCTTGACCAGGGAATACATAAGCTTTTTTCATATCTATTCTTAATTATTTAGTTTAAAATTACTCTGCAAAGATAAAACAATTTCCTCTTATGGTAAATAATAAACTTTTGAGAGTTGTAAAAACATACTCATATTTTAAAGTCCTATTGATAAATAAAGATTTAGTCGTATCTTTGCAAGCTAATTATTTATCGAAAAACAATAAATAGATAACAATAAATTAAAAATGAGAAAAGTAACATTATTCACATTGCTTATGACAGCAGTAACAACAATGCTTATGGCACAGCTTAGCCCTCAAGAGGCAGCTCAAATAAAAGCGAATAATCCATTGGTAAAGCCTTGGAATACTCCTTATCAAACTCCTCCCTTCAATTCAATTAAAACTGAGGATTATAAACCTGCAATTTTATTTGCATTAGATGAGGCAAAGAAAGATGTAAATCAAATTATCTCTAATCCAGAGAAACCAAGCTTTGAAAACACTATAATCGCTCTTGAAAAGTCTGGTTCATTGCTAAATAGAATATTATCTGTATTCTTTAATCTCAACGAGGCTCATACCTCTGAAGCTTTCCAAAAGATTGCTGAAGAAATAACTCCTGAACTTACTAAGTATTCTAATGATATGAATATGAATCCTGAGCTATTTGCAAGGGTTAAGGAAGTTTATGATTCAAGAGATGATATCCCAATGACCTTAGAGCAAAGAACCTTATTGGATAAAACTTATAAAGGATTTATTAAGAATGGTGCTTTACTTAAAGGTAATGATAAAGATGAGTATAGAAAGATTTCTGAAGAGCTTTCTCTTTTATCTTTAAAGTATAATAGGAATAATCTTGCAGAAACAAATGCTTACCTACTTAATATTACTAAGAAAAACGACCTAAAGGGACTTCCTCAATACGCAATAAATGCAGCTAAGGAAACAGCTAAACAAAGAAAGATGAAAGGATGGGTATTTACTCTTCACTATCCAAGCTATATTCCTTTTATTACCTATGCTGAAAATAGAGAATTGAGAAAAGAAATTTGGATGGCATCAAACTTAAAAGGAAATAATAATAACGAAAACGATAATAAAGAAAACGTTTTAAGGATAGCTAACCTTAGATTAAGAATGGCTCAGTTAATGGGTTATAAATCTTATTCTGAATACGTACTTGTTGACCGTATGGCAGAAAACCCTGCTAAGGTTATGAAGTTTATTGACGATTTACTTAAATCCTCAATGCCTTATGCTAAGAATGACTTAAAGCAAATTACTGAGTATGCTAAGCAAAATGGATTTACTGAGAGTGAATTACAAAGATGGGATTTCTCTTATTGGAGCGAAAAACTAAAGAATGAAAAATACTCAATCTCTCCTGAGATGACAAAACCTTATTTTAAATTAGAAAACGTAAAACAAGGTATTTTTACTTTGGCTGATAAGCTTTATAATTTAGAATTTAAAGAAAACACAAGCATAGAGAAATATCATCCAGAGGTTGTAGTTTATGAGGTTAAAGATAAAAAAACAGATAAGTTTATGGGAGTAATCTATATGGACTTCTTCCCAAGAGAAAGCAAGCGTTCTGGGGCTTGGATGACTTCGTTTAGAGAACAATATGTTGAAAATGGAAAGGATGTTAGACCTTTAATCCAAATGGTTTGTAATTTCACAAAACCTACTGCTAAAGAACCATCACTTCTAACCTTCGATGAATATAATACCTTCTTACACGAATTTGGACACGTATTGCACGGACTGCTTTCAGAATGTAATTATACAAGCGTTTCAGGAACTTCTGTTTATAGAGATTTTGTAGAGCTTCCTTCTCAAATACTTGAGAATTGGGCAACAGAAAAAGAATTCCTTGACCAATTTGCAGTACACTACAAAACAGGAGAGAAAATCCCTGCAGACTTAGTTCAAAAGATTAAAGACAGCGAAAATTTCCTTCAAGGCTATATGTCTGTAAGACAACTATTCTTAGGACTTGTAGATATGGGATGGCACACTATTGAAAGCCCAATCAGTGGAAATGTTGCTGATATCGAAAGAGCAAATACAGCACATGCAGAACTTTTACCAGTTGTTCCAGGTTCTATTATGTCAACTCAGTTTGGTCATATATTCTCTGGTGGATATGCCTCAGGTTATTATGGATATAAATGGGCAGAAGTATTAGATGCAGATGCTTATTCAGTATTTAAAGAAAAAGGAATCTTCAACAAAGAAGTAGCAGAATCATTCCGCAAGAACATCCTTTCACAAGGAGGGAAGAAACACCCAATGGAACTATACAAAGCATTCCGTGGACAAGAACCAACAAACAAAGCACTACTAATTAGAAGCGGATTTGTAAAATAATCCTATTTCACAAACAAATAAAAAAAGGCTATCATATCACTTGGTAGCCTTTTTTTATTTCCTTAAATCAAGTATAGGAGAAATTATCCTTTATAGAAATAAAATTAAACTTGATTTAAAAGAAATTAAACTTGATTTAAAAGAATTGTTTCGGCGTTTAAAAGTCACTATGGTAGCTACCATACGACCATTATGGTACCTACCACACGGGTGTTATGGTACCTACCACACGCCCCTTATGGTAGCTACCATAATGTAGTTTTAGAAATTTGAATGATTTCAAAAGGAAACAACGAACTCATTTCCTTATATTTGCAAAGATACGAATAATATTTGAATTATAGAGGAAAATCATAGTTTTTTTATCTCTTTTTTGCCATAAAAAAGCAATAAGTTACTAATTTATCCTTGACAACAAAGCATTCTTTTGAGGAGAATCTTTGAGCATATTAGTAAAATAAAGGGCGTCGTCCTTATTTGATTTAGTTTTGTTTTTCTCATATTGTTCAACATAATGAGTTGCATGCTCAAGAAGATATCTTCTACAATCAATATTTATCATTAATCCCTCTTCATAATCTCCATAGTTCAAACCTGTAACAACATCATTTGTATTTAAACTTTGAATACTTGAATTACTAACCCCCCTAAGGTTAAGAGTGATTGAAGGATAATAGAAATATTGCTGTGAAGGCAAAGTAACAGTGAACTTAACTGTATTATTATCAATAATTGTCTTAGTAATATTTGAATGAATCCTATAATAATTATACTCATAATACTCCTCTAAAGAAGGAACCCAAACAGAATTATCCCCATCCTTACCATAATTATCATTTAACCACTCAAGAAACTCAACCCAATTTTGTCCAGTATTATGTACTCCTACATGAATAGCTTTTCTTTGTTCTTTAGGTTTTTGTATTTCAGATTCAATCATTGCTTTAATATCATTAGGATTATCTTTAAAGAAACGATAAATTGATAATTTACTCAAGTCCGACGTAACATTAAACGGATATATCTCATAATAATCATTATTTTCTTTTGTGATTATCTTTATATCAGGAAATATTTGTGATGCTTCTACATATGTTTCATTGCCATCTGGTCTTGCCATTACTTTACATCCTCTTAATGATAAATTTCTTTTAATACTATCTTGACAAATAGGTAAATGATATAAAACTGAATCTAATATTTTTTCATTTAGTTTATCTGTATTAACGTTGTGAAAAGCTATGCTATTACCATAATTCAACATTTCTTTTACGTTATCCCATACAAGATTGTGTTTCATAAATCTATAATAATTATCAGAAAAACCTGGTTTTACATCCACTTTAGAATACATGAAATCTCCTTCGGGAAATAGTGTCGTAGTAAAATGGAAGCGAACCTCTTTTCCTAAACCATCATATACACCAAGAGTTTTTTCTAAATAGTATGACTCTGGAGGTAAGTCTCCTGCTAATAATTGCCTTATATTATAGGAGTTTTGTTTCTGTCCGTTTGAATTAGTGTAGTAGCTAATAGGTTTGCCATTTATTGCAGCCCATGTTTTATGAAATGCAGAATTTAAGCAATCATCCTGAGTAAGCATAAAAAGCAAGGATTTATTATACTTTAGATGTGGTATTTCTGCCTCTAATGAATTTAAATCTATTGTCCCGTCTGTTTGAATTGTAATTTCAAAGCTTACATTATTAACTTCACTCCCATAAGGATAAAGATAGAGAGGGATATTGTTATTACTATTATTATTGTTATTATTTGAATCTATTATATCCTTATCTTCCATACAAGAGTTAAGAGAAAATCCCATTAATACTAATATAATAGAATAAAAGTAATACTTAAAAGCTCTCATAAAATTAAATATTAAATTAATACATGTGCAAAGGTAATAAAAAACATCCTGCTTTTTGAGGGCAGGATGTTTAGAAAAAATAATTTTTTATCCAATCATTATTTTTTTAAGTCTTTAAGACCTGCTCCAACCTTGAATTTTACAACCCTTTTAGCTGGAACCTTAATTTCATTTCCAGTTTTTGGATTACGAGCTGTATGAGCATCTTTATTTACTACATGGAAAGTTCCAAATCCGAGGAAAGAAACTTTTTCTCCCTTGTGTAACTCCTCTTCAATTGTGCTAAGAAAAGCATCATAAGAAGCTGAGGATTGTTTTTGATTCAATCCTGTTTTTGCAGCCATTGCTTGAATAAATTCTTTTTTTGTCATAATGAATATGTTTTAATGGTTAATGGTGCAAATATAATAGAAAAATATTTAACTTGTGCAAATTAATTTGCACTTTTTAATCTTATTTATCAATTTCTATGAAGCTCTCATTAAGTTTTGCTCCTCTTAAAAATTCTTTATCACTCATCCTCCTCTTTCCACTGATTTGCAAATCAACTATTTGAACATATCCATTTTGACAAGAAACTCTAATTTCTTCATTATTACAGAAGTCCAAAATTCCTGCATTTTTTTTCTCTTTATTTTCAATAAATACTCCTTTAAAGACCTTAAAATCCAACCTTTTTTGGGTTTCTAAGCCAATAAAACTTGTATTTGCACAAGGAAATGGACATAATCCTCTAATAAAATTCACAATTTCTTCCCCTTTTTTACTTCCCAACAATTACTTTTCCACTAATTGTTTTCCCATTAAGAGAAACATTATAAGTATAAGCCCCTGAATTAAGATTAGAAACATCAATCCTATTTCGTTGCTTAGCATTTAACTTAGCTTTCTTAACCAACTTCCCTTGCATATCAAACAACTCTATCTCTCCCTTTTCAAAATTAGTAGCCTCAATATCCACATAAACATAATCCCTTGCAGGATTAGGATAAACCTTTATTGATTCTCTTTCTCCTGTTTCAACATTAGTTAATCCAATTAAACCACTTGGATTAAATTTAATTAGCCAATAAGCTATTTTATAGTCTGGTGGCATAGTATAACCATAAGTTGCAATAATAACATCTCCATCTTCTGTAATTTTCATTCCTGAAACAGAATTACCTTTTATATAATCACTTGGGAAGGTAAGTTTGTATTGAAAATTAATATTACCATCTTCGCTAAAATTTAATAAAGTCAAAGCACCATTATATTCATAATGAGTGTAAATAGAGTCTGTATTATTAAACACAAATCTATTATGACAAAAGTCATTATTATTTATAGTAGAAACATTAGTAGATGGACCAGGATTAATTGTATGTATAATCTCTTTAGTGTTCTTATTATATATCTGCATTCTTAACTCTCCACTTCCCCTTATATGTAAACCTGCAAAAGTTGTATCATTAATAGCTATGATATTATTAAGATGGAAACTATACCATTCACCATCTGGTAATGTATCAATAAACGGATCTCGTGGAATACTATCTACTATTTCTAAAGTTTCTTTATTTATATATGAAATTCCCAGATAAGCAAAATCATTTGTTTCTGGTAAAGAAAGTGCTTTTTCTAAAATCAAATGTTCTCCAACTTCACAAATTCCCGTTTTTGTAACATATGCTTTAAGTGGAATTGTTTTGATATTCAATATATTTCCTAACGTATCAAATAGAATAAATCTAATTGCATCTGTGCCATTGTTATCGGGATTAGATGGATATTTAGCATTAGCGACAAGCAAAAAAGTATTATTACTTAAGCATCTATACTTAAAACCTTGTTCAGTGTACAGTGATAGAGAATCTTCAGTGTCTTTAATCCATAAATCTCGTTCTGTCAAAATATTTCCATTTATATCAAAACATCTAAATTTCAATGTGTCTTGGTCTTTATAACTTACTCGATATAACTTATCATTAATCTTATATTGAAATCCCTTTAGTACAACAGGATAGTCTATAAGTGTGCTGGAAATAAAGTTTAAATCTTTATCTAAAGAGATGATTTTAGAATTTTCGAGCGATTGATCAAAATAAGATATCCAAAGATTATCGTCATCTTTATTATTTATTATAGAAATTCTCGGAAAATCCATAGTAAACTGATTTACTTTAAACTCATCATTTCTGTAAATTTCTGTAAAGTTTTGTGCATTGGCATTTATTGCAAAACATGTAATAACCAAAATTAGTATTATTCTTTTCATATTAGTGAATGTTAAATTATGCCTCTTATTTGTTTGGTGGTTTTAGGTTTTCAGAAAAGAGGCTTATGTGAATTATGGTCTTTCTGAAAACCTATGTATTACAAATTTGTTCTTGCATAAATAGAATATTCCATACATACATACATACATACATACATACATACATACAATTAATCAAGCAAACATACCTATATTGCAAGAATAATATAATTAAACTTGAAAAGGTTACTAATAATTGAATATTGTTATTAGTATTTAAAGATAATGCATGCAAGTATTTTATCATGATTAATAATCAATAATTGCCGCAAATATAATAAAAAATAAATTAACTTGTGCAAATAGATTTGCACTTTTTAATCTTATTTATCAATTTCTATGAAGCTCTCATTATGTTTTGCTCCTCTTAAAAATTCTTTATCACTCATCCTTCTCTTTCCACTGATTTGCAAAT
>Ga0265293_10003812_pt1 | contig 27479 bp, 27 predicted proteins | sample Munlanlewell138R_FD_192505 | JGI IMG/M metagenome (GOLD analysis project Ga0265293, IMG submission 192505) | Leachate microbial communities from a municipal landfill in Southern Ontario, Canada - Leachate well 138R | ecosystem: Engineered > Solid waste > Landfill > Unclassified | place: Canada...
CGCAAACGACGTGGTCGTGCCCGAATACGAGGGCGGCCTCGAGATCATGCGCCAGACGCTCGTGCTGCTCGGCTTCGACTCCGACGAAACGCTCCACCTCGTCCAGGCCGTCCGCGACATCCAGTACGGCGACCGGTAGCCGGGGATCGGTAGTCGGTCACCGGCTACGGTCTCCCCGCGCGGTTCAGGCTTTCGGCGGCGGCGAGTGCGGGTTCGCGCTGGCGGCGAAGGTCGATCTGATCCATGTGCGGCTGCACGTTGCTCGGGTACTTGCCGGTGAAGCAGGCGTTGCAGAGCTCGTTCTCCGGCTGCCCGATGGCCGCCACGAGCCCGTCGAGGCTGAGGTAGCCGAGGCTGTCGGCGCCGATGTGCTCGCCGATCTCCTCGACGCTCTTGTTCGCGGCGATGAGCTCCGACTTCGTGGCCATGTCTACCCCGAAGAAGCACGGCGAGACAATAGGCGGCGCCGTGATGCGCATGTGCACTTCGGTGGCGCCGGCACGCCGCAGCAGGCCGATCACGCGCGGCGTCGTTGTACCCCGCACAATGCTGTCGTCCACAACGATCACGCGTTTGCCGCGCACAACGTCGGAGAGGACGTTGAACTTCAGGCTCACGCCTGCTTCGCGGATGCGCTGGTCGGGCTGGATGAAGGTGCGCCCAACGTAGCGGTTCTTCACGAAGCCTTCGCGGTAGGGGATCCCGGCAGCACGGGCGTAGCCGATGGCGGCGGGCGTTGCTGAGTCGGGCACACCGATGACGATGTCGCCATCGACGCCGTGCTCGCGTGCGAGCTGTGCGCCCATCTCTTCGCGCACGGGGTAAAGCAAACGCCCTGACAGGCGGCTGTCGGGGCGTGCGAAGTAGATGTATTCGAAGGTGCAGGCTGCGTGCACGGGAGCTGGCGCAACGGGTGAGAAATGGCGAAGCCCATCGGCGTCCACCTGGATAACCTCGCCCGGGCGCACTTCGCGCTCCATAGCGACGCCAAGGTGTTCGAGCGCACACGACTCGGATGCGATGACCCAGCCGTTGCCCATGCGGCCGATGCAGAGTGGCCGCACGCCGAGCGGGTCGCGCACGCCGAAGAGGTGGTCCTTCGTCATGATCACGAGGCTGTAGGCCCCTTCGCAGCGGCGCATGACGTAGTGGAAGCGCTCCTCCCATGTCGCGCCGGGAGCGCGCGCCAACAGGTGCGCGATGATCTCGGAGTCGGCGTTGGACTGGAATTCGACGCCCTGTGCTTCGAGGTCTTCGCGCAGGACAGCAGCGTTCGTCAGGTTGCCATTGTGCGCGAGGGCGATCTCGTCGCCCGTTTCACGGTCGTTGACGACGATCGGCTGGGCGTTGCAGGCGAGCGAGCCGCCGGCGGTGCTGTAGCGCGTGTGGCCGATGGCGATGTCCCCGCGCAGAAAGGCGAGGTCTTCTTCGTCGAATACCTGGGAGACGAGGCCCATGCCCGTGCGGAGGGTGAAGTTGCCTGAGCCGTCGTTGGTCGCAATCCCGGCGCTTTCCTGGCCGCGATGCTGAAGTGCGTAGAGACCGTAGAAGGTGAGTCGAGCTACATCTTCGCCGGGTCCGAAGACCCCGAAGACGCCACAAGCTTCGCGGGGGTTGTCCGAATCGGGAATCACAGCGGCGGGCGGGCCTCCCTGGCTGGGTGGGCGAGCGGGACAGTTCAAGTATATGGCGCGCGCCGAGCCCGGGGCAAAGAAGGCGAAAGAAGGGGAAACGAGGTATGAAGCATGAGGCATGAGGCGTGAGCCCTGCGCCGGTTCCGCGTGCTTCGCGAAGCGCGGTGCGTCAGCGCAGGGCTCACGCCTTTCGCTTTCGCCTTTCACCTACCCCGGGTACGGCCTCCCGCCCGGGCAGTAGCCGGTGCTCAGGACGCTGGCGGTCGTCCAGGCGCTCCAGTTCGCGCCGCCGCCGGAGATGCGGACTGCGGCGGCGACGTTGCCGGCAGGGTCGTAGGTGGAGTCGGGGTGCCAGCGCGGGTGGATCTGGAAGTAGCCGCGCTCACCCTCTGCGCCGGTGGTGTTCGGGTTCCAGTTGCTTTCGCAGTAGGAAATCATGCAGCCGGCTTGCCCAAGCGCGGACGAGATGACTTCCGGACAGCTACTGGATGTCGCGTAGACCTGGGGAGGAGGTGGTGGGGGAGGGGGAGCAGTGCGGGCAGGCTGCGGAGGTGGCGGAGGAGGCGGAGGAGGAGGTGGTGTGGGTGTCGGAGTGGGTGCAGCGGTCGGCAGGCCATAGGCCGCCACCACGGCGGGCGGGCTCGAATCTCCGCCCGCGCCGAAGACGAAGACGGGCTGGGGCGTCGGAGTGGCGTAGTCGATGGCGACGGTGGCGCCGGTGCCGGGGTCGGTTCCGCACGCCGCGAGCGAGGGGACGAGCAGTGCGCTGCCGACAAGCCAAGCAGCGGCCCGGCCCTGGTATTTCAGTGCCTTTTTCATGGTTACCTCAGGACGATTTGGGGTGGTGTTTCGGGCGGCCCGGACAGGAAAGCCGAGCCTCTCTTGCTCCTCTAGCTCTTGCGAGTATCCGCATCTCCGATTGGCACCGTAATACCGTTTCCCCTAAGGAATAGTGCGAAATGCTGCATTTAGCGCTTTCGAAACTGTTCCTACATATGTGTTGCGGTCCCGGACGAGTTGCCAGTTGCCAGTTGCCAGTCGCCAGTCGTCAGTCGCCAGCTGCCAGCGGGAGAGCTACCGGTCGCCTGGGCTTGACGCGGGCTCTGATAGCTGGCGACTGGCCGCTGGCCCGCTACCCCTTGCCCATCATCGCTGTGTGGATGCCGGTGACCTTTTCCGGGGGGAGGTGGCTGACGTCCGCCGCCTTGAGCAGCGAGAACTTGCCCTGTTCGAACGCGAGCGAGGTGATCGACGTGTTCGCCATGGGCACGGGTACCACGCGGTCGTCGCCCAGCGCTTCGCCGATGGCGACGCCGATCGCGATGTAGTGCGATACGGCGACAACGTCGCGGCCGGCATCGTGAGCCTCTGCTGCGAGCTCTCGGAGGCAGGCGACCACCTGCTCGCGCCATGCACGGAGGGTGTCGGGCTGGTCCGGCCAGCGGCCCGCCATGAACGGACCGATCATCGCGCGGCGCTGCTCGACAGGCATCGAGGCGTCGAACACCTCGGCGACTTCGGCGCGCACGACGGTGTCGCAGGCGAGCGCTTCGGCGATGGGCACGCTGGTTTCGCGTGTGCGGCGGAGCGGCGATGTAATCACGCGCTGGACGTTCACCGCCTGGAGGAAGTCTGCCGCGTGGCGGGCCTGTTCGTGGCCGAGGGGATCGAGCCCCGGGTCGAGATCGTCGACGCCCGCAGCGGCCAAACCGTGCCGGACGAGGTAGAGGGTCATGTTGCATTGTCCTGGGTGGGTGGTGCCCCAAGCCTACGGGGCCAGCGTGACCGACGGAAGCTCACCCTGCACCCTGCTGGCTGCGCTCGGGGAAGATCGCGAACGTCCCGAGTGCCTTCGCAACGAGTCGCTCGCCGTTGCGCAGCTCCGATTCGAGCACGGCAATGCGGCGGCCCTTGCTGATAAGCCTCGTCTCACAGTCCACCACGCCTTCCACCACCGGCGCGATGTAGACCATCTTGATTTCGACGGTCGCGCACGACTCGCTCTCATCAAGGCGGCTGTAGACGGCCGAGCCCATGCCCTGGTCGGCGAGGGCGTAGAGTGCCGCGCCGTGCAGGACACCGTGCGGGTTGAGGACCTCCGGGCGAACGGTCAGCCGGCAGCGGCTGAAGCCTGTGGCGCGCTCGTACATGTCGATGCCGAGCAAGGGGCCGAGGCCACGGTCCACGCCTGGTGTCTTCGCCATGCGACCCTCCGGGGATTGCGGGTGTGAAATGTAGCAGCCCGGGTGCCCCGTGGCTCGCAAAAGCGATCAGGCCACGCGTTCGGGCTCCCGGGCCGGTTCCTCGCGCTCTTCGCGCGGGCCTTCGATCGCGGCGAGTGCGCACTTCGTATGTTCGAACACGTTGTCGCGCCCGAGCTTGTCGATCAGCCCAAAGCGTTCGAGCACCGGGTAGATGTCCACCTGGATGGCGGTCAGTACGATACGGCTGCCGTGCTGCCGGCGCTGTTCGATGATCGCTTCCAGTGTCAGCAGGCCCGACGTGTCGATGTGGTGGACGTCCTTCATTCGCAGGATGAGCGGGCGCTGTGTGGCGGCATCGCTGATTTCGCTTTCGAACGCGGCGCTGCTGTGGAACGAAATCAGCCCCCGGGCCGAGTAGACCGCTACGTCGGGCCGGCCCTGGATGAGCGATGCGAGCTCTGGTGAAACCCGCGGGACACGGCCGGCTTCGTCGGGCCGCAGTTCCTCCGTCGCGGGCACCTGCACCAGCCGCCGGATGAGCAGAATCGCGGAGACGAGTACGCCGAATCCCACCGCGTAGGAAAGGTCGAAGAAGAGCGTGATGCCCATCGTCGAGGTCAGGACGAGCAGGTCCTCGCGCGGGGCCGTGCGCAGCAGCCGCACGATCTCCGGTGCGTCGGCGATGTTCCAGGCGACGACGAGCAGGATGGCGGCGAGCGTTGTCAGCGGGATACTCCCGGCGAGCCCGCCGAGCGCGAGGGTCGCCACCAGCACGGTCAACGCATGGAAGACGCCTGTGAGGCGGGAGGTGGCGCCACTTCGCACGCCCGCACCGGTGCGGGCGATCGCTGCCGTGGCGGGGATGCCACCCATGATCGGCGACACGAGGTTCGCGAGCCCCTGCCCGAAGAGTTCCTTGTTCGGGTTGTGGCGGACCTTTGCCCCGGCCATGCCGTCCGCCACCACGGCGCTGAGCAACGACTCGACCGACCCCAGCACCGCGATCGAGACCGCGACGGGCAGCAGGTCGAAGGCGATGGAAGCGTCGAAGATGTTGAACGTGGGCTTCGGGAGGCCGCTGGGGAGTGCGCCGTAGCGGCTCGCGAGCGTCGGTGTGGGGACATCGAACGCCCAGACCAGCAGAGTCACGATGACGACGGCGGCCAGCGGTGCGGGGATGCGCCGCAATGCATGGACCTTCGCCCAGCCGATGAGGATGGCGAGCGAGAGCAGCCCCACGGCCGGAGTTGTGAAGCCGACCGTGTGAAGCTGGCTCAGGGTGTTGTAGGTCTTCTGATGGAAGTGCTCGAGGTCCGGGTTCGTCCCGGTGACGTCGAGAAAGTTGTTGAGCTGTCCGAAGGCGATGGAGAGCGCAATGCCGGCGGTGAACCCGACGATGACCAGCCCGGGCATGTAGCGAATGAGGCGCCCGAAGCGCAGCAAGCTCATGACGATGAGCAATATGCCGGCGAGGATGCCGACGGTCGTCAGCGCTTCCGGGCCGTAGCGGAGCACGGTCGCGCTGAGGATGGGTATCAGTGCCGCTGTGGGCCCGGTGATGTTGAATTCGGAGCCACCGAAGATCGAAGCCACGCCGCCCGCGAACACCGCCGTGTAGAGCCCCGCAATCGGCGGGGCCCCAACGGCAACGGCCAGGGCAATGGACAGCGGCAGGGCGATGATGCCGACCACGAGGCCGGCGATCGCGTTGCGCCGCACTTCCTCCAGTGACATGGAGGACCACGCCGCGCGCGGAGGCGCGAGGAAACGAGTCATGTATGTGTTCACCAGGTAGGGGTTGCGTCCTTAGTCCGGGGTGGCGAGGCGGCCGTCGCCTACAAGCGACCCGGGACTACGCTTCATTTGTATCTTGGAATATAATAATCTATTGTGCAAGCTCCTCGGCCACCGGGTACCATGGGAGGTGCCATGACGCTCCAGGACTTCAAAGCCGACCTCTTCCGCTCGCTCGGCAATCCCATCCGCATCCGCATCCTCGAGGTGCTCCGTGCGGCCGGGAGCCTGACCGTGGGGGAGATCCAGCAGCGTGTTGGCGCCGAGCAGTCGAACGTCTCCCAGCACCTGACCGTGCTGCGCACCCGTGGCCTCGTCGAGACCCGGCGCGAGGGCACGAGCATCTGGTACCGCGTGAGCCAGCCGGCTGTCTTCGAACTGCTGGACGTGGCGCGCCACATCTTCGACGCCCAGCTCGCCGCCCAATCGCGCCTCGCCAACTCCGCGCATTGATCTGACGGTCGCCAGCGGCTGGCGGCTGCTAAAGTACGCCACCGGGTTTCGCCCGGCGGAGCGTCTGCATGGCATTCCTGCAATTCCCGGAGGGCTTTCAGTGGGGCGCCGCGACCGCCGCCTACCAGGTTGAAGGCGCCTACAACGAAGACGACCGCGGCCTTTCGATCTGGGACACCTTCAGCCACCAGCCGGGCATGGTTGAGCGCGGCGAAACCGGCGACGTCGCCTGTGACCATTACCATCGCTTCCGCGACGACATCGAGCTGATGGCCCACCTCGGGCTGGGGACCTACCGCTTCTCCGTATCGTGGTCCCGCGTACAGCCCTTCGGCTACGGTGCAGTGAACGAAAAGGGGCTCGCCTTCTACGATCGGCTGGTAGATGGCCTGATCGAGAAGGGCATCCAGCCCGCGGTCACGCTCTACCACTGGGACCTGCCACAGGGGCTCCAGGACCTCGGTGGCTGGGCGAACCGCGACACGGCCGAGCGCTTCGCCGAATACGCCGCCCTGGTCTACGACCGCCTCGGCGACCGCGTGACCCGCTGGATCACCCTGAACGAGCCGATCGTGTTCACGCTCATGGGCCACCTCACAGGGCGTATGGCGCCAGGCATCCGCGACATCGGCATCACCGCCAGGAGCATCCACCACGCGCTCCTCGCGCACGGCCGCGCCGTCGCGGCATTCCGTGCCAGCGGCCGCACGGGCGAAATCGGCATTACGAACGCGAACACCAGCTACGAACCCGCCGATGACCGCCCGGAGACACAGCAGGCGGTCGAACTGGCCCGGGACTTCGATAGCCGCCTCTTCCATGGCCCGGTGTTCGGCCGCGGCTACCCGGAGTCAGTGCTGCGTTACTACGAAGCGAAAGACGCGCCCTTCCCGATCGAGGCCGGCGACCTCGAGGCGATCGCTGCGCCAACCGATTTCCTCGGGCTGAACCTCTATTCCCGCGCTCGGATCGAGCCAGCGCCCGACCGCGGTGTCGGCTACCGGAACGCGGCGCCAACGCTGCCGCTCCTGCCGATGGGCTACGAAGCGGCGCCACACGCGCTCGGCGACTTCGTCCGCTGGGTCTCGAAGGAGTACGGCAACCCGCGCATCTACATCACCGAGAACGGCGTCTGCGACAACGCGGAGCCAGGCCCCGATGGCAGGATCGACGACCATGTGCGCGTCGACCTGCTCGGGCAGTTCCTCGCGGGCCTCCATGGCGCGATCCAAAAGGGGGCCGACGTCCGCGCGTACTACCAGTGGTCACTCATGGACAACTTCGAGTGGGCGTATGGCTACCGCATGCGCTTCGGCATGGTCCACACCGACTTCGCAACGTTGGAGCGGACGCCGAAGCGCAGCGCCGCGTGGTACAGCGAGGTCATCCGCCGTAACGGCGTCGAGGTGTGAGGGAGACCCCAGATCCCCGGCTCAGAAAGCTCCTCTCCTGCTATAGCTGGCGAGGGGTTTGGGGTGATGGCTGAGGCGCGCTACGACTCGGCGAGCGTGAGCGAACTTCGCATGGCGGAGAAGCGCGCCAGCACCAGCGGCGCCTCGCAGGCAATGACCACGGCCACGCCCGCACCGCCAATCGCGGCGAGCGTCACGCGCGCCCCCGCGACCTCTGTCCCCACGCCCGTGAGCAGCAGCGGCAGCACCAGCAACGATTCGGTCAGCAGCTCGGCGCCGGCGAAGACGCGCGCCTGCTGACCCTGCGGCGCCGTGCCGGTGAGCGCCACGCGCGAGGCGACGACCGCGAGGCTGAGCGACAGCCCGAGCAGGAAGGCCGCGGGCAGCGCGACAATGTAGGTCGTGTTCATCGACGCTTCGAGTTCGACGATGGGCCGGACGCCGCTCAGTTCGATGACGGCACGCACGCCGTAGTCGAACACGGCGAAGGCGAAGAGCGCGACGAGCATCCCGGCGAGCGAGCGCCGCATGAGCGCGGCGGCGCTGTGGGTGCTCATCTTCTTCAGCCCGGCCCCGAGCCCGAGGATGGCGCCCGCAGCACCGGGCACCACCAGGAAGGCGAGCCCTTCGCTGCCGATGCCGAGGTCGTGGCTCAGGTAGAACGGCAGGGCCACGATGACGCCGCGCGCGACGGCCGTCTTCACGCCCAGCGTGGTGACCGCGATGCGCGCGTGCGGGTGGCGAAGGAAGAAGCGGCAGGTCGAGGCGAAGCAAAAGGGGTCGCGCCGCCCCACGCCGCCGATCGCGCCGAGCCGCCGCGCCAGTTCGAACGAAAGCACGGTGACCACGAGCAGCGCGCCCGCCGTCACGATCATCATCAGTTCGGTGCCGCCCAGGAAGTAGAGGGCGGGGGCGAGCACCAGGACGCCCACACCCTGGCCGCCGTACTGCAGCGCGAGTACCAGTGAGTGCGCCCGGGAGACGGATTGCCGCTGGAGCACCGAGACGAGGGCCATCTCGGCGGGGGCGAACACCTGTGAGCCGACACCGAAGAGCAGCGCCACAAGCGCGGCCGTCGTGCCGTCTCGCAGGATCCCGATGCCCACGACAACGGGGAGCAGGCGCAGCACGGCCCCGAGCGCATAGCCGCGCGCGGGACCAATGCGGTCGGCGAGGGCGCCGCCAGCGAAGCCGAGCACCAGCCCGGGCGCCAGCGACGCAAGGAAGAGCCCGCTGATCCCGATGGCAGCGGAGGACTGCGTCCCGGCGGCGACGAAGAGCGCCGCGAGCAGGAGGTTCTGTGCCACCTGCGCGGTGAACTTCGATACGTAGTAGATCCCGGTGTTTACCCGGGTTTGTGTTTCCTCATCAACCACCACCGCCTCCTTCACCCTTAGTGACGGCGAGCCCGGCGCATCTCATGAGCCCCACCGCAGATATGTCACCAAACCGCCGCCCCCGGTGTTCCGGAATCAAACGTCATGTCCGCCCGCGCATTGCTCTGATCGCAGACTAGGGCCTGCTGTGTTTCGGTCTCGATAAGCGGAAAGCCCGGCTTTCCGAAAGCCGCATGGAGGGCATTCGGGCATCATTCCGCACTCGCCGCGGCGGCGGGAACGGGCAGTGCGCCCCCGGCTGTTTCGCGGCGGAGTTCGCCGCGCGGCTTCGGTTCGAACACGCCACGCGAGTGGGGCTTGCCGGTGAGCCCGGGCGCCGTCTCGATGGCGATGACCAGGGCGAAGAACACCCAGAGGAAGGGGTCGTCCAGCAACCGTCCCTCTGACTGGCTGCTAAACAGGATCCCAAGCAGCGCGGCCCCCAGCCAGCCAACGAAGAGCCGGTTGTAGACCCGGCCGGTGGCGAAATAGGCGCGGACCATCGTTGCGCCAATGCGAAGGCTGACGAAGAGGAGCGCTGCTGCTCCGACGATACCGAGTTCCGCCAGCACCGAGATCGCCGAGGTGTGCGACAGGGTGGTGCGAGCCCACCAGGGAAGGTAATCCAGGTAGCCCACGATCAGCGTCTCCTGGAAGTTGCCGGTGCCCCACCCGATGAGCGGGCTGTCCTTCCACATCTCCCAGCCCGCGCGGATGAGGAACTCGCGCTGGCCGATGAGGGACGCGCTGTTGGTCAACGACTTCACGCGTTCCGCGTCGGCCCCGCCCTGCATCAGCAGGAGCCCCACTCCCAGCACGAGTGCGCCCAGGGCGCCGAGCGTAAGCCTCGCCTTCGTGTAGCGCGCGATGGGTGCGGTCATCACCACGACGAAGCCCACGAGCAGCAGCATCACCCAGCCCGAGCGCGAGCCCGTCGCGAGGACGGCGATCGACCCCACGGCAAGCGTCGGCGCCGCGAGGTAGAGCGTCTGTCGTCGTGGCCCGGTCGCCAGCACCAGCCCGGCGGCGAGGCCGATGGCGATGACGAGGAAGCGCGCCAGCATGTTCGGGTCGGAGAAGGTTGCATTCGACCGGTAGACCCCGCCGGAGAAGAGCATGTCGCGCCAGGTGAACACGCCGAGGAGGCGCTGGCTCACGGCAAGTAGGGCAAGCAGGACTGCGGCCAGCAGGAAGGCCCCCGCGATGCGCTCCAGGTCGCGGCGGTCCTCGACGAGCGTAGGCGCGGCGAGCACGAAGCCGATGTAGAGCGGCAGGATGAGGACGCTGTTATCCGGCCGGAGCGGGTTATCGGACCAGCCGACCCCGGCGAAGAGCAGGAAGCAGAGCAGGCCGAGGGGCAGCAGCAGCGAGGAATTCGGGATGAGCCGCCAGGGCGTATGGCGCTCGCGGACGGCGACCACCACAACCGTCGCAGCCATCGCCGCCTGCCCGGGGTTGAGCATCGAGCGCACGGCGCCGGCTGCCCCGGAAGAGCCAAGGCTATCCATGAGTTCGGTTTCGAGGAATTCGAAGGGGAGGCCCAGGATGACGCACGGGATGAGCAGCTTCGGTTCCCGAAGGATGACGACAGCGCCCAGCAGCACGGCCTGCGCTGCGATAAGGAGGGCGATTTCCAGCATGCGGGAGGGTTAAGCCTCGTGAATCAGTTCACATTGACCGGTTTCCGGCCCATCCATACCATACGGCCCAATGTCCCCGCGTACCAACGGCTTCGAGCGAGACCTTAACCTCGTCCGGCGCCGGGCCTGGCTCTTCATCCCCTTCTTTGTCCTCGGCCTTCTTGCCGCATTCGCGGCGGGCACCGTCGCGGGTGATTCGACGGCGGTTGCGACCATGCAACTCGACACCATGGTCCACGACATGGTGCCCGGCGGCGACCGCGGCCTGCGCATTTTCGAAGCCCAGGCGATGACCACCGATGACCGCTTCAAGGCGGCTGTCCGCGAAGAGATCGGCGACCCGAACTTCGACATCGCGCGCTTCGTTGTGGTCCTGCGGCCCGTCTCCATCGCCGAGGGTGTTTCGCGCGGCACGCTGACGGTCTCCATCGCGGACAGCGATAAGGCCACCGCCGGCCGCTATCGCGATGCGTGGGTGTCCGTTTTCGAACACCACTACACGGCCCTCGACGGCCTCTTCCGCACGCGCTTCATCGAGAGCAAGCAGGACGTCGCCGACCTCGCCGAGCAGCGCTATACAGAAACGTTCGCAGCGATCCAGGGGCAGCACCCCGAGTTGCCGCTCGATGAACTGGTGCGGTCGCCCGACCAGCGCGGCTTCACGCTCGTCGAAGAGCTCAGCCGCCAGGAAGGGCAGCTCTTGCGGCAACTGGCCGAGGTCGAGGGCGCGCTCGCAAGCGGGAACGTAACGGGTGCCCTCGCGTCGGCGGTGCTTGGGACGCCCATCGCCGATGGCCAGGCACAGGCAGCGCTCGAAGGGCGCCGCGCGTCGCTCGAAGCCGCGATCGGCACCGTGCGCGAACAGCGCGCCGCCTACTCCGACGCGAGCCTCGACCCCGAGTTGCGGACCGCGATCGACGACCTGCGTTCGCTGGCGGACCTCCGGCTCGAAAGCGCGACGCGCCTGAACAACGCCCGCGTGGTCATCACCTCCGCCCAGAGCGACGTCGAGACGACCTACACCTTTTCCGGCGGTGTCGCGGGTTCCATGGCCGGGCGGGTCGCGATTGTGGTCGCCATCACGGTTGTCTTCGGGGTCATCGCCATCTACGCGCTCGAATGGCTGTCGCAGGTGCGGACTGGCGTGGAAGAGCGCGAAACGGCCTGAGCGAGCAGGGCGCCATGCGCATCGCCGAGATCAACGATGTGGCCAACGTGGCTTCCGAGCTGGGCCGCGCGCTCGAAGCACGTGGCCACGATGTGACGCTGATCCAGCCGCGTGCCTTCGGGGCGAAGCTCCCATGGATGGTGAAGCCACTGGCGGCCCCCGCGCGCCTCGTCGACTGGGCGGGAATCATCCGTCACGTTCGCGCCGGCAACTTCGACGCCGTGCACATCCACTACGCGTCGACGGGCGTGCTGGGTGAACTTGGCCACTTCCCCTATGTGCTCCACTGCCACGGGACCGATGTACGCTCGATGACGCCGTTCACCCGCCCGCTTGTGACATGGGTGCTGCGGAACGCGGAGCACGTCTACTACGCCACGCCCGACATCCAGAAGAATGTCATCCCGTACCGGCCTGACGCCGAATTCCTGCCGAATCCGATTGATGCCGAGATGTTCCGGCCGCTTACGCCGGCGCGCGACCAGCGCGATGTCTTCATCGCCTGTTGGCTGACCGGCATCAAGGGTGCGCCGAATATCCTCGATGCCTGCCGGCGGCTGGCGGCCGAGCGCCCGGACATTCGCATCACCGGTATCGCCAGCGGCCCCTACGACGAGCGCTTCAGCGCACTCCCGAACGTGACGCTGCTGGCGCGGCAGCCGCGGGCGAAGTTGCCGGACATCATCGCCCGGCACGGCGTGGTCATCGGCCAGAGTCACCTGGGTATCGCGGGGATGCTGGAGCTGGAGGCGATGGCCTGTGGCCGCCCTGTCGTCACCTCCTTCGCCTACAACGATGTCTACCCGGAGCCGAGCCCGATGGTGCTCGCGGCTGACGGCGAGGAGATCGCCGCGGAGGTCATCCGCCTGGTGGACGACGCCGACGCCCGGCAGGCCATCGGCGACGCGAGCCGCGCCTGGGTGCAGCGCCACCACGACCCCCAGGTCGTCGCCACCCGCCTGGAGGCGACACTGCGCGAAGTCGCCGGCCGGTAGGGAGATCAGGCCGTGAGCTGTTCCAGCACGTGCCGCGCTGTCTGCCGGACTTCGACCCACTCCGGTGCGTTCTGCAACGCCTCGCGAGTCCAGAGGTCGTCCCGAGGCGGCATTGCACCGAGTTTGGCGTCGAGGGCACGGAGCGCGACCATCGCGCTCTCGCTTAACTTTCCCGATTCCAGCAGCGAATGCGACGCGCTGAAAGCATCGTCGAACTCCAGCGCGAGTTCGTCCGCGCATTCGGTGGTGTCGAGATCCTCAAGGTAGGCGAGTTGGGTGCCAGGCTCGGCTGCGAGGTGGGACACAGCAACGCGAAGCATCCCGAGGAGATTGTCCAGGGCAGCCTGATCGGTGAGTTGCACCATCATCGGATCGTACCAGACTTGCCATCGCGTGGGCTGGATAGCCTCCAATACGGCCTCGCTCCGTGATGCCCACCGCCGGGGTGCCACCTGATGAGGCGCCCGGTTTCGCTTCCATCCGCCCGATACTCCCGCAGCACCCATCCCTGTCCCGCGCGGCTGCCTCGCCTCAGGCGTTCGACGCTCCACGCCGCCGGGTACCGAAGCTCGGATACCACTTCTTCCGGTGTCTTGCCTGCAAGCCAGTGAGGGTCATCGAACAGCTTTTCGATGTCCACCTCACGCCACGCCCGCCTCGTACGCTTCCTGCAGCGCGGCAACCGTCGTATCGATCGGGCCGAAGGCGAAACGGCCGCTATCGTTCGTGCGGCCGAGCCGCGTGACCGGCACCCCGATTTCCTGCGCGAGGTCCCGCAGCCGGGCGGTGCCACCAGCCTGGCGGAACTCGTCGCCGCGGACGCTGACCACGATTCGGCCCTGTGCCTCGCCGAAGAGTGCGGCGTCCAGCCGGCCCGTGACCTCCGTCTCCGCTTCGAAGCCACAATCGCCGAGAATCGCGGATTCAGCGAGCGTCACCGCGAGCCCGCCGTCCGAGCAGTCGTGCGCCGAGAGCAGCAGGCCCTCGTCGTTCAGCCGCAGGACAAGCTGCTGCAGGCGGTGCTCCGCCTGCAGGTCGACCTCCGGCATACCAGCCACCTTGCCGTGCTCCGCCTCCAGGTATTCGCTCCCGGAAAGCGCGCTCGCGGGCTGTTCGACCGCTGCGCCAAGGAGCCATACGTCGCTATTCGCGCGCTGGAAGCCGGACTGGAGGTGCCGCGAAACGTCTTCGAGCAGCCCCAGCATGCCGATCACCGGGGTTGGGTAGATGGGCCGCTCGTCCGTCTCGTTGTAAAGGCTCACGTTGCCGCTGACGACCGGCGTGCTGAATACCGAGCACGCTTCGGAGATGCCGTGCACCGCCTGCGAAAGCTGCCAGTAGACGTCCGGCTTCTCCGGGTTGCCGAAGTTCAGACAGTCGGTGATGGCGACCGGCACGGCTCCTGTGCAGACGATGTTCCGGGCCGCCTCCGCGACGGCGATCGCAGAGCCGTTGTAGGGCGAGAGGTAGCAGAGACGGCCGTTGCAGTCGGTCGTGATGGCGATGCCCCGGTTCGTGCCATCGATACGGATGACGGCCGCCCCGCCTCCGGGCGCGACGACAGTGTTGCCGCGCACCATGTGGTCGTACTGGCGGAAGATGGACCGCTTGCTCGTGATGTTCGGCCGCCGCAGGAGCCGCAAGAGCGCCCCCGTCGCCTCGCCCGGCGCGAGGTCGGGCAGGCTCGCGAGGTCGAACGCGTTCAGTTCGAGGATCTCGGCAGGAGGCACGCCTTCGCGGACGTAGTAGGGCGGTTCGGTCGCGATCTCCGTGGGCACGCGGGCGACTTCGACGCCGTCGTCGTGGATCACCACTTCGTTCCCGTCGGTGACCTGGCCGATCTCTTCGCAGTGAAGCTCCCAGCGGGAGAAAAGTGCCTTCACGTCGTCCAGGTGTTCGCGCTTCGCGATGACGAGCATGCGCTCCTGGCTCTCGCTGAGCATGATCTCGTACGGCGTCATTCCAGGTTCGCGGCGTGGTACCTTCGCGAGTTCGAGGAGCGCGCCCGAGTTGCCCCTGGCGCAGCACTCGACGACAGAACTCGTGAGCCCCGCGGCGCCCAGGTCCTGCAGCCCCACGATCCAGTCGCGATGCTCGGAGGCGAGTTCGTAGCAGGCCTCCATCAGGAGCTTTTCCAGGAACGGGTTTCCCACCTGCACCGCGGGACGCATCTCCTCGAAGCGCGCCTCGGGGTCGGTGCGGCTGGCGAGGCCGCTGGCGCCGTGGATGCCGTCGCGGCCGGTGTCGGCGCCCACGAGCAGCAGGGGGTTGCCCTTGCCGCGCGCGGCCGCTGAGAGCAGCTTCTTCGTCTCGGCAAGGCCGACGCACATGGCGTTGACAAGCGGGTTGCCGGTGTAGGAATCGGCGAAGACCACTTCGCCGCCCACGTTTGGCACTCCCAGGCAGTTGCCATAAAACCCGATACCCGCCACCGCGCCTTCGAGCAGCCAGCGGTTCTGTGGGTCATCGGGCGGGCCGAAGCGCAGCGAGTCGAGGACGGCGATGGGGTAGGCGCCCATCGCGAAAATGTCACGCACGATGCCGCCCACACCGGTCGCAGCACCCTGGAAGGGCTCGATCGCCGACGGGTGGTTGTGCGATTCCACTTTCATGACGACGCAGAGGCCGTCGCCGATGTCGATCGCGCCGGCATTTTCGGCGCCGGCCTCTGTCAGGACGCGGTCGCCGCCGGTGGGAAAGAGGCGCAGCAGCGGTTTGCTGTTCTTGTAGCCGCAGTGTTCGCTCCAAAGGGAGCCAAACATACCGAGCTCGACCTCGTTCGGCTCACGGCCGAGCTGCTGGACGAGCAGGTCGTACTCGTCGCGGCTGAGCGCGACTGCATCGAGGGCATCCTGGTCGACGGGCATGCGGATAGCGTACTAGGGCAGGCTGCTTTGCGCCTCGCCCCGCCCATGCCGCGGGCATCCGTGCCAGCCCGCGGCGTCCGCCGGGTGCGGGAGCAGTCGAAGGCTCCTATTGGCGCAGTTCCGCCGGGAGGTTGGCGTAGTCCACGAGCGACTTTGCGATGACGGCGAGCGCACGCTGGCGGCCCTCGAACGGGTCGATCGCGACTTCCTTCTCTTCGAGCACCTTGTAGTCGAGGAAGAAGCGGGTGATCTCTCGCATGATGTGCGGCGGTGCGTCGTTGAGCTCGTTGATATGGTTCCAGGCCGGGTCGTTGGCGTGGACCGCGAGGATCTTCTCGTCGTCCTTGCCCTGGTCCTTCATATGCATCACGCCGATCGGCCGGACGACGACGATTGTGAGCGGGTGGATGGGCTCCTGCCCGAGCACCAGCACGTCGAGTGGATCGCCATCATCGCAGAACGACCGGGGGATGAAGCCGTAGTTCGCCGGGTAGTGGACAGAGCTATAGAGGACGCGGTCGAGGATGAGCAGACCGCTCTTCTTCTCGAGCTCGTACTTATTCTTGCTTCCGGCCGGGATTTCGATGACGACGGGAAGCGCTTCGTCGATGCGGGATGCATCGACCTCAATGTCGTGCCAGGGATGGGTCATGGTTCGAGGGTAGAGCGTTCCCGACTGTGGGCCAACGCATGGCTACCGGCTATGGAATCGGGGCCTACAATGGCCCTGTGGATGGCTTCGATGTGACCCCAGTGGAAGGGCTTCGATCGCCCGTCGTGATCATGGCCTTCACGGGCTGGAGCGATACCGGCACCGTGACAACCGACGTCGCCGACCGGCTCGTGCGGGCTTACAGCGCGCAGCGCTTCGCGACCGTGGACCCGGAAGACTACTACGTCTTCACCGACACGCGGCCGACCGTGCGACTCGATGTCAACGGCGTGCGCGAACTCGAATGGCCCCGGAACGAGCTGCACTACGCCCGCCTGGCGGACGCGGCCCACGACATCGTCATTGTGAGTGGCGCCGAACCGAACCTTCGCTGGCGGACATTCGCCGAGCGGCTGAGCGAAGCGGTCGCCGCCTGCCAGCCGTCGCTGGTGTGCACGCTCGTCGCCCGTCCGGCGGCCACGCCACACACGCGGCCCGTGCCCGTCACGGGCTCCTCGGCCGACCCGGCCTTGGCGGCGAAGTTCGGCCTCGGCCGGTCGCTCTACCAGGGGCCGACGGGCATCCTTGGCGTCATCCACGATGTCCTGCGCAGGAAGTACAACGCGCCCCTTATCAGCCTGGCCGCAGGTGTGCCCCACTACCTGAACACGGACGAAAACCCGCCGGCGACGCTGGCACTTCTGCGCGCGCTCGAACCGGTTATCGGCCTTCCGCCACCGCTTGGCGACCTCGAAGAGCAGGGCGTCACCTTCGTCCAGCGCGTGGAAGAGGCGTCGCAGGGCGACGAGCAGATCGCCGCCTACGTCCGCACGCTGGAAGAGCATTACGGCGAAGAGGAAGAGATCGAGGATGAAGGTGGCCCTGCCGAGCTGCCTTCGGCCGATGATATCCTGCGCGATGTCGAAGACTTCCTCCGGGGGCAAGGCGAACCGTAGCCGGCGGCCCCCGGCCGGGGGAGGACAGGATGTCCGTCCGTAACGTGCTCTGGAGACTGGCGTCACCCTACGATGCCTACGTCTCGCACGTGGCCCGGCTGAACCACGCCATCGAACGGATCCGGTACTTCACGGAGCTCGCGCTCCGCGGCGAAGCGGTGCTCCAGAGTTCGCTGCGGCTGGTGCCGAAGCAGGGCGACGCCGCCCGCCGCGCGGCCCTCTTCCGCGAGCAGGTGGCCCGCGCCGCCACGAGCATGGATGATGCCGAGTTCGAGGCGTTCCTGGCAGTGGTGGGCGGTGGCGAACCGGCGGAAGTGGAGTCGAACCGGGCGCGCTCCCTGCAGCGGATGTCCAGCACGCGCAGCGGCCTCGAGCACTACTTCGGGCAGGCGAGCCACGAGCTGCGTGTGCTGGAGGAGCGGGGCTACAACCCGCAGCGGGCAGATGTCGCCCGGCAGCTCCGTGCCAACCGCCTGCCCGCCGCGACGGTGGCCGACTACCGGCGCGTCCTGCGCGAACTCGGTGCCCGGGTCGCCCAGCACCCGGTGTAGACAAGTTCGCGTTGTCATCGGCCCGGACGACGGGGGATGTCGAGTCGGCCGATCAAGGTCGATGGTGATCCCGTGGTCAACTGCACGACAGCGGCAAGTTCTCAGGCGTAGGATGTATGCATGGCTACCGCGTTGTCATCCCGAGGCATTTTTCGGCGAGCAATCCAACGGGCTCGGCGAGTTACGGGCCGCGAACTGCCCCCGAGCGTCGTGGTGCTCGCTCCAGACGATGCCTGGATGCTTTACGATGCCGAGGCGCGTAAGCATCTTGGCATGAGCGCAGAGGAGTTCGAGCGGGCTTGGAACCGGGGGGAATTCCGGACACGGCAGGAGGAGCCACAGGTGCGGCGAGTGTTGATGATCCGCACCTCTCGACCGAAGCCCTGAGGTCACGCCGTGGCTGGTGACCATCCAGCCGAGGCGCTGGCGAACTACTTGCGACCCCTCAGCCGCGCTCTACAGTGCATCGTTCCCCGGGCCACACTCATCACCGACTGCCATGATCCCCGCGATGGCCAGGACCGCTTCGTGGCACCAGCCGGCAACGCGCCGTTGCGTGTCGCTACAGTCCGCGGTGACCGGCGGTACTTCGTGATGGTTCGACAGCGCTTCCGGTTGATCGAATGGGACGACATCGACCGGGGACCCTGGAAAGTTCTACGACCAAGTATGAGTACTCGCTCTCCCACGAGGATGAAAGCGAGATACTTAGCTTCCACTACCATCCGGGTGAACAGGCCTTCAACGAGCCTCACCTCCACCTGCGGTCGGGGGCGGGCCAGCTTGGCCCCGAGCTGCAGCGGGCGCACATTCCGACTGCCCGGCTTGCTGTAGAGGACTTCATTCAGTTCCTGATCCGGGAGTATAAGGTCGAGGCTGCGCAGGACTACCGGAGGAACTTGGAGCAGTCGAAAGGCCGCTTCGTCAAGTACAAGCGATGGTAGACAGGCAGGGGCTCGGAACCTCGCGGTTGCAACGGAAAACGTGCCCCACCGGGAGTGCCGCTCGTGTACCGTTTGCGCATTACGCGCGGTGGTGGGGTGATGCGCGTCCTGCTGGCCATGGCCGTGGCGCTCCTGGCGGTGGCGTTGTCCGCTGCCTGCAGCGAGAGCGACCCGCCGCCCATGCCATCCGTGCGCGAAGCTCGGGCCGAGCGCGATGTCGTCGACGGTGAGGCGCAGCTCACGACCACGGTGACCGTCGCGTTCGACCGGGTCTTCGAGCTTGCCGAGAGCCGGGTCCCGCTGGCTTCGAAGTTCGAATTCGCCGTGCCCGGCTCCGGCCCAGGGGGCGACCAGCGGGTGCTGGTGCGGGAAGCGGAGGTGCAGCCGGGCAACGGGAGGGTGATCGTCCTCCGCGTCGATGCGCTCATCCCCGCGGAGAGCGAGCTAAAGGTCTCCAGGTCGGCCTTTCGTCGCAACGAGCCGGGCGAGTTGGTGAAGCCGGTAACGAGCGACCTGGCCGCGGAGATTACGCCGCTCGCCGCCATGGCCTTCGCCGTCACGCGGGAGGGGGTGCTCGGCGAGGCAGCGGAGTCGCCACCGCCGAGCGAGGCCGACCGTGACCCGGCAGTACAACGCGAGGCGCTCGCGGCCCACCTCGACCTTCGCGGGATGCCGCCCGACGCAACCCGGCGGGCACTCGCTCGATACGACACCATCCCGCCGGAGCTGGTCCCTTCGCCGAAGCTGCGGGCGGCGCTGGCGGGCCTCACCGGTACCTTCGCCGAGCCGGCAATCGATGACCTGTTGACCGCCGCCAACTGTACCGAAGCCCCCGTCTCGCGCATCGTCTTCGAAGCCCCGCCCGACGAACCGGACCTCTTCGCACGGGTGACATTCGAGGACACGGGTGCACGCGTGGTGTCCATCGCGCCCGCCCTCGAAAGCGAACCCTTCGAGCGGCTCATCCCGGTGCTCGCCCACGAGGCGGTGCATTGTGACCGGGAGGATGGGAAGTTCGAAGAGGTGGCGGCAACAGCGTTCGATACCTTCCTCTGGATCCAGCTACTTTCCGTCGACCCGTCGCTCGCGGAAGGGCGCACCCAACTGGCACGGGAGTTGAACATCGACGCCGTTGCGATGTTCAACAGCGGCCGGCGCTTCCCGGAGGCGCTCGGCCTGCTGCCGAGCGTGGGTGTGGTGCAGGCGCTTCCGCTGACGAGCGCGGAGCACCGCTCGTTCGCCGACCTGGTGGCCGCAGCCTACGGGAGCCTTGGGAACAATTCGCCAGATGAGCCGCTCGCCCGGCAATACGTGCAGTTGCTCGCGCAGGCGACGGGGCACCCGGAGGGGTCGCCATTCAACCTCATCTACCTGGACGAGCTGCTGAGCCGGGCAACGAGTTCCGGCTTGCTGGCTGCGCTGCTCGAGATCTACGAGCTGGCGCCGACTGGCTAGCCGCGATCTCCGCCCGTTTCCGAAAGCGTCTTTTCGATGAGGGCCAGGAGTTGGTCTGCGGCGAAGGGTTTCTGGACGAAGGTCGTGTGTGGTGTCCGGGCGGCGAACTCGGCGGGGCCCTCGGCGCTGTAGCCGCTGATGAGGAACACGGGCAGGTCCGGCCACTTCCGCGCGATGTGGCGCCGGAGTTCGATGCCGGATTCGCCGGGCATCACGATGTCGCTGATGACCAGGTCGGGGAGCTGGCTGGCCAGGATGGTGCGCGCTTCGTGGGCGTGGGAAGCCTGGAGGACGGTATAGCCCTGTGTCCGCAGGAGGCGGCTTAGCATCACCCGCACCGGGTCGTCGTCGTCAACCACCAGGATCACGCCGCGCACGGGCTTGCGCTCCTCACCTTGTTCTGTCCCGGACTCGCTGAGCCTGAGGAACGAGGCTGACGGCGCGTCGACCTGCATAAGCTTCCCCCCAAGTGGCCACTGCGGGCTCAGCGAACCATTCTCCGGGGTGCCGGGCCGACGAGTTATCGGGGTTCACCCTCATAGGAGGGGGCCACCGCCTCCTTCCCGCTCTTTCGGGAGCATAACATCCTCCGTGCCTGGTGGTTTTCTTATTGCCCGCGTAGAGACATCTCATTAGTATCGAGTCAGTCTTGGGAGGAGCTGGATGCGTTTTATTTGGACCGTTGTCTCTGCGGCGATCCTCCTGTTGCTCGCCTACCTGTTCCTTGCCTGGATGGTCGACGGCTACTTCGGTGGCAATATCGCTCCTTCGTGGCTCGAGCCAGATTCGTGGGACGCACCCGATAGTTGGTCGGAATGGCGCGACATCGTCATCGTGATTGGCGGTATATTCGCCGCCCTTGCGTTCCTGCTGCTGTGCGTGCTGATCGCCGCCCTGGTGTTCCTGGTGTTCACGGCGCGGCGCATGCTCAAAGAAAACGTCGCCCCGGCAGTCGATTCGCTCAAGGATTCGCTGGACAATGTTCGTGGCACCACGGAGTTCGCTGGCGAGACGGTCGTCTCGCCCATCATCCGGGTGTACTCGGTCGTGCGCGGTGTGCGCGCCGGTGTGGGCGCGGTGACGAACCTGCCCGGCCGTGTGCGCGGGCGCCGCGGAGGTAGGAAACGGTGAACGAGGGCCCTCGCCCCGCACCGGCGGCAGACGCCAACTCCGTCGTCGACTGGGCGCGCGCGCTGGCGCTTGGCATCCGCGACACCGCCCGTGACATGCTCGATGCCGGCCGCGATGAAGCCCGCGACGCCTACAACGAGTATTGGCGGCGCTACGACGCGAAGACGAAGCTCCGAAGCGAGCGGCGGCGCCGTCAGCGGTAGCGCCGGCCACCGCGTCTACACGTTCCCGGTGCCGGGGCGCCCGGGACTCTCTACACCGAGCAGCTTGTTCCACAGCCGGTAGTCCACTGTCTCCTTGCGTACGTACCAGTTCTCCGGGGTGGCCACCATGTCGCCGCTGGCAGTGAACTCGCGGCAATCCCCCGCAAGGTCGATGTAGGTCGCTCCCTGGGCAAGTGGCTCGCCCGTGCGCAACACCGGGATCCGGCGCAACTCGTCTTTCGCCAGGTCGCGAAGGACGCTGTGTGTGTTCCCGGTATCGCCGGGGTGGAGTGGTGATCCCGGCCCTCCGCCACCGTGAAGCTGGCCCGCGACCGCATTGGAGCCCAGGTCGTCGCGGTAGTCCGGTGCGTGTGGTGTGCGCGCCTCGCTGTGCTTATCCGCCATGTTGGTGCCCCCGTATCCCGCTGTTGGCGTGGGAATCGCTGCTGTGGCGAGCGCGGTGCTTCTCGCGGCACTGCTTGCCACGCCTCGACGTCCTTCGCACCGTTCACCGGCCGATGCTACGCGCCGCTGTGCTTCGAAGGTGGCAACTCGCCCGCGACCGAAGTTACGTCCCGCTCGCAGTGCCCGGGGTGACGCGAAGAGGCCCGGCATTTCGCCGGGCCTCGCCTGCAGGGAGATGAACGCTGCAGTGCCGTTAGGCTTCGACCTTCAGGGCGGTCGCCATGCCGAAGAAGCCGGATGGCGTCTCCGCGTGCGAGAGCACGTGGCAGTGGAAGACCCAGACGCCTTCCTCTGTACATTCGACGAGGGCGTCGTACCGGCTGCCGGGCGCCACGTCGATCGTGTCGCACTTGTACGGCTGCGGGAGCGGCCAGCCGTCCTTCGCCGTGATGAGCATGGGCATCCCATGCAGGTGCAGCGGGTGGTTCATGAAGCCCGCGTTCATGTAGCGAATGAGCAGCCGGTCGCCGAGCTTGGCCGTGAACATCTCTGTCGCTGGCCAGCTCTTGCCGTTGATCGTGAAGCCGAGCGAGGTGTCGTTTACGACAAAGATCCACTCCTTGTCGTACTGCGGCATCGTTGAGGGGTCCTCCGGGTCGATGATGAACGCCCCGAGCAGGCCGCGGTTCACCTGGTCAGCCGAGTTGTGGTGCGCGTGGTACATGTGTGTGCCCGAGTTGCGCAGCTTGAACTCGTAGGTGAAGGTTTCGCCCGGCTTGATGGGGTCCTGGGTCAGGCCGCCAACACCGTCCTGGGAGAAGGGCACGAACAGGCCGTGCCAGTGGACTGCCGTGCTCTCTGTCAGGTTGTTGGTCACGTTGATGCGGACGGTCTCACCCTGCGTCGCGCGGATGACCGGGCCGGGGATCATGTTGTTGTAGCCGCGGGCCTTCTCGATGTTGCCCGGCTCCGTCTCCCACTCGACCTCGTCGACCGTGAGGTTGAAGACCTTCACATCGCCGTCCATCGTCCATTCGAGCGGTTGGTTGCCCTTGCCCTTGGTGAGCGGCGACTCCTGGTTATCGAGAAATTGCTGGATGCCGGCAGAGTGGTCGTGGTCGATGTCCTCCCACTCCTCCTGGGAAGCGGCCGTTACTGCCGCCGCTGGCGTCTTTGTGTCCTTGTAGTCGACGTTGTTGGCGGCATCGGCGCCGTCGTCGTTACACGCTGCAGCGATAAGCCCACCCGCCATAGGGACGGCCGCGCCAACAGCGGCCGCGCGCTTGAGGAAGCCCCGGCGGGGGACGCGAACAGTCTCAAATTGTGCCATGGATGTCCGTTCCTTTGTTACAGGGTATGACGAGTGTCATATTTAGCGGTATAACACAGGACGGCCGAACGGTCGGGAAGGATGGGGCCCTAAGGTCATTTGTGTTATTTGTCACGAACACCGGTGTCATCAATATCGATGCCACATGCCCGTGACCGAGCAAAATTCCTGGACGCCGTAGGCAGCCCTGGGGCCCCGGTGGGGTGTGCTACTCGGCGTCGAATTCGCGGGGGAACGGAAGCGCGGGAACTGCACCGTGGAGGCGGCCCCGCATCCGTTCGGCGAGAAGCGCGGCGCGGGGCGCGGTGGTGGCGACCAGCAGCCACAACGCCACCAGGGACGCGGACCCGAACAGGATCGATGCGGTCACATCGGTGGGCCAATGGGCCCCCACCCAGAGCCGCGAATAGGCCGTCAGCAGGATGGCCACCAGGGCGGCGAGGCGCACGGGCAACACTGCCCGCGGCGGCAGAAGCGCCCCGGCGAGCAGGATCCACGCTCCGAAGAACGCCACTGCCATCGACGTATGGCCACTGGGGAACGACGTCCCGGATGGGTACTCAAGGATGTTGATCGAACCCGAAGGGCGCGGCCGGTCGACCAGGAGCTTCATCACATGATTCGCCGGTGCGACCAGGGCGGCCAGCACGAAAAATGCCCCGGCATCCCAGCGGCGTAGCGCCACCAGCGCCAGGATCGTCGCCAGCCACATCGCGGGGATGCCCTGCGTGTGAAGCCAATCGTTGAAGAGCCAGGCGAGTGGCCGCATGCCGCCGACGTCCTGGGCCGCCCGCATCGTTGGACTATCGACCGCCGCAGGTTCGCCGGCCATCACGAATACGGTGAGGGCCAGCCCGGAGGCAACAAGCGCGACGAGGACGTTGAGTGTAGGGCGGAGCGCCGGCAGATGGATGGCGGCCGGGGGCGCCGCGGGGCGCTCGGGCGATGGTGCGATCAACAGTCGAACCTCAGGCGAAGACGCGCCAGGGAATGTGAACCGCCTCACGTTTCACCGTAATAGACGGCGGGGCGGACCATGGTTAGCCAGCCTCAGATATAGAGAGGTTCTTTATCATATATTCGGCTGTTGAATCGATGTAGAGGAGAAGAACTGCTCAGGCCCCGGGCACGGTGGCGGGAAAGACATCGGCGACGGGCAGTGAGAAGCCCTCGACCGGGAAACCGGCGTCGTCGCTGGTGAGTATTCCGCCTTCGACGAACCGGTGCGAATCGCCGTTTGGGCGGTGGACCGTGATGGACCGCCCCGCAGGCCGGACGAGCCACACGCGCTTGGCCCCGGCGGTGAGGTATTCCTGTGCTTTCATCTCGCTGTCGCGCTCGAGGTCGGAAGGGGAGATCACCTCGATGGCGAGCGTCGGCGGGCCGGGGAAGTAGCCGATAGGTTCACCGGCCTTCGCGAGTGTCGCCGCATCAATCCAGTACACATCTGGCGCAACTATGCGGTCGGGGTTCTCGCGCAGCAGGAAGCCAGTCTCGAACTGGACAACGCCCAGTTCGTGCGCCTCCACGAACGCGTCGAGGGCACGGAAGACGCGGCGCGCGAACACGCCATGTTGGAACGCGGGTGGGGGCATGTGGATCACCTCACCGTCGAACAGCTCCATCCGCCTGCCCTCCGGGTCGTCGGGCAGGTGCATGAACTCCTCGGCGGTGAGGAGCCGGGGCCGGGATGCCGTCGTCATAGCGCTCATCCTACCGCAACCGCGGCGATTCTACTCGCGTACGACCCGCACGGAGCGTCAGACGGCCAGCTTCACGTCGGTGATACCGGGCACCGGATAGGCACGGGCGAACTCGGCGACTTCCTGCCGCACCGTCTCGCGTACGCCATCGCCATCCGGGTCCTTCACCACGCGCAGGATCCAGCCGGCCACGCGCTTCATCTCGTCCGGGCCCATGTCGCGCGAGGTCAACGCCGGTGTACCGAGCCGCAGTCCGCTGCCCACGTAGGGCGGGCGCTCGTCGTAGGGGATCGTGTTCCGGTTGGTGATGATCCCCGCTCCCTGGAGTGCGTTCTGCGCCTTCAGGCCGCTGATCCCGACGGAGTTGCAGTCCGCGAGCAGCAGGTGGTTATCGGTCCCGCCCGAAACGAGCCGCAGCCCGCCCGCCTGCAGCGCCTCCGCGAGCGCCTTCGCATTTTCGACGATGCGGCGCGCGTAGTCTGCGAACTCCGGCTGTAGTGCCTCGGCGAAGGCCACCGCCTTCCCGGCGATCGAGTGCATGTGGGGGCCGCCCTGTGTGCCGGGGAACACGGCCTTGTCGATCGCCTCGGCCAGCGCCGCCGTCGAGAGGATCATGCCGCCGCGTGGGCCGCGCAGGGTCTTGTGCGTCGTGGTCGTGATCATGTCGGCATGCGGCACGGGCGAGTCGTGCTGGCCGCCGGCGATGAGCCCGGCAATGTGCGACATATCGACCATGAGCAGCGCGCCGCACGCCTTCGCCACCTGGGCGAAAGCCGCGAAATCGATCTTCCGCGGGTAGGCGGTGTAACCGGCGACGATGACCTTCGGCTTCGATTCGAGCGCGAGCTTGCGTACGGCAGCCATGTCGATGACTTCCGATTCGCGGTCGACGCTGTAGGGAACGAAGTTGTAGAGCCGCCCGCTGAAGTTGACCGGCGAGCCGTGCGTCAGGTGGCCACCCTGGTCGAGGCTGAGGCCCATGATGGTGTCACCCGGTTCGACCGTGGCCAGGTAGGCGGCCATGTTCGCTTCCGCACCGGAGGTGGACTGCACGTTCGCGTGTTCGGCGCCGAAGAGCTGCTTCGCGCGGTCGATAGCGAGCGATTCGAGGCGATCGCTGTGCTGGTTGCCCGCGTAGTAGCGCTTACCCGGGTAGCCCTCGGCGTACTTATTGGTGAAGACGGAGCCAGTGGCTTCGAGGACGGCTGCCGAGGCGTAGTTCTCGCTCGCGATCATCTCGAGCGATTCGACCTGGCGCGTCCGCTCGTCGGCGATGATTGCGGCGACATCGGGGTCGCGCTGCGAAAGGGCGCTCATAGGGCCTCCGGGTGCGCTTGGGGGATGAGCGGATCGTACCAGAGGCGTGGGTGTGGGTCAGGGTGATGCAGGCGGCGGGCACTTGCGCTTCTCCGATGCCGGCGGAGGCCGCTCACCAAGTCCGGCTTAGTCCTCGTCCGTGAAGAAGTCGGTGTCGATTTTTCGAACCTCGTAGACCGCCTTGGTGGTCACACCGAGGCCGACGTCGTACATCATTGCCGCCAGCTGCTGCCCATCCACGAGGACGATCCGCTCGTTCATCCGCTCCGCGTCAGAGTAGGCGTCTCGCGTGAAAGTGGACGATGTAATGAGTACGCCCTTTTTGGCGCGGTGTGCCGCGAGGGCGCCGGCGAAAGCGCGAACTACAGGTGCACCGACACTCCCTTCCCAGCGTTTCGCCTGGATGTACACGAGGTCGAGTCCTAGCTTGTCTTCTTTGATAACGCCGTCGATCCCGCCGTCTCCACTGCGCCCGAGGGTTTCGCCAGAATCTGGTGTGCCACCGTAGCCCAACCTCAGTAGGAGTTGCACCACCAGCCGCTCGAAGAACGCCGGTGACATCGCTTTGACGGCTCGCAGCAACTCATCCTCGATGGAAGCCCGGATGCGCTCGTAACTGGTGTCCAATTCCTCTTCGGGGTCGAGTGGGATCGGCACGGCAGCAACGGACGCATCGCCCCGCTTGGCTCTCGAACTCCCCCTCCACTCTCGCATCTCGGGGAAGCGGTCCGTGAGCAGTCGCGTGCTAAGGGATGGAAGACTCTCTTCGAGGACCTGTTTCCCCCGGGAAGTGATACGAACCGTGCCACGTGCTTCAGATTTCAATAGCCCGGCCTTGAGGAGGTAAGCCCTCGCCCAGTGGACGCGGCTGCGAAAGAGGGGCCCCTTCCCGGAGGGCCGCAACTGTGTTCGCTCCGATTCCGAAAGTCGGAACTCGTCTGCGAGCGCTCGGTGCAGTTCCGAGATCGAGTAGGTATCGCCATCGGAAATGTGCTTCAAGAGGGGAAGCATCAACGTTTCGTAGTCAGGAATGGCCAACTCGCTCCTCCCGCCGTAAAGGCGCCCCGATTATCCCCGTCGGCCGGTGTACCGCAACCTGGGGCGTGTCGATACGCTACCCCTTACCCGCCCGCCCTTTGTACAATCACAGGTGGAGAGGTGTCCGAGTGGTTGATGGTGCCGCTCTCGAAAAGCGGTGTGCAGCGATGCACCGGGAGTTCGAATCTCCCCCTCTCCGCCACTTTCCCACCCTTCCCCTCCCCACCCCCCAATTTACGATTCACGAACAG
>Ga0265293_10003813_pt1 | contig 27476 bp, 31 predicted proteins | sample Munlanlewell138R_FD_192505 | JGI IMG/M metagenome (GOLD analysis project Ga0265293, IMG submission 192505) | Leachate microbial communities from a municipal landfill in Southern Ontario, Canada - Leachate well 138R | ecosystem: Engineered > Solid waste > Landfill > Unclassified | place: Canada...
CGACTACCCTGTGCAGAGCGCATTTACTCGATTAACCAGAGGCTTGGCCTTGCTTCCGGACCGGTCAGGGCTACCCGATTAGCTTTTAACACCAAGTGTGGCTCGCTCGCATACAACCGGCGCTGACACGCCGCCGCCAGCAAATTGTGTTCGGGTTTATTTGGCAATCTCTCTGCGAAGAACCCGAGGAACCCGCAGTTCATCCGGGCGCTACCCGGCCTCTCGGTTGCTGGCGGGCCGGATTCGAACCGACTCTGAATTGGATAGGCTTTTGAATTACGTTGCGAGACCCCTGTGTCTCGTCGTACCCACCATGCGGCTTTCGTTGCCTGCGTGTTCCCACCACGCCGCCGCCAGCAAGTCGTTACATCCAGTGATCATTCCGTGCTTCTTGTGGCAAGTTGTCTTTATTCCACCGGAAGGGCAGTTGGAGTTGTTCTTGTACTGGAATTTCTTCAATGACAATATCCAACTTGAGTTCCATCTCCGTCACGGTCACTTTTTGCTTGTCTGGATCGTAGTGGATAACGCAGAGCATGTTGGGTTTCATCCGCTACCTCCTACATCTATTATACAGTTTGCCCCTTCTGCCAGCCCCGTCGAGTGCGTCACCATGATGAATTGCACCCCGGCCTTCTCGCTGATTTCTCGCAGCACCTCCGCTGCCACCGGTTGCAGGTCTTCTTGCAAAAACCTAAACGGTTCGTCCATCAGCATTATGGGCCGTGGCCGTGGCTTTAATTGCCCCCACAAAGCCACCCGCAAGCCCCAGGCGGCCATTTCTACCGGCCCACCACCCGCCAGTAGCTGCCCACTGGGCAACACCGGCCTAAACCGCTGTCCTTTGCGTTCAAACTGTATCTGCGCCTCTATGGTACCTCTGGCCGTAGGTGCAAACTCCACCACCACCCGGTAGGGATCGGGAAACACGGATTGCAGGGCGCGGGAAGCCACTGAAGACAGTCGGATGGAAATGCGCTGTTGCAAGGTTTCACCAACTGCCGTGACGATGGCGATGGCGGCTTCACACAACCGCTTTTCCTTCACCGCCTGTATGCGTGCCTTTTTGGCCACTGCCAGTTGTCGCTCATATACTGAGCGTTGCCCCGCAGCTTCAGCCACCTTGCGCTTGAGTTCATTTAGCATCCACCACCGCCTTTATCGCGTCCAGTTGCTTTCTCAACGCCTCCTGCATTTCCTCCAGTTCCTTTTCCCATTTCTTCAACGCCCTTTCCACCTTTTTGGGGTCACTGCTTCCGGCCAGTTCCTCCAAGCTTTCCTTCACCGATTCGATACGGCCTTGGATCTGGTCGGCCTTGGATCTTGCCACTTGAAGCATTTTTTCATATTTGACGATCTCATCAATTTCCGGCATGGTCACTCTCCCAAAATCTTGCGCTGTACTTCTGCGCGGGTTTTGCGCTGCTTGAAATACTCCAACAACGCAGACATGAAATTCAACTCCTCGCCTTCTTCCACCCCGTCCAGCATCGCGCCCACCGCTTCCATGTCCCCGGCCCAGGCCGCGTTATGGGTTTCGGTCCTTGGATCAATCAGGTTGTCTTCGTGTGGTATTGTAATCCGATCCACCTTGCCGTCGTGGTAGTAGTAAAACCCCGGTTGGTGGGTTTCGGTAATCCGCTGCCGGGTCATGCTACCGGGGTTCACCAACCAGCGGCCACGAAACTGAACGGCAAACGGTTGGTGGTTGTCACCGGTCACTATCAGCTTGTACCGTGGGAACTTCCGCAGCAGTGCCTCAGCCGTTCCCGCACCGGTTTCCTTGATCTGCCCTGGCCACAATTCGCTGTTCCGGTCCTTCAGCACCATCATGTGGGCCACGGCTACATCGTTTTCATCTTCGGACGGAACTACATCCACACCCCAAGGAAAACCGTCATAGGGGCAAAATTTGTCTGGAATGTGTCGCACTACACGGGCTTCGATCAATACACCCAGGTTGCCTCGGCGCAGTTGCGAAAGCTGATGATAAGGGAGATCATGTTGGCCTGGAATGCCATATACATTTATTTTCCAGTTGGACAGGGTGTTAATCACCCGTGAAAACATCCAGGAAGGCCAACCAGTGGCACGGTGACAGATGTCCCCGGCAATCACCACTTCGGCATCATGCTCATAGGCAAAGTCCAAAATGTAAGACAGTTTGTCTATTTGAAGACTTATCCAGTCCTCCAGGCTCTCGGCACGGCAAGCGGGCTTGTCCGGTCTCAGGTGCAGATCGGCACAGCATACGATTCTTTCACTCATTTCTTCCTCCTTCACGGCTTCCATTTGTTCTTCCAGTACAGCCGAGTGCCGCAGTCCGGGCAGTACTTGAACCAATGGTAGATGTTTTCTTTGTGGCAGTGCGGACAACGATAATGGCCGGAATACACCTCATCATGCCGCATGTAATCTTCGCCATCTTCTGTTGCGGATATGTACACGCGCTTTTTCATTTCTTCCTCTCGATGCTTTGGCCGCACAGTGGACACACTGGCGGTAGGTTATCGCGGATCTCTTGTATTTTCTCCTTTGCACACCGCATCATATAGGCTTGGTTCGCTTGCGCTTTGTTCAAGGAATCCAGTTGTGCCAACAGGATGTTCCCTTTTTCGATATTGGGTCTGGTGTTCTCCACCTGTTTCCATAAAGAACGACATTCTTGGATTGCCTCTTCCGTCTGTAAAATCCGCTCCGCCCACGCCAACTCCTGTCTTTTTAGCCCTAACTCACGGCTGTATTTTTCCACTACATCAATTTTTTTTGTTTCTAAGTCGTTTATACTATTATACAGCCCACGCGCGGTTTTGGTACGCTCTGACAGCACTTCCACCAACTTTTTTTGTTCGTTCAGCACCTGCTGCTCTTCCACCAACTGCGCCAACAACTTGCGCCCCTCGGCCACCGTGCCCTCCAACCGCCGCACACCGGCTTGTGTCTGCTCCGCTGCCACCACCATGCCTTCGGCTTTGGCAACCCATTTCAGGTCTTCCAGCCGCATGGCGCAATCGTCTATCACTGCTTGTTGCCGGTTGGTTTCCTTCTCCCACCCACGCAGTTCCGAGGCCAGCCGTTTCATCGTGGTGTGGATCTCATCCAGGCGACAGTGCCGGTTGACCACCGCACCAAATTCCCCGGCTGTCAACTGCATCGGGTACAGGTTGTTGGCTTGGCCCTGAAAGTTGATGTCTTCCAGTGCCAGTAGGTTGGCCACTTCATCCGGCACACCGGCACCGATGGCCCGGTACTCCCCTTTGGTTCTTCCGTGCAGGGTTTCGTACCGGTTCTGTCCCTTCTCACGGTATCTGCCCACCATCACACCATCGGCAAAATGCAACTCCACAGCCGTTTCACGATCACCGCCCCAACTCTCCACCGTGTCACCGGGCGGTTTGCCAGTGACCACCCAAGCGATGGCGGCTAAGATCGTGCTCTTGCCTTGGTCGTTCGCACCGACGATGGCGTTGACCCCCGATTGAAACGCAAACTTGGTGGGTCGCTTGTAGCACATGAAGTTTTTAAGGCGGATGGTTTTGAGGGTCTTATCGGGAACCATTGGTTGAGCCTCATAGACCAACGAAACTTCGGTATGGTCTCGCAAAGTGTGATCTTGAGGATACGCCAAGTGCTGTCCGCTCCTTCGCGTTCCATAGCTTCTGCCAAAGTGAGCATCGGGCCACCCTCTGTGAAGTGGCCCCCGTAAGCTGCTCGGCCTATTTTATATCCTTCGTACATCGCCAAATATCCGCTGGGTTTTCTACAAAAAATTCCGTGTCAATGTACACAATTCTTGGCAATGCCTCATGCACCACAGTCATCTTGCTGCCTATGGGCTGGTCCATGTGTATGTTGGGGCCGAACGGCAAGGGGAAAAAGAACAGCAGCGGCTTGCGGTCAGCTTTCCAGCACAGCATGGGAATCTTGCCGATCTTCTGGCATTCCTTTTCCAGGTTCAGCCAGTATTCCCACAGCCCACCCTTGGATGGTTTGGCCTTGAAGATCTCGCTGATGCGCCAGTGGTTGTATCCACGGCGGATTTCCACCCGCACCCGGTCGGTAAACCAAGCATACTCGGCATCCAGGCAACACATATCCCCATCGCTGTTGCACGTTTGCTTGTTCTGCTTCAGGCGCTGAGTGGCGCGGGCACCACTTCCGGCTGTGCGCCAAAAGATGTCATCCCTTTCACCGTGGGTGATCCAAAGGGAAAACTGCTTGCACAGTTCCCGCTCAAATGAAGATCCTTTGTTGTGCCCACCGCCTATTTTCATTTATTTCTCCGATCATCCAATTCAGGGTGGTTTTTCACCGTGTCGCACATACACAACACGCAGAACAAAGCTGCCCCCAGGTGGTGTTTCTTGATCCCGTATTTTTCCTTGGATTCAAGATCGTAGTCTTCTCCGTCGTAGAAAAAGGCAGTCATGTGACGTTTCAAGGCATCCATCATGACAGTAATGGGAAAGCCTTCGCGCCAGCTTTCACGGGAATACTTCACCAACCCTTCTTGGTAAGTAGGTTCCAGAAAATCCCGCAACAAATCATCGGGAATGAGGCTTAACTGGGGTTTGCCTTCTTCAATATGGTTCTTGGGTGCGGTCACGCCCACTCCTCCTCACGCATGTTGAACCCGAATTCCTCGCACACATCTTCCAACCCTTCTTCATCCAGCCTGAATGGCTCCGGCTTGGTCCCATACGGCACCAACCGCGCTCCTTTGTATGGCAATTGGATGAAGCGTAGGTTTCTGGAAACAATTCCATCCCGTTGCGCTGATTCTATTGCACGCACCTTAGACGGCGAAACCGGTTGGCCGATAACATATGCAGCGGCAGTTTTTAGCCCTACCCCACACACTCCAGGCAATCCATTGTGCGTTCCCGCAATAGCCGTTGCCATCACCCATTCCTGCGGTGACAGCCCGTGTTCGTTGAACAGATCCATCATCGTGTAATTGCGGTTGTGGTTTGGCCGGTACATCGTAGCCCTGTCCAACAATTGAAATAGATCATCATCACTACTGATAATCCAAATCTTTCCGATCTTGGGGTTTTGGTGTCCCCATTCCACAGCACTGGCAATGGCGTCGTCTGCCTCAAACCCTCGGCGTTCAATGTGGTGTCGAAACCCCAACGGCTCCAGTACGCGGGGCCGCAGCAAGTTCATCTGCTGGAAGAACTCTTCTTTCATCTTTAGTTCTTCCGGTGTCACCACCTTCTTGCGTGCGGCTTTGTAGTCTGGAAACTCCTCACGACGCAACGAAAAAATGCTGTCCCAGGCGAAGAACAACGCAGCATTGGACGGAAACAGCCGCCGGATGCGATTGACTTGGTTCAGTACTCCGTATAGCACGCCGGTTGGCTTGCCGTTGAATTGTAGAGGGCTTGTTGTCCACTTTGCCCTATGCGCCAAATAGCTCACATCGAATATCACCAACGGCATGGGATATTCTGCCGGTTGCCGCCGGGGCGTTATTGGTGTTCTAAGTGAAGCGCGGTTTTCTGTTGATGTCTGCTTTTCGCTCTTGGTCATCCCAAGCCTCCTGAAGTTGTCGTTGCACTTCCGCCCACAGTTGTAGGTTCTCCTCGATGCTTTTCAAAACACCATTTCGGTAGCCTTTCAGATCCAGGTCGGGGCATTGGATCTGCGGGCCGGATTTCTTCCAATAACTTGAATTGTCCAACAGGTAGTCTACAGCACTGCCAATATCGTCCACACCTATTTGGTAATAGACCGGAAACTGCACGTCGCGCCACTTGCCGGTCAGTTTGTTTTTGGTGGTCTTGGCGATGATCTTGCTGCCAATTTTCATCTTGTTGGTGGCCTGGATCTGCCCCGCCTTGGCCAACCAGAAGATGTGGCAAGCGTAAAACTCCAATGCCTTGCCCCCTGCGCGGGTCTTCTTCTGAAAGCCGATGGGTTCGATGTTGTCGCGGGTTTGGCTGATAATGACAATGGCCGATTTGGTTTTTTCGATTTTCACCGACAACACCCGCAACACTTCACTAGCCCACCGGGCTTTCTCCATCTTGTAGCTACCGGTCTCCTTGCCCTTGGCCATATCGGCGGCCCTGGCCAGTTCCTCCGTGGTGGTAATGGCATCGAAGCTATCCAGTATTGCAAACACGGGGCGATCTTCTTCCAACAGTTGCAACATCCGGCCATAATACTGTTGAATGGTTTCCGGCGGGGTGTACTCTTCCAGACTGCACACATCGGCCACATAGTTGTGGCCTTCGTTCAGCCGTGCCACCAATTTGCGCCCAAACAGCCGCACCAGATCGAAATCCGGTGGCTCGCACCCATCGTAAAGTAGGATGTAATCATCGAACTTCGGATCATTGGCCATCTCAGCCATGCCGGTCAGGGCAAGCATTGATTTACCGGCACTGCTATCTCCTATCATGTTCACCAACCGCCCCGCACCGTAGCCACCGATGATGCAGTCGCTCAATGCGAGGTTCAGCAGCTTACAGCCGGTCGGCAGCAGCAACGTCCCGCTTGCGGTTTTTTCTTGTTGGCTTTTTGGGACGACCTCGTTTTTCTGCTTTGTCAGTTGTTCCGGTGGCGCTTTCCTTCTTCTTGTAATACTTTTGGACTTTGACTCGTTCATTGTTTTTTACCCCGTCCACAATCTGCTGAAGTTTTTCTTGTTCCACCATCCACCGGTTCCCAATTTGCGTAGCGATTGTGACAGGTTCATCGCCAACAAACACGCCAAAACGCGCCCAGGTGTACAAGGTATGATATTTGATTGGAACCCCATTTTCGTTGAGAAATTCCAACCCTTGTTTTAGTTCAATACGCATGACTTCCTCCACTGTTTTTGGGTGGTCCCCCATATAAGAGACCACCCCGTCAACTCACTTCTTTTTTGCCTTGCGGCGTTCCGCCGAAATGCGATTGAATTCTTCCTGGCAATCCTCCCACACTTCACAAGTATCGCATTCATCCAGCGCGTTACAATCCTCACCCCACTTACCACCAGCAGGACATCCGCTGTCGTTTTTCTTCTTCGGCTTGCGACTGCGCTTTGTTTCTACTGGCGCAACATCTGCTTTTTTCTTGGGGCGACCCCGGCGCGGCGGTGGCGGCTCTTCTTCCTCGTCCTCTTCTTCTTCCTCGTCCTCTTCTACTTCCTCGTCCTCTTCTACTTCCTCGTCCTCTTCTACTTCCTCGTCCTCTTCTACTTCCTCGTCCTCCGGTTCAGGGGCAGGAGCGCGTCGGACCTTTTTCTTGGATGTTTCTTCCTCTTCTTTCTCTTCTTCCTCGATGGGAATGCCCAAGAACTCTGCCTCCAATTCCTTATAGTCGAGAACGATCAAGCAGTCATCCAACGCGGGAAGCTCTTCCAAAATCGTTGGGTCTTGCGGCTTGCGTCGAGGGATGAAGTCGATACGGTCTGCTTCCAGGAACTTGTTGGTGCCCATAGACGCTTCGGCAAAGCGCACCTTGACATCCAGACCATCCACCAGATCCGCGAAACCGGCCAACTCATCGGGATTTTCGTTGATTTCCCGGTTAAGCATTTTGGTGAAGTTGTGAAAACTGATTTCCCAAGACATCACTTCGTTTGGGTTCAGTGGGTCCACAACCAGAAACAAATCCCGGTCCTTGGCCCGCATTTGGGTCAGTTCGTCCTGTGTAGCATCCCCACTGCGTTTGCGCTCCAGGGCATACTCACAGATAGGGCAGCGTTTGCCAAAGGTGGTGGGACAGATGCGGGCCTTTTCTTCCGGCCCTACGCTGAAGTGGACCTTCATCGGACGCCGATACCACAATTCTCCTGCCGGTACCCGGTCGGGGTGATTTTTGTCCGTAACAATGTAGGGCAAGATTCGGACTACTTGTGTTCCCTTGACAGGCTTGAAGAAATCCAATCCCACATTGTAGGTAGTTCCGCCACCACTTGATTTGGAATTTTCCACCGCACGCTGCTTCACGCGGTCGCGGTTCATGCGGGGTACTTCCGCTGCCTTGGTTTTTCTGGTCGAAATTGCCATGTTTTTCTCCTTTTAGCGTCTGCGAGTCATTGCTTTTCTTACTGATTGATTGGCCTTGGTCTTGTTGTACTCGGCCCGGTCTTCTGGCGTAGTGGTGGGCACAGCATAGTATTCCTGGCCGTGCAGTCGCACCAAGTTTTCCAATGTGGCCTTGCGTTGGTCCAGTGCTTGGACTTCTGCCTTGAGGATTGCAGCCTTACGTTGGGCTTCACGCAGATCAGCCAAGGCTACAAGATACCGCTCGTCACGAGAAACCCAAGACGACACCATGGCTTCAGTGAACTTCCCTGCCTTTGCCGCCAAATCATCACGCGCAGCTAAATCCAGGTCGGCCTTGACCTTTTCCAACCGATCCTTGAGTTCGTCCACTTCGGCAGTGGTCTCTGCCAACTGCTCCGCATACTCCAAAAACAGTGCCGGTTGACCTTCCCACTCTTTGTCCAAGAGCCTCCGGTCCACTTCAAATCGCGAATCTGTTGATAGTTGGCCCAATTTATTCACCTCCTTTCGCATAGTCTGATGTTTATATTATACAGACGATGACGATTTTTAATGCACTTCTATTTTGTATTCTTCTTTTCGGAACCAGTTGCCATCCACCGGTGTTGCATCTATTTCAATCTCCAGCGGCACAATGATCCAATCCCACGCCTTTCGCAACTCCTCACACCATATACGGTGAACGTTCACGGCAAAGTGTTCGAACACATCTGGCGCGGTGGAAAACATCCCCGAATCATGCACCTGACCACAGGGCAACACATCTTGCTCCAACCGTTGTTCCGCAATCCACTGCTTGGTCAATGCCTTGGCCTTTAGCAAGCAGTGGAAAGCTGGTCCTTGAATGGGGTAGTTCACCACCTCGTTCTTTCGCATTGGCCCCTGACACCGGAATCCGGTCAGGGTTTCAAAATACCCATTGCGCAAATACCGTTTCCAGAACTTCTCTTTCCATTGGTTATACACCCTGAATCGTTCGTTCCAAAAATGGTCCTCCACCTTGCGGATATGCTTCATAAAACGAAGCTCTGTTCCCAGGCCGTGCTTTTTCAGGTGCTTAATCAGCGACACGCCCTGCGCGGTTTCGCAATCCTGCGCCCACTTCCACAACCCCGGCCCCGTGTTTTTCCAATAAGAGCCATAGAATTCTGGAAACACAAATTGGTTCTTCGCGCCTTGTCTTGCTGCTTTGGAAACCTCGTCCAGTTCCAGTTTGTAGCACTCCATTGCCATATCACGATGCATATCGGTGGTCTTATCAGTGATGTACTTGATCATTTGCGGGTCTTTATGTACACAGGCACTCACCCGCACCTCGATGCCGCTATAATCCACTTCCACCAACCGATGCCCTGCTCTTGGGTATACTGCACGACGACAGGCTCTTTGTGCAATCTTGTCTCGTATTGGAACGTTCTGCAAATTTGGACTGGAGGAAGAATTATGCACACAAATTTCGTTGGCAAAAAAATTATGAAAATCTTCCACTTCAATATCGTACACATCTACTTTTTCTTTAATCCACTCCACTTTTGTTATTACATGGTTCCCTGGTTTAAATTCTCCAAACTGGTTTCCCCATTTTCTATTAAAATGTTCAAACACCATTCTGTGTTCTAAAACACTATTGCCGTATTTCAAATGTCCTGTAAAACGCAAAGTATCGTCTACACGGCAACAAGATAAAACACGCACTTTTGGTAAATGCTTGCTCTCTCCATCTTTTCTGTAATCATAAAATTTTGGATCAAGTTTTTGTGCTTCTTCATAAGAACCATCAATAAGCCTGATAAGGTGTTCTGGAGTCACGTCCAAATACCCGGAACCGTGCCCACCCAGGCTTTGCCAATGAACTCGAACAACCTCACGATGTCCGGTCTTTCCTGCCCATACCACTTTTCGTATAGCTGGATTCAGATCATTATCAAAACAATAAATAGGATCTCCAATTTTTACTTCTTCTATTGGGATTCCATTCGGACAGTCTTCAAAATTTTTACACACAAGAATCTTGGTTCCTTTAGCAACGCAAGAGCGGAAAGTTCTTGCGGAGGCCAAATGGTAAAACGGACGCATAATGCCATCCGATCCGATTTCCCTTTCCCATCCGGTAAGATAGGTGCCAGCAATCTTTTCCAGCTTGCGCATTTCAAGCACATCAGCTACCAACGGTGCTTTGTTCTCCAATTCTTGCAGCACTCCCACGTCAACGCTCGGCTTGCCTCCAGGTGTCGTTTTTCCTATTGGCAGTTTCATGTGATCAAACAAAACCCAGGCAAGCTGTTGTGTGCTGCTGAATTTCAGTTTGTCCCCATATTTTTCCAACCATGCTTGACCTTCGGGACTCTGCTCAATTCTGCGCAAAACCGCAGCAATGCGTTTCTTGAAGTGCGTCTTTTGTTGCCGGATATAAGCACGATCAACCACCACCCCATTCTCTTCATCATCGGCCAATATCATCGCACCTTCCAACAACAACTGGATACCGTCCCAAGGCGCATCACCAGCTTCGAACCGTCTGCTTTGTATGTCGGCAATCCGTGCCGTGCATAGTGCATCCATGCCACAGTACCGCAGCAGCTTCTCCCTCGGTGCTTCCAGCACTCTGTTCATGCCCAACGATGAGCTTGCCTTCAGGTATGGGCTGATCTCACTGCTGTAGTCGGTGATGCCCAACTGGACGTAGCTTTGAAACTTCAAACCGGAAATGTGCCCACGGTTGTCCAGACAGTGTGCGGCCAGCATCGTGTCCCAACACCAGCCGTTGACCGAGGTGCCCAGGCAAACACGGCTCCAACGCTCCTCAAACTGCAAATTCTGTGCGATCTTCTTGGCCTTGGAAGCTAAAAAATCCGCCAGTATGGGTTCCAATCGCGGTGTCATTTGGAAAGCCGCAGCATTGTCATCGCCCCATCCTATGCCCACACAGACGATTTGATGCCCAGGCGCATTGGGTTTCAGCCCCGTGGTCTCGTAGTCGATGGTTACTGCGCCGCTCCCTTCCAACAGGTCTGTCAACAACCGTGCAGCACGGCGCTCGGTCAGGATCTTCACCTGTTCTTCTTGCGGGGGTTCCGGCCAGGGCTTTGGGTGGTCCACCAGTTCGGCAAACCGTTCTATGTCTAGGCTGAAATACAGCGGCACCTGTGGATCGTTGCCGCTTTCGCACCGCAGTACGTAACTGGGATGGAAAGTGGGGCATACCCACGCCCCCAAGTCTTGGTCTGGTGCTTGCCACCCGCGCCACCTACCAATACCGCCCAAACCCCCTTCGCCATCATACCAACGGTGCGCCAACAGCGATTCCAACCCAACGGCACCAAGGACCAAAATGAACCGTGGTTTCAGTTCCTCAATGGCTTTCAGCACCCGTGGACGGCACGCTGAAATTTCATTTGAAGTTGGTGTTCTGTTTTTTGGCGGTCGGCACGCGCAGCTATTCGTAAGCCAACAATCTTCGTACAGGTCGATGTTATACCGCATCAACTCCTTGGCCAACCGTTTGCCCGCATTGCCGATGAGTTGAGTGCCAAGAGGCCCACGTCCTTCTTCTTTGGCTAAAGTAATTTCTCGTGCATAGGCCGCATCCTCCTCCCGGCCCGGTGCTTCGGCAATTACCATTATGCCACGCCTACCCATGCCGCCCGGTTCCATCATTGGGCCTTCACAAGTTTCCTGCAAGCCGCACGGACAGGTGTTGAGCTTTTTTGGTTTTTTCGCGGGTTTTTCCGACATATCAAAAAAACTTTTTGTCATAGTCTTCCCCTATTGGAAAAAACAAGTGGCGGCAGCAAAAAAACCACCGCCACTCATGTTTATAGCTGAAAACCAGATCACTTTTTCGTGGTATAAACGTCCACCCCCAACTCCTTGATCACTTGGGCAATGCCTGTGACATACCACTTTGCATGAACAAGGCTGTCGGTGCCACCGTGCTCCATATAAAGCATGTTGGCGCGTTCGGCCAATTCCTTCTTGGTACACGGACCCATCTTGATAGCATCCACCAAAGAATCAACGCGGGTGTAGCGTTTCTTCTTGCCCTTCTTTAGTGTTTCCTCTTCCTCATCGTTGTCGTCTTCATCTTCCGCTTCTTCAGCCAACTTGGCCCGAACCTCTGCCTTGGCCCGTTCCCGAAGCTCTGCTCTCTTTGCCTCGCGCTTCTTCCCTGCCGCCTTTTTGCCGCCCCTGTGAACCTTCGCCAGCGGCTCCGGCAACTCCACGCCCATCTTTTGCAGCAGTTCAAGGGTTTCAATGGCCAAGTACGGGCCACCGCCATCGGAATCCATGCGATCTTGCGCGGGCGTGCCCTTGGGGAAAGCCCTGGCAGCGATGATATCGTCATCGGTCAACAACTCTGCCGTGTCCAGGATGGCTTTGCGAAGTTCGCTTTCGTCGGCATCGTCATCCGCGTCAATGAGCGGATCGGGTTCCAAACAGTTGTTCAGATCATCAGCAACGAAAAGGAGATCACCAAAACCAACACCGTCTGCCGTTTCCTTTTCCTCCGCCACCTCCGGTTCCCTCAACGCCTTGGTTTTCTTCTTCGGCTTGGGCACCCTGCCAATGGGCTTTCCGGTGCCGGGTGGGCGGCCGGGCTTCTTTTTCTTCGGAGCTTCCGGTACTTCTTCCACTTGCTCAGACGCCTTCTTGGACTCTTTTTCCTTCTTGGGCGGACGACCGGGCTTCTTTTTCTTGGTTTCCTCTTCCTTCTTTTTCCTCGCCATTTCTTTCTCCTTTTTGGTTTCGGTTGACGAAAAGCCATTGACATTCTCTCCGCCCTAAAGGGCGGAAGATTCCTGCTTCGCGGAGGCTGCCCGAACTGAAAGCTTAGGTCTTACGGCCTCTCCACAGGCTGCAACGGTGTGCCCCACCGCCAGGATACTTACCGGACTAAGCCGGAAAGACGCCGCTACATCCCCTGCTTGAAAGAAGGGGTCTTGTGACGAAAAGCCAATAAAATTTACATTCCATCTATTATTATACAGCCAACACCAATTTCTATTGCAACACCATCATGCCTTCATCTTTGGAAACGGGAGCATCCGCAATTCATCATAATCCATTCCCAATTCCATTGTGTAGCAATCACGACACAGGCGCGTAAGCAACTGAAAATTGACAGAGACAGGCTTTTTGGGCAATTTTTTTCCACAGTTTTGGCAATGCGTGAAAATCCGAACACCTTTCCACATCCTGCTGGTTTTGGGAATAGCTTTCCGTCTTGAAATGGAAACATAATAAGAATTCGCGGAACCAGTTTGCATAGCGATTCCTTTCATTTCAACCAGTAACTACCAAGGAGTGGTCTGGACATTGCCAAGCACTGCAAACAAACGACATTGTCCCTGCTGTCGAAATCGTCCTCGCGCACCACCAACTGGTTCACCCGCATCAGCCCCATTTTCTTCTCTCCCGGCGCCTGGTTCAACGCCAACATGGAAGTGACATGCCCCAGCTTGCGTTTGTCCTCGGACACATCGCCCATGTCCTGGTTGGTTTTGTTATAGCTGGTCTTCGCAGCTTGCGTGGCGGTGATCACCGCGATGGAGCGTTCTGTGGACAGCCCCCGCAGTGCGGCCCAGGTGGCGTTGATTCGGTGGCGGGTTTCTACTTCCCGCGCATCTTCCGGTGCAAGGATGTCCGCATAGTCTATGACCACCACATCCGCCACCCACCCATCCTGCTTTTCCCACAGGTCCAGCATGGTGCGGATAGTGCGGACGTTGGCTTGATTGCTGGGATAGCACTGAAGGCGGATGGCTTTGCCCCCGGTGCGGCGGGATAGCTGCTGAAGGAAGGCTTTGGCACGGTGCGGCTGAAAGTCGGGCACCCGCTCCCGTTTATACCACCGGCTGCCGATGAAGCGCCTGGGATCTTCCTTCAAGCACCTTATGCACGGCTCATGATCCCGAGCTTCATCCAGTTCCAGCAGCTTCCCGTCTGCCATCATCACTGGGTCTTGGTTTGGGCAATCCCGGCACTCTCCCAACTGGTTCAACCGGCAATCCATCACCGGCACCAATGTGTTGCGGCCACTGCGCTTGCGGCTGGAGCGGAGGACCCAGCCGTGGACACGCCGCCAGTTCTGCGGCGCACTCATATCACCAACTGAGAAGAAAGCCACGTTGCAGCGGTTCAACACCGCCCGCAACGCAAACTCCCACAACCACCACGTATTATGTACCACAATGTTTTCCGAAACAAAGTTGTGATACTTTTCCACAGTCAAATCATAAGTTTGTACCTCACCTGCATAGGATATTTCAACAATTTCATCCCAAAGTACTTGATTATTCAAGTACTTTTTAAAGGAAGCAGAACCTTCCATACCAACAAACGACTGCCACATAAGCGGTTGTTTTTTGTTGGTTTGTAAAATCAATGCTTCTATTTTTCGTCGCCCATAGGTTTTGTATATATCAATGCCCTTTTGGACGCACTCAGCACGCAAAGAATCCAGGAAACGCTTTGCAATCTGCCACGGGATTCTATCAAGAAAAGATCTTTTGATTTTCGTCTTTTTCTCAAGGGCTTTTAATGCTCTGTCGGCTTTTGTACCCATGAAACCGATTTCATCCAGAAAGCGTTTCATGTTGTCATAATCACGAATCTCAACTGCCCATGCACCAGCATGTTCATTTTCTTTGTAACGCAACTTGGACACAATCCCGAATCTGGTTAGCAAGTGGTGCACCTGTTTTGCAAGATATTGATTTGCAACAGCAAAGCCAATATCAGCGCCGTTAGAGGACACCCAACCATCACACGAAAAAAGCGTTTTCAAAAACATTGCAACACTTTCTTTGTCCCCGCGATAAATCAGATCAGGAATGTATTTATCGTAGGACAGCTTGCCCAAAAGACCCTGAGATTCCAATATGTTTTTAACATAATTCTTTCCGTGTATTCGTGCATTCTGTTCCGAATTGAAAACAGTGGCCTGAATACCCTTCCAATAAACACGGCACCCAAAAAATTCAACGCACTTCGTAAAATCTTCTTGCAGTTCAGAATCATCCTTTGTAAATCCCACAGAACCTGTGGATAAAGATCCATCAGCAATAAAATAAGCAAGCATCCGAACCATATATGGATTTAAATGGAGAACACCAAAGAACGGTGTTTCCCTAGGCACTGCTATAAATTCTCCAACAGACAGTTCAGATAATTCCTTCCAACCATCTACTGTCAACAAAGGATGGTTGGATGTTATTTCAACATCCCGTCCACTTTTTGTTCTGATAGCATACACAGGTTTTATTCCATTGTCCCAAAAGTCAGCCACTTTAGTTGGAATGAATCTTCCGGTAGATTCGTCCAAGGAAACTATGTCTGTTCTTCCACTTGCCACCACTGCACTTAGCTGCAAATACTCGCCATTAGCCATCAAAACCCTTGAACGGCCACTTTCGCATTTCCCCCTCTTCTCCGGTGCTTGTATCCCAATGAAGCTATCGCGTTCCACTGGGCCGATCAATTCTCCCACCGCGCCAGGGAACCTGAACAGCACGTCGCCGTCTGCGAATATAAGATCAATTTGATCATCCGATAGGTTAAACGGGTCTGACCAACTGATGCCTTCCCTCGCCACCGGCTTGAAACCGGCCAAGGCCAGTTCTGCCTCTTCCACCTTTTCCGTGCTGGCCAGGGCCACCAGATCCTCCCCCAGCGCCAGCAGCGCCCTGCTACGCATCAAGCGCTCCATCTGTTGCAGCAGGTAGCGGTGGTTCAGGTTGGGATTGGAGATATATTCATTTGAAAGATTAGACAACACAGCTTCAATCTCTGACTCTTGTTCATCCGAGACCTCGTTGGTTCTGCGCTTGCTTTCATAAATATCCTGAATGTGCATTCCTGGATTTTTGCCGTACTCTCCCCAGTATCGAATACACCACTTGGCAATTGTCTTGAGTGCCGGAACCCTGAATAGGTCTGGTCTGAACATCCCGACTGCTTCCGAAAGAAACTCGGCGCTGACAATCATTCCGATTACGATTCTGCGTTCCAAATTAGTATCGAATTTGCGAATTTCGTAATCCATCTCTACTCAATCTCCATTAGTGAAAGTAGCACAAAATTTGCGCCACAAATAACCGTGCGGTGGTTCCACTCTGAATCCAGGTCGTGTGATATTCTGTTCCAACAACCAACGGGCAAGCATTCTGCCAAACCCTTCCAGCCCGCCCGATACATGGACCAACAGCGGATCGTTCTTACAAAGGATATTATACTGCTTGGCAATGCTTTCCGCTACGCTGGCCCTGATCTCGATCCCGGTTTCCTTCAGTGGAGCAGCTATCGTTTGGGCATACGGACTCGCCTTTTCCCAGGTAAGCTCATCGACCCTATCAGAAAACTTTTTTGCCCGCAAAGAACATCTGGCAATGACAAGGATACTTGTGCAATTTCTTGGATTGTAAAAGGCATCTGCCATGGAACACCGCGCTACCCAACTACCCGGTCCCGGCCAGTTCCCAGGTTCGCACATGGCATTCAATACCCGTATAGCCCTTTTGACCACTGCCGGTGCCCATGGCTTATACAGCACATTTTCCGGTATATTATTTTTGGCTATCCATTTGATATCCCAAGCCTTTTTCCTACTAAATCCCCTTAGTATTTCTTCAGCCGCGTGAACACTTGCGATATAAACTTTGGACTTGGGATCATTGTGTTTTCTCAAGTTTGGTTGGAGATTCCAATATTCAACCCAAGGGGATGGAGTATTTTTCTTTTTTATTGTTCTGTATTCTACAGCTTTGCGATAAACTTTCAGTGGGATGTTATCTATTTCTTTATTTTTTATTTCATTCATATTTCCTCCATAAATTGGAGATTTTAATTGGAAATTTTATTTTTTATTTGTCTAGATTCCATGTCAAATTTACTAGGTTTTTATTGGGATATTACCTATTTTTTTATTGGGAAATTTATGTAAAACTTTAATTTTTTTATTGGGAAATTTATGTAAAACTTTAATTTTTGTAGTTTAGTCATTTTTGGTTGAAAAACACACCAAAAAACAGGCTAAAATCTCCAATTTCGGTAATGAATTACTTCGAATTATTTCATTCTACTACTACTACGTAGTAGTATCATTTATAATTCTCGTAATTCATCTAGTTTTTTTATATTTATTTATATATATTATATCTAGACACGCGCGCACGCGCACGCGCGCGTATATAAGCGAATTTTTCAAAAACAAAAAACGACACGCGATTGGAGAAAATCACAAATTTTCAAAGAACACCCGTTCCCGAATTTTCAAGACCTCATTTTTGTCCAACTCGCCGGGGTCTTTTTTATCGGGCAGAATTATTTGGGTTGTGTCCACTCCCATGCCCGACATTCTCCAAGCCAATTTCTCTCCGGCGTTCCTTCCGGCATCATCTCCATCGAACATGATGAACAGGCGGTTGAATCTTTTCAGCAGTGAAATTTGCTCCGACGATGGTTGATCACCGAATACTGCCAGCGCACCTGGGCCAATTCTCCAAACGTCAGCCGGTCCTTCCACGACAATGACGGTGGGTCCAACGACATGTGTTCCGCCAATCGGCCCGTCCCAGCCGTACAAAATCTTTTTGTGCTGAATCTTCTCCAACGATTTGGGACAGGCACGATACTTGTCCGGTCGGTTGCCGATGGTTCTGGTGATGTAGCTGACCATTTCCTGCTCAAAGTAGATCGGGATGACGATGCGCCATTTCCAACTGTTCTCTGCCGTGTGGTCCGTTGCCTTGAGTCCCCACATCTCCACCAGTTCCTGTGGGTCGAATCCCCTGGATTTCAAATAGACTTTGTGAGAGGCCGTCAGGGGCTTTGTTCCCTTGGGTGGGTAGGTGGATATGGGTCTGTCCGAGATCGTCGATTCTGCGCGATCTGGTGAAGTCTGGCGTACCTTGTACGACCCGATCAGTGCCTTCGCCTTGCCGAACGAGATGCCGAGCACACCGGACAGGGCATATTCTTGAGATTTCCAGCCGCAACGCCAGCAGTAGAAATAATGCCCTTCCAGACTATAGCCCAGGTGGTAGTCCTGCGAACCGGAGCAAAACGGGCAGTGGGTGTTGATCCACCCCGGCCTGAAGTGCTTGGTGCCCCGTGGGGCTGTAGGGACGTGCTTGTCCTGGTACAGCCCCACGATGTCAATCATATAACGCTTCATCATTCTTCGGCGCGGAGACCCCTTCATTCAGGTGGGGGAGGAAGCGCCGCCTCCTATTTTTCCTCTTGTTTTTTTCTTGACAGTTCCGCAAAAATAATGCATATATGAACCATGAAGCGCACTGTCCGTCTTAAACTCCATCCCACTCCCGACCAGGCCGAGGCTCTTTGCGAGACCCTGGCCATGGTCCGCGACTGCTTTGACACGGTCGCGGCTTACGGATGGGAGCAGGGTATGAAGAACGGCGTGGCGCTTCACAAGGCCACCTATTACCAGCTCCGGGAGAAACACCCGAGTCTGCCTGCGCAGCTCGTCTGCGCGGCCAGGGTCAAAGCCACCGAGGCTATCGGCTCCGCTTTCGCGCTGAGGGCCAAGGGTCGCAAGGTCCATTGCCCGCGCACAAAAACGGGGAGCATTCGCTATGACGCTCGCTCGCACAGGGTGCTTCCGGGTGAGGCGAGTCTCGCGACCACGGTTGGGCGCATCAAGATCGCCTGGACGGCGAATACGCATGCCGCGGCCATTCTGGCCAAGGCCGTCGAGTTCGACTCCTCCGACCTTCTTTACCGAGACGGTACGTGGTGGCTGCATTCCGTCCTGACCCTGCCTGACGAGCCTTTTTCCCCTACGGGAAAGACCGTCGGCGTGGATCTTGGAATCAACCGCCCAGCGGTTACGTCCGGGAATGTCTTCCTGGGCGAAGCTCGCTGGAAGGAAATCGAAAAACGGTATTTCCGGCTCAAACGCAATCTTCAGGCCAAAGGCACTGCCTCCGCCAGGCGCCATCTTCGGCGCGTCAGGCACCGGCAGCAACGGTTCAGGCGCGATTGTGACCACGTCCTCTCCAAGAGGATCGTAGATATGGCCGGCAACGGGTCCGTGATCGTGCTGGAAAACCTCAAGGGCATTCGCTCCACCACCAAGCAGCGTGGCAAGCGCCAGCGGCGCAGACACCATGGGTGGAGCTACGAGCAGCTCAAATCCTTCCTCGAATACAAGGCCGAAGCGGCTGGTTGCCGCGTCGAGACTGTTGACCCGAGGAAGACAAGCCAGCGTTGCTCGAAGTGCGGATATACAGCACGATCCAACCGCAAGAACCAGAGCCTTTTCGTCTGCGGCGCTTGCGGCTTTTCGCTCAATGCGGACCTCAACGCCGCCCGGAACATAGCCTGGAAATACCTTGCTCAGGGTGGCATGCCCGCCCTGAGCGGGCCGCCTGTCAACCGGCCTATCGTAACGCATGTTGAAGCCAAAGCCTCCTATAGGAATTGCGGCTGAGTGTAGTTACAAGCCTCGTCTTTCAAGGCGAGGTCGTTGACTTTGCTTTCTTGGTTTTGGTGGCTTTGGTCTTGGTGGCAGCTTTGGCCTTGGCCTCTTTTTCGGCTTTCTTTGCCGCCCACATGGCTTTGAAGCGTTCAGAGGCGGCTTTCTTCTGTTCTTCGGACAACACCCGTTTGGTTCGGAACGGGTTCTTGCCGAAACGATAGTGCCAGAGCGGGCAGTCTGTTTCTTCGCAGTTTTCAACTTTCACTCTCGTTCCAACACATTCCAGGCAGTTCAGTCGGATTGCCTTCAAGGGCGGGACGTACTTTTTTTCGGATTGTTGCATTTTGCATCTCCTGTGTAAAAAGGTTACAAGTGGGTAAAAAAGTTACACCATGCTTTTTCATAAGCAAATAGCAATAAATTTTCGTTTAATTTTTTATGTGGCTACCTCCCTATGGACCCGACCGAGATCGTCGATCCTGTGTTGCTAATATAAAGCCTGGAGTAATAAATTTTCGATTCCTGTGATGGACCCGCAGGGTCATCTTGCGTCTGCGGGTGCACCTGCCCTCACTTGCCTTTGAGCCGGTGTGGATATAGCGGGCAGGTGTACACACAACAGGTGTACACTTCCGCCACATCCTCGGTCTTTAGGCAGTCCAGGCAACGCTGTTGAATTGCCTTGTACAGGTCTTCCATTGTGACCTCATTACCCCCTTTGATATAGTGCTTTGGGGATAGGTTGAGATCGGGACTGCCGAAAATCTCTTTGGGACTGACCACCCTGGTTTTCATGTTTTCTCCTTTCGTTTTGGTTATGCCGCTTTCGCCATGAAGGCATCCGCGATCATGAAGGCACGCTGATCCAGCAGATAGCCGTCACCAAACCATGCCGATGCAAGACGGTTATCGACGTTGCGCCCACGCTGATACAGCATCCACTCGTTGATGGCGTTATAGGCATCCCACCAACTGATTTGGTCTTGTGGACGCACACCGAGACCCTTGCCGTTCAGTAAAACTTCCATGATTGCCCGTTCGCGCGGGGTTTCATCTTCAGTTTCCAACACGGTGCGGATATAGGCGGTCAGGTCTTCTTGGTTGACCCTGCCCTTGGCCAGTTTGCGGAACTTGTCGATGCCCATGCGAAATTCTGCGTTGGTGGCGTCGAGGGCGCTGCGCAGTGCATCGAGGTTTTCCTTGATGTTGCCCCGGTGATAGATGCGGATCAGCCTACTTTCGCTGGCCGATTGCGCCCAGCTAAGAGTGTTGTTGCAGACCACTCGCACCGGGGTGAATCCGAACCGGACAGGTTGGGACTTGTCGTGGCTGTTGGACAAGAGGACATATGGCTTGATGGTATCCCCGTCCCGCACTTCCATGGCGTCGGTCGTGGCGATCTTGGCAAGAATCCATACCTTGCGTCCGTTTTGCAGGGAACCGGCGGTTTCCAATTCGATGGAACCGTCTTCCACCAACGGCCTGAAAACGTCGAATGCCTCGGCGTTCTGAAGTGGGGTGTAGTATTTGCTTGTGACGGTGAAGATTTCACCAGTATCCTCTCGTTGAATTGCCTTGTGGGCATCCACCGGCATCAAGGTATTTTGTGGATCTTGGGCATATAGCGGCAACATCCGCACTTGCCAGTCCAGTTTGGCGATGCGCAGGGCATCATCAATGCTTGGTGCGTTCGGTAAGATGATGCCGAGACCATGCCACGGTGTTTCCTGTACGGAAAACATATTGTCGTGTTCCATCAGTTCATGCGCCATTTTGGTTTCTCCTTTCGTTGGTGTGTGCTTTTACGATTTCCACCATGAGCAGTTCAAAAAACAAATTTGTCCATCCAACCCTCCACAAGGGTACTCCGCCCATAGCCGTCAGGCTTGGGTGGGGTGGTTGACTATTCTCCCCTGTTCTGCACATATTTTTGTGTCTTGTGTCGAAATTTGAAATTGTGTAGCAGATAGTCGGTCCCAACCATTGCTTCAAAAAAACGAAACTCGGCTTTTTCTATTTCTTCGTTGGTCAGTTCCCTTGTGGCATCCACCCGCATCAACGGCACTGCTGCCAGGACGTAATCACCAAGGCGCAGATTCAGGTTGACTCGATTGAACACGCCTTGCAGACCATACCGGCGTTCCAGCAGTTTGGCGGTGTTCTCATGCCCAACGGCGTAGTTGATATCCTCGCCGCTTTTCAGAATGGCGGCAAAGGCGTCTTCGGTGATTTCTCGAATGTTCATTTGTCCGGCTTGCTTGCTCATCATCACCGGGCTTACAGTGGTTGTCAGGTAGATTCTGAAAAAAGCGTCCATTGGTTTTCCTTTCTTTTGGTTTTTGGTTATTTCAAGACTTCTCGCACTTCGTTGACGGCGGACTGAACTCTGCGGACAGACCAGCCTTTGTTTTTGAGTAAAGCCTTCGTGTCGCGCAAGGCGTGCTTGATATCCTTGGACCGTAAAAGCATACTGGCGACAATTCTGGCGTCGGTCGGCAGCTTCGTCAGTTGGTCTCTGAACACCACCACGCTTTCTGTTTCCGGTAACGTGGCCGCCGGGATTTGCGATGGCAACAAGCAGCTTACCTGGACACCATCATATTTCATGCGTGTTTTGTGCTTGGCGGCTTCGTTGCGAAGTGCATTGCGGATATAGGTGGTCGTGACTGTGGAAAGCTGGCCCCTGTCCGGGTTCCAGTTTCGTTCAGCTTCCACCGCCGCCAAGCTGGCGATGCCGATTCGTTCGGCGTATTCGATGCCAGACCATTGCGATGATCGGGCCTCTTTGTGGATCAATCCGAGTTCGATGGCCATGGTTAGGCTCCTTTCAGTTATTGGTTTTTTGGGGGTGTCCTTTCATTATCATACCATTTTAGTTTGTCAACACTTTTTTACTCTCATTGATATATTTAGTGAAAAGCTCAGTTAGTAATGATTCTTGAGAAGTTTCGGTACCGTCCAGAACGGCATCCAGAACCTTTTGTTTCTTGTCCAGCAGGGCCGCGATTTCCTCTTCGATGGTGCCCTGGGCAATCAGATAGTACACACTGACGGCGTTCTTCTGCCCGATGCGGTGCGGGCGATTTGCAGCTTGCGCGTGTTCACCAGGGGTCCAACCGAGTTCGGTGAATACCACTGTGTCGGCGGCAGTGAGCGTCAGGCCCACGCCAGCAGCTTTGATGTTGCCGACGAATACCTTACATGCTTCATCGTTCTGGAAGCGGTCCACGGCGCTTTGACGTTGTTCCTGGTTGTCCCTGCCGTCGATCTTGACCGGGTTATAGCCCTCCAGTGTTTTCATCAGATTGTCGATAGCCTCATGGTGGACCGCGAACAGGATCAGCTTGCCATTGGTGTCCAGCGTGTCCTTGACCCATTCCATCATGGATTCCCACTTGCCCCTGGCCGCCAGACGCTTCAGTGCCTGGAACTGAACCAGAGTTTCTGCTCGTTCTGCTGCGGATACCTTTTCGGGATTGATGCCCCGTAGCCACTGGATGAAGTCGGCGCTTGCCTTGCGGTATTCCAACGCGGTTTTTTTGTCCAATTCCATTGGTATGACGGTGGTGGTTTTTTCTGGCAAGTCTTCCAGTACGTCTTTTTTTAAATGCCGGATCATCACACTCTTTAGCAGGTCGTTCAATTCTTCGGTATTGCTGCTTCCGCTAAAATCCCAACCAAACCCATTATGCTTTGCGTTGCAATACCGCAAAGCAAAGAGTTTGAAAGGCGGGATTTCAGCGGGTGCCAAGGTCTTAACAACCGGATATATTTCAATTGGTCGATTCAAAATCGGAGTTCCAGTCAATGCAACTATATGTGGGATGCTGGACAGGCACCTTTGTTTGGCGTTTCTGCCCAAAATGTCTTTTGTCCTGTTTGTCTTGCTGTTTTTCAATGCATGTGCCTCATCCAACACCATGAGCTTGCAGTGGGTCAGGCTATTCCACCAACCAGTGTTTGGAATGGGCACGGAGATTGTTTTCATCCCTTTTGGACCCATTACTTTTTTCTTTTCCCGCTTATCCGCAACAATATCGTAGTTGATAATATAAAGATCGGCTTTGGGTAGTTGATACTGGGTTCCACCATTGATGATGTGGATGGACAGGGTGGGACAGGCGATCTGTGCTTCACGTGCCCAGTTCAACTTCAGTGACGCCGGGCAAATGACCAATGCCGGTAGCTTGTCGGGGTTGGCATGGATATAGGCCAGTGCCTGGATGGTCTTGCCCAGCCCCATTTCTGATCCAATGATTGCGCGGCCATTCTTGGAGAAAAGGAATTCCACACCTTCGCGTTGAAACGGCATCAACTGGCGACCGAAACCGGTCATATTGATTTCTGACCGGTTTGGCGCTTTGGGCATTTCGGGCGTGCTGATTTCCGGCGTATCCAGTCCGATACGCTTTAGGACTTCAACGGCTTGCCCGGTGTGCGGCACGGTCCAGAATTTCTTTTCACTGTTCCACCGCCGTCCGGTGACGGTCTTGATTGCCGCAATCTTTTCAGGATCATACGGGAAGCGTACTATCAGTTTCCCGTCGTTGGTTTTTTCCACTGCGGGCTTTGTTGGTTTTGCTTCGGTTGCCTTTTGCAGCATACGATGATCAGCGGGCACGGCCATATCCGGCGCGTCTTCCTTGTTCAGGATGACTGCTTTCGGTATCCAGCTATCCACTTTTTGCTGTGCGCGGATCTTGGCAGTCAGGGCGTCGATGTCGGCCTGGGTCATGCTGTCGAGAACAATATCATGCATGTCCCAGTTGCCGAGACATTCCGGCCCGATGCCCAGGGCGATGGAGCCGGGGTGGGTCAGCGGACGCCCACACCGGCAACACTTTCCAACGCGGCGGGCGTGTTCAATGGACCCACCGCCATACAGGTAAACGGCTTTTGCGGTTTCAGCCAGTTCGGTGGCCTGGATGATTATCGGCAGTCGTTCCCTGCTGGCGAAACCGCCACTGATGGTGTAGTAGTGCGCTTTCATGGTTATTTTCCCTCCCCAACGAAATAGGGGTTGTCAGTGTCGATCCAATAAAATCCGGCATCAGTGCCACGTTCTACCAGATCCATTGCTTCATATCCCGCCTTTTTATAGTATCGTGGAGAATCCGACCGGTTGCTGACCAGCTTCCCGTCGATCTTGGTGCAGTATTCCAGCCAGCACTGACGTCCGGTCGGCGTTTCAAATCCGTGTAGCTGTCCATGCCAGTAGGTATCTATTGCGCGCAGTTCGCTTTTCACCCAGCGGGGTAAACCTTTTGGAAGACTGTCTATCAATTTGCTGTATTCTCCCAGGCATTCCGCGTGTGTTTTCTTGAAATGGATTGCCCGTCGATGAATATCGGTTAGGCGTTCCATTGCTTTTTTCTTTTCCTTCAGTGCACGGTTGATATCCATGTTACCTCCTTGGTTTTGGTGATTTGTTATCTCCACAATAGCACCTTAATTTATTGTGTCAAGAGTTTTTTTTGTTCTGATTGTTTTTTGTTGTGACAGGTCCGACTTGCCTTGTCCGATTTCCAGTGCTATATATTCCCTCAAGGGGGATATTATGGCTGAACGAGTGCGCAGGAAAAAATCGACACCGCCGCCCACTGACTGGGCTGGTTCCCGTGTGAAGAAAGAAATCACTGGCAAATGGCTTGCCGAGATTGTGGATGACAATGTAATGGGGCAACCTGCGGTCTTCCCCGATGATGCTGTGGATCGTGGCTACCGGCTTGCCCTGCTCGGTCTTACCCACACTGAGATGGCGGTTGCTTTTGGTGTTGGCGAATCTACCATTTCCTCTTGGCTGACCCACCACCCCGAATTCCGCGCCGCCGTGTTCGCGGGGCGGGAAATGGCCGATGGTGAAGTGGTTCGCGCCTTGTACAAGAAAGCTGTTGGCTACGAATATGACGAGGAACAGGTCACGGTGCGCAAAGGCAAGGTGATCCGGTCCACTGTTACCAAACAAATACCGCCGGACACCACCGCTTGTATATACTGGCTCAACAACCGAACCCGCCGTCAGCGCCATTCCTGGAACAATAGCCAGAAAATGGAAATTACAGGAGCCGGGGGCGGCCCGATTCTGCTCGCCCCCGGCGAGGCCAAGGCGGTCGAAGAGTTCTCCGACGAAGAACTGAAAATGATTGCCTCGGCGGGCATCAAGCTCCAGATTCAGCACGCCGAGGTCGTTGGCGAATAGGTTCATGGTTACACCCGTTGAAAGCCGTTGTTGAGCACGGGGCGGCGTAGCCGGTCGAAACTTTTGATCATCGTGATTACGTCGCCCTCCTCCACCAGCCCCGCCATGATGTCCAGGCAAAAGGCCACAAACTCGTTGCGGTCCGCCTCAAACATCAACTTTCCCGCGTAACCCTCGATCATTTCGAGGTTCTGATCTTTTTCCATTTCCATGGCTATTTTTCCTCCTTGAAAAGGTTTGCCGCCACATTTCCTGGCATATATCCTTTGCGCCATGCTTCCGGCAGGGTGGTGGTCAGGGCGTTGTAAAAGGTGTCCTCGATATAGTCCTTGAGGTCCATGGCGTTGTGCTTGGCAAACGGACCCTTGGTCCTGATGTCAATCCCTCCGAAAGTGGGCGTGACGATGACATCGAAATGAATCCAGTCCATATAGAACCCATGCTCGTCTATGGGATGGAAGGCGGTTTCGATGACCAACCGCTTGCGGTTGCTTTGATCCAATATAACCTTGCAGCCAGAATCAAAGCCGGAGCCGCTGGGCAAAAAGTTTTGTTCGATGTCGCGCAACTTGTCGAGGTGACGCTCTTCCCAGGACTTGTTCAGTCCATGACAGTTGGCGATTGCATCCACTAGAATTGAAATTTCCTCATATACCGGTCTCGGTTTCATATACTGTTCTCCTTTCTTTGGGATATAGTGCCTCGGATATAGTGCCTCGGATATAGTGCCTCGGATATAGTGCCTCGGATCGAAGTATTATATTTAGGCATATATCTCCAAGAACACCTCCTCGAAGCCCTTGTTGATTTCCTCGGCCTTTTCAAGGTTCATGCTGGCGGTTGTATATCCGAGGAAGTAATTCAAAAAATCCCGCCGTTGTTCTTCGTCCATTGCCTTCATTTTTTCTCGCAAATAGTTGAGGGCGTCCATTTTTACCTCCCTTTAGTTCAGGTCAACCAGCTTGTATTCACCGCTTTCAATCTTGCGCCGGGTGTCATTGATACCCTCGGCCAAGAACAGGTTGCGATACTTGCCAGTAGTGCGGCTGTATTCCCAATTCCGTTCGTCCAGCAGCACCTCGCCGTCACCAAGGCGTGCCGCGATGACGGTGTTATAGGACTGAAATACTCGCCCTTTGTCAGTGTAGATGATAAATTGATTCTTGATCGGCCCGTTTGGGCCTTCCATTTGCCGCACTGCCTGAAAGTTGCCAAGGTTTGCCTTCATGGTGTTTCTCCTTTCGTATTAGGTGGTTGTGTTTTGAAATCTCCAATGTTTGACTCAAATGTAATTCATTGTTTTTACTGTGTCAAGTGTTTTTTGTGTTTTTTTAAAAAAAATTATTGTGCCTCTCATCTCCTTGATTTCGTTGTATATTTATGGCGGAAAGGTTTTCCCCAATTTTCCAACGACGAAAAAAGTTCCAACGATAGGAGTTTCCCCAATTTTCCAACGACGAAAAAAGTCCCAACGAGGTGATTCCGCCCAATTTTGAGAAAACAGGTCAGTGAATTTCTGTTCTTCTCCTGAAGGGCATTTTCTTTTTGACCCCGAATTTTTTTCTGACTGATTCTCAGATAGTATATGAATGTCAGTTACTATCTGATGCTTTATTTACTGAATGAATCTTTATTTACTGAATGAATCTTTATTTACTGAATGAATCTTTATTTACTGAATGAATCTTTATTTACTGAATGAATCTTTATTTACTGAATGAATCTTTATTTACTGAATGAATCTTTATTTACTGAATGAATCTTTATTTACTGAATGAATCTTTATTTACTGAATGAATCTTTATTTACTGAATGAATCTTTATTTACTGA
>Ga0265293_10003814_pt1 | contig 27470 bp, 15 predicted proteins | sample Munlanlewell138R_FD_192505 | JGI IMG/M metagenome (GOLD analysis project Ga0265293, IMG submission 192505) | Leachate microbial communities from a municipal landfill in Southern Ontario, Canada - Leachate well 138R | ecosystem: Engineered > Solid waste > Landfill > Unclassified | place: Canada...
ATATCGACAAGACTGTCTGGCAATGTAACCGTTATAAAATCCTTGTTCTGTAGAGCATATTGATATATACTTGTAACTGGAATGTTATTAATTACGCTTGGTATCTCTACATATCTACTCGTCCCTATATAACCATCTATTCTGGCGTTTGAGCTATTGAAGATTGTTACAACCCACTCATCAGAAACAGACGACGAAGATTTTGAAGATGGAGAAGATGGATAAGATGAAGAGGAAGAATTTGTAGACAAGGTGGATTCCGAAAATGAAGCCGAAGACGATGAGGAGGTTGACAAAGATGAATTGGAAGATTGCGTAGAAACTGAAGAAATCGAAGTCGCAGAGGATGAAGATGAGGACGATGAATTCGGAGGGAGGGCACTCGTACTAGAAATTCTTAAATAGGCAACAGCAGGCTTGTATTTGGATCCGAAAACAGACAACGACTCTCCAGTTCCTTCTGCCCATAACCATTTTGTTGAAACCCCTTTTGTTGAGAAGTCTCTTATTTTACCTCCGCATTCATCGTTATTGAATAAAATTGGTCTTCCGTCTTTGGGGACATCAAACATTGCTTTTATGTTTTTAGTTTGACTTCCCGCAAGTCGCAATCTCCATTGTTTTGCCAATGTTGACGAATCAAAAGAGACCAGATAATTATTTTCATTTACCAAATATATCGTATCATTTTGCTTTGCAGAGATTGCAGAAACAGAATTAACCCCATCGGATGAAAGGTCTGCAAATAAAAATTCATTTTCGTCTTCCCATCTTGTTAATTCAGAGCCAAGGCCTCCTGTCAAAACTCCGTTATAAGCCCATTTTGATATACATCCGATTTTTCTATCCAAACCAGCAGAGTTTATCTGATTGATATTTCCAGCAAATTCACAAAATACAAGATATCTAGTTGAATACGCAGTTCCATCTGATGTCTCAAATGTAATATAGATGTTCCCTGTTTTTTCAAGAATCTGGTAAGATAATACTCTGTCAACCTTAAAGAGAAGATTCCAACTACTTACAAGTTCTCCATTGAATTTCTTCAATTTCAAAACATTTTCTGAAACTTCCCAAAAAGACTTTCTAAATCCATCTGGAATAATTGCAAGACTATCTATTGATACAGGGACGTATCTAATATTCCTTTTTTCAAAGGGAACTCCAACTATAGTTGCTGTTGCTTCTGAAGTTGTAATCCAGATATCGTTATTTGATTCATCTATAGCTAAATAATTTGAATCTGAGAAATCTATAGGTAAAGACTCCATTACTCGGTCTCCATCAGGAGATACTCTATAAAGAAATCCGTCTTGAGCAGACACGATAAATGTCATTAGTTTTTCAGGCTCGTAAGGAAGCCTTACATTTCGGCCGGCTACTGGGGATGTTAGGCCAGTTTTTGGATATGAGGCAAAAGAGCCTCCAGGAGTTTCGTAAGTAAAGCCATCTGAAGCTTCAAAAGTATTGTGAATAAAACTTATTCTTCTGTAAAGCTCATCTTCAGAAAGTTCGACCTTATATCCTAACGGATCTTGACTGTCTATATGTTCAGTCGTAATTTCCCATTCAATTGTTTTGTCTTGATCCATAACATTCTATGATACCATAAACTTATGTACTAATAAGTATTGACCCGTCAGGCGCTCCCCTAGCATCTTTGGGGTGGTGCAGCCAATCTTCTCCAAAACTCCAAATGACATCGCCCCAAGAATTCACTTTAATGACTCTTGAGCCAAAAAGAAGGGAGCTTTTATCATTTTCAACCAATAGATATTTGTCGCTTGAAGAAACCCTGCCGCTACTCACCTGGACAAGTCCGGAATCTATAGTTGTTCCATCGTAAGAAAACCAATCAAATGAACCGATATTATCAAACTGATAGCTGTATCTTTCTCCAGGGTTTATGATTCCACTTGAAAACTCGTCTCCATATAGCGTTAAATCTGGGTCTGACAGGAATTGCTCTTCAGTTGTTTTTCCAGATAAAATTTGAATAGGGACGAGAGAATCATTAAGCCAAACGATAGACGAACCTGATTTTATGTTCATTACCTCGCTTGAAATGCCGTTATTGTCAATAGTGATTACTTGTTCTGTATTTTCAACAAGATGAAAATCGCTTACGGCTCTGTCTGAATCATATTGCCATGCGATAAATGGCTTTTCTGTTGACAAATCTGTGAGTGTTATAATAGCTCTATTTCTAATGGCGTCCGCTATAAGTAACTCATTATTTGATGTCTTTTCGGCGCTCCCCAATATTACCTTAACAGTTGATAGGGAATCGGCGAATTTTGCCGCGTTGTTTGTAAATAAAACATTCCCATCCATATCCATTTGAACAACGCTATGCCCATCCATATAGTTTGTCCCATAAATACTGCTTGGGTCATCTGAAGGGGATAGACTTAAATTATATGTCCAAGAAGGAGAACGTAATTTGGCAATTAGAACGGAAGCCGCTCCCGTTGGATTTACTTGACTTATTTCTCCTGGTATAAATTGGACATCTATTGGAGACCTAATATTCCCAAAAGATATCTTTGCAACATCTGTATCTACATAATGAGAATAACAGCCAGTTTCGTCCGAGCTATCTTCCGCATAAACTGCATTTTTGTCCAGATAGAATCTCAATCCAGTAAGGGCATTTGCTCCAACAAAGATTTCGACTTCAGCCTCTGAATATGAGCTTACAACCAGCTCCCCAAATTCATCTACAAGCCAAACGCTAATAGTATGGCTTCCTTCGTCTAATGATGAAATTTGAATAGGGTCAAGACTCCTATGTTCTTGCTCATAACCGTCATCAACTCTATACCTGATATGGCTCCCAGGATCCATAACTGGATGGTTTTTAACATCAAAAGTAACAGATACTGAAGATGAGTGTAGGACTTGGCTCGGGACTGGAGAGACAATTGAAATGATAGGGTCTAAAATTGCCGCCCCTGTATTCTTTATGAATTGGCTTTTCAAACTAGCTTCTTCGTTTTGAAGCTCATTGCCATTTCCGTCTACTAAACTAGCTTCTAAATAATGCAATCCTTGAGAAAGAGAAGGTATTGTTACGCTATCAACAAGACTATAGGAATATGAGCCATAGTCTATTCTATATTTTATCCTATTATTTTCGTCCCCGCCCAGTTGGAAATTTAAGAGGGAGAAATCAAGAGTAATTGAAGAAGACACTACTTCTTCATTAAATTTTGGAGATGTAAGGGTTATCCCAGGAACTGCAAAATCTACAATACTGGACAAAGTTGCCATATCTGCAGAAGATAATTTAATCATCAATACATGGGAAAGAAATGAGAATTGCTCTTTGAATTTATTTGTCCTATTTAACCATAAATCGTATTTCGTACCATCTATCCCTAAAAGAGAGATTTCTGTCCCATCATTAAAATAGACTCTGTGAGATTTTGCTCCTAAATACATATTTTCAGCGCTAATCCTTGCCGTATCAGGATGTACTATTTCAATATTTTGATTAAAAACAACATACAAGATACCAGTAGATGGATTGTAAATTGAGTGCAACGCTTTAACCTTGGAGGTTCCATCGTATTGAGAAGATTCAGAAGATTCATCCTCAACCGCAATTTCGGTATCGTCTTCTACATTCTCTTCTTCATTACTTCCGGGACCCCTCTCTTCCAAACCGTATGGGTCGGTTAAAGGCTCCGAGAGGAAAGACCCGTAGAACCCCCTTAAAAGGCTCCCTGACGCATCAACCTCTACAACCCTGTCGTTGTCTGTATCTGCCAGCCAAAACGAGCCATAAGCCCCTCTCGCAACCCCAGAGAGCTGCCCAAACGAAGATGTAGTCCCTGAAAGGATTTGTTTAGTAGACCTAGGAAGAGCCGCCCCTGCTATTTCAAACAAATCTTGGAGTTGGTCATCAGCCTTAACGGCCTTTCCTGTTTGGGCATATGTTACAGAACCGACTTCAGAAGTATCCGATATTAAAATTGACCCTGGAATAGTCCAAGTATCGAGATTTACAGCAGTACCAGATTCCCATTCGTCTTTTGAATCGTATGAAAATGTAGTTTGAGACGATGAAGAACGAAAGTCTAAATAAAGCCTCTGAATTTCAGGAGAGACATAATCGTCGTCTTGAGCTGTAAAAAACACTTCTATCTGGAGATATGGATAAAGAGTTGACAAGGTATTTTCTATTTGGAATCCAGATGTAGAACGATAAGACGACCATACAGATTGATTTGGAGAAGATTCGTCAAATTCAGAAAGACTCATCCCCAGTCTTGTTCTTACTTTGATTCCAGATTCATTTAATCCATCCCATCTTACCCTGTAAAAATCAAGAGGAGTTCCATTCCCGTATGTAAATCTAGAATATCCTGTTGGTAAAAACTGATTCCCTGTTGTTAAATACATCTCATCTACATTTAGCTCAAATGGCTTGGACGGCTCCCATCCAGATTCTGTAGACATATAGAAACCAACAGAGACAATAGAATCCCTCGTATATTCCGATAAGTCTAAATCAATTTCTCTCCAACCCTGAAGTAAGGAGTCTCTATTTATAGTCGGAGCACCAGCCTCAAGAACTAGTTTGAACGAATCTTGCGTTCCAGCTTTTGCATCTTGTAAATAGAAATACAAGTCTCCATGGTCAGTATTATCGGTTTTTAAGTAAAAAACAACCCTCTTGTATTTAGACCAATCTTCTGACGAAAATGTTTTTTCCATTACAAAGGCAAGGTTTATACTCTCGTCTATGTTTAACTTACCGCTAGAAGAACCAAGGACTTTTGTCGAACCATCAGTTGCAAAAGAACTTCCACCAGTACTTAAATCAACAATCCTCGTTTGCCAATCTGATACATTTTCAAAATCCTCAACATAGGTCTTCGTTTCGGTGGGGAGAAGCCTTATAAGGTCTCCATCGGCAGCGACATTGTAAGTCTCTGCATCTAGGAATTCTTCGTTTGTATCCCATGTCTTTGTAAAAACTTCAAAAGATGGACCTGGAGTTCCCGTAATGGTATGGGTTCCTCCCTCCAGAGCTGTTCGAGTATCTACATTTGCAGTCGTATTGGTCCAGTCAACTATGTCGTCTGGGCTTATCCCCGGGATATATGCTAATTCATTCAGAAGATAATCATCTATTTCTGGATATAGATGTTTCAATGCCAATATCAATTGTAGTAAGTTTACAATTGCCGTTTCTCCCATAAGAGAGACATTTTCATGAGAAAGTTGTTCTATAAATGCGTCTAATTGAGCATGGGTTAAAGTCCCTTTATTTGAAAGGTCTGTATTGTGGTCTAGTACTGGAATTCTTGTCGGACTAAATTTCCCAGTCATCACTATAGACGCATCTAATTCTGGAAGATTCTTCTGGCTTATTTGTCCCTGGACTTCGCTTCCAAGGTCTACTGGGGACGGGTTGTCAACTCCTCCTGTATGGCGATGAGCTGCTATCGCCTCTTTGATAGAAGATAACAATCCTGTAGTTTCCCTTTCTTCGATATTGATGTTTGTGACAGCCGTATCGTCAATTGTTATTGCACCAAGGAAGATATGATTAGCTCTAGTTCCGCCAGTTAGATATGAAATAAATTGTACAGATTTATCCCAATAGCTACTATTGGTTAAAGTGGCATAAATATAATTCAGAGAATTTGAAGTAAGAGGTTCTACTGTTTCACTTTGCGTTGTCGCTACATAAATATTCCCCACTATTCCAGTTCCAGGGCCTACAACAATACCGGGAACTGTTCCTCCAGAAGCAGTCAACGTCCATCCGTTAACTACTCCATTTCCAAGAACTGAATAAAGGCCGAACAATTGAGAATCTACTGTCTCAAATCTTCTAGACTCTGTTACGGCATCAAGGAATTCTCCATCTGCAAAATATCCCAGTTTATAATATTGTGTTTGTTTTGGCATGGTTTTCCTATAGCGTTACTACTTTCTTACTTCCCATTCTTGTTGTTCCCCATACAATTTTTAGTCTTGGGTCAGAACCTTCTGATTCGTAAGGATCTATAATCAGACCTTCGCTTGAAAGACTTTGATTTACATCGGCTCTATCAACCTTGGCGATATCAGGATAGTTTCTATCAACAACTTTCCTTATTCTGTCTTCAACATTCTGGTCTCTATTTAAGATGTATTTGTTTAAGCCCATATTTTATCCGTACCATTCGCCAGCAATGGTTGTTGTTAATGAATTCTCTTCAGCACTATAAGAACGTTGTATAGAATTCAGTCTGTATTGTTGTCCAGCAACCGAAACATATGTCATAGGAGTCATTGCTATGTCGGATGCCGTTTTCGCAGTAACGCCTTTAGGAGCTTTAAAAAGTCTTGGAGTAACCAAATCGCACCAGGCATTTGCCGCCTGCCAGCTACCATAAGCCGCTTGAGGATTGAGTCCTAGTTTTAGGAATTTAAACAGATTATTTGCTCCAGCATGTCTTGTTATTAAGATTGGTTGCCCGCTTGTTCTGTCAACAGTTTTTACAGATACTGCATTAAGAGCTTTAGATATCCTTGTTTCTGTTCTTAATTCATCTAGAATCATATCTTTTCCAGATTGGGCAGCCACAAGAGACCCTGTGCTGGCCCCGCCACCAAAATGAATCCCTCCTTGGATATCTGTATAGTGCATTACTCCGTCTTGGTCAAAAAATACAGTACATTGTGTATATTTAACAATATCAATAATACAGTCTTTAAGAGTTCTTCCTTTACTAAATCTCATGAGGGGCCTTTGCCAATTATACGCTTGAGGCAAGGCGTATGGAGGAGATGTCGAATCGTCAACAGGATTTATCCCGCACCTTAAAGCCAAATCTGCAACACAATCAAATGCATATTTTCCGTCATAATATGGAGAGTCAATCATTGGACAACTATCTAAAATAAACATATAGTCTTCGCAATGGATAACAAGAGTCTCAAGACCCGCTGTTTCAGACCTATATCCTCCAAGAGTAACTCCAGTAAAGAGTTTTTTCGTAATTCCCCATCCGCAAGAAATTGAGATTCCTTGAGAGGTCTCCATCCAGTCATCATGAACTCCTCCTGGGTTATAAACGGTAACTTCGGCACTTTGTTTTGAATGATAAGAATCTACTTCCTCAAATTGCATACTAATTGCTAGAACATCACCAGATGCCCTAGGGGTCGCTTTTTTACTGCTTTTTCTTACCGATACTCCTCTTCTTCTTGAACTACTTGAAGATTTAGCCCTTGTATTTGCGTTTTCAAAGCTATATATTCGATGAACAGCCGAAGTTTTTTTCTTATCGTCGCTAGGTTCCATAATTATATCTGCAGTTGTATTTCCTCTATTTGAAGACTGAACCCAGTTTATGCTCAATCTCCCGGCTCCATCGGCATGCTCTTCGGAAGATGCTCCATAAGTAGTCTCTTCAGACCCTTCAATAGTAAACATATCTCCTGAATATCCTCCGTTGGCTTCGCCAGAGGCGGTCATCGAACCAGTTGCGGGGGTTCTTAATGTACCTTTTGTATAGGTCATATCTGAAATATTTACAATTGCTTGACAATTTGTGGCGAATACAGCCACATCCGAAATTATAAATTCAATATCTTGAAAATCGAATTGTCCAGGGTCTGAGTTCCCAGCAGAAGCCTGCGGATTAGGACTGGCCGAGTCAGATCGAAGAGAATAGATATAATCAGAACCGTTAAAATTTAATATCAACCTACCGCAAAGATTAAGGACTCCAAGTCTGACGCCACCGCCAGGCTGAAGGTTCCCAACAGTACTCATATCTTCTTGAGTGCCTTTCTCTAGATTTATAAGTTTCGGGCGTTTATTGGGCATCATCCATATCGCCAGCCCAGACGCTGCGCCATTCAAAATGATTAAAATCCAACTTTCCTGCCCTTTAATTGCTTTCTCTCCAGACCTTTGGACTTCTATCCAGCAACCCTCTCCTTTTTCATAACTTACATTAGCTTCAACTCCCCACCAAATTCCAGGAGACGATTGGGTCTGTTGAATAGCTGTTGAATACTTATAAAAAACACTCCCTGCTGCCGGTGTAGCTGCTGGAGCTCCAGCTCCAGAGGAGGCTATTTCACTATCATCGGCTCCTTCGGATTGAGAACTTTGATATACACTTCTCCATCTTGGACCTTTATAACCAGTAGGATATCCTCCTCCTGAAGGCGGTTGAAAAGGTTGAGATTGAGACGCTGTTCCTAAAAAATTTCTGAATTGCTGAGGCAGGGCATCAGTTGCCTTCCAAGTTATTGGGTTCGATGTATTTTGAGAACTAGATGTTCCTCCTTCAATATCGTTTTGCCTTTGAGTTACCCTTCTTATACAATGGGCCACCGCCCAGTTGCCAGACACATCTTGATTTATCTCTATTCCATCCGAAGCACCTTGGCTATTTGATATAAATTGACTTATATCGTCAGGAATTACTGCATCGACATTCTTGTATTCTGGCCTTTCTTCAACATTGGCTAGATTTTCTCCAATGCTTATATCTGCTTTTGCAATTTCTAAATCCATAATTGTTCTTTAAAAGTTTTTTAATGTTTCCCAATGGTCTCCGCAATCATCGCTGACCGCAGCCGACAAGATTCCTTGAGCCGTTAAATAGTAGACAAGTAGCCTTCCGCCTCGATCAGATGTTGAAACGCATTTGTGTTCCTGTATATCAACGGCCACAACAGTTGGGATGCTGTTATCTAATTTTTCTTGTATAGAGCCGCCTTCTCCTGTTAGGTCTATCCTTTTACATAGAAGAGAATTATTCGCTATATAGAACAATAAATTATGACTATCTATTTGTCCGAAAACGCCTGGCTTTGCAACTACTGGATATCCTCCTTCGCCCCTTGTATATATAATCGGGTCTCCAGTATCTGCGGCTTCAACGCCCCATTCATCTCCTAAATTTTCAGAAACAAGGCTTATAATACCTCCATAAAATTCACTATAAACAAAAAGTCTGATGTCTCTACCCATCCACATAGGAGCAACGATTTCGTTTGTTATAGACCCTATTATTTGGGCATCTGTTTCTGAATTGCCAATTATTTTTACAAAACTTTCATTTAGATTGGGGGCTCCAGCCCCAGAACCTTCAAATCTACCAAACTTATCAGTAAATTTAGATTTGCGATATTTCCCTATTTTTACTCCATCAGAGTTAAAGATATCAGATGTATCTCCCTCTATAAAATCTGGTATGGCAACTCTATATAAGGCAAGACTTAACTTATTTGGGTCTCTGTAAGCATCCTCTCCTGGTTCATATACATATCCGAAAGCATATAATTCAAAGATATCCGACCTGACTAATGAACCTGATAATTCAAAGTCTAGAAGAACAACCAGAGGAGATTCCCATTCTTCGGAATCTGCTTCTCCCTCTTTTGGCTTGTCTACTTTAGGAGATCCCCAATCATAAGCATTATTATCTGATGTTATGACGCAAAGTGCGTTATTTGAAAGTTCTTCTTCTCCTCCAGATGTAAAAGACCATTTAAAAAGTTCTGTAGAATAGATAAGGCCGATTGTCCCGTCTGATAGAGCAAAAGCGTCCTTTGTAGATGGAGCATAAACAAGTTTGGTTATCGGGGTTACTTGAAATACAGGAGCTGCCCCAGAACTAGGAGAGACGGAATTACCAGAAAGAAGACTTTGTAAATTTGATTTTGTTGCTTTCACCAACCCAGCCCCTGACGATTCTTTAACTGGCATATATGCAGGAAAGAATGTCTTGTTACCATTAAATGGATATACTTCGAAAGGGAACCATGCTTCATTTGCAACCGATTCTTCTAAAAGGTTATTTTTTCTGACATAAGGAGTGTCAATCCCTCCAGCCCCAGTTATTTTTGTTGCGAAATATGGACATTCAGAACTATAAGTCCCTTGAGGCATTGCGACCCAATAGGCATCTCCTGCCCCGCTTCCTGAGGAACCTTGATTAAAGTTCATTCCTGTAATATAATCGCTGTCGCTTGTCTTATCGTCTTTGTAGTATCCGACTCTAACAAGTCCTTGCTCTCTTTCTTCAGTCCATTCTGGGTCAATAGAGGTTCTATAAGCTAAATAGTTATTATCGGGGTCGCTAAAAAATACAAATGGTTGGCCTGAAAGTGGGCATTCTATAGCTGCAACGCCTTGGGCTGTTCCTTTTTGAGTTGAAATATATAAAAATGGATTCCCCAGCCCATAAGATTTCTTTCCAGGAATTGAAGCGGGATAAACAGTGAACGAATTACTTACAATTGAAAAAATAGAATCATCAGGAATATTTTGGGGGAATTGATAAATTCCTCCATTAAAAATTCCGTCCATTATAATTCTCCACTGACCCAAATCGTCAAGACCTGGCTTAAAATCAGCGTAAGCGCTCGTTAGAGTGAAGGGAGAAACTGGAGAATAAGGAGTATCTGGAGTTACAAATCCTATTCCAGATGCACTTTGGCTTTCGCCATCTATTTCTACTGAAACCTCGTCTTCTGTAATTTGTAATGATTTTATAGAATACAATTCATCGCCAATGCTTGCCTTCCATCTCTCGAATTTAGTATAGGCCTTTACTGAACTTCCTGGACCATGATCCTTAATATGTCTTTCTAGAAGATTCTTGCAACCAAGTTCTGTCTGTTCATCTTCTTTAAGTAAAAAGGCTTCATGACCAGGCTTATACGCTTTCCAACTAAAACTATTAGAACTCCCTGAAAATCCGTTTGAAAAACTAGAAAACGCTCTAATTCCTGCTCCTCCAAAAAACATTTCGGCGGACATCCAAAAGTTTTGTTGAAATATCTTTAAAGAAGCCGGAACGGTATCTAAACGGCTTCCATCTTCTTCTGCAAACGTAGAAACTGAAATGGTATCATTTCTAGGATGTCCTACTATTTCATAATGCAATCCATTGATTTCCGCAAACTCTCCGATTAGATTCCCTGCACAAAAGTTTTGCAAGCCAGGTCCTCCGCAATATTCCATAATAAGACGGACAGTGCTTGGATCCCCATTAAACACATCATTTGGAGAAGACCCGTAATCCATACTCTCTTGGTTTCTTAATGCTTCAATTTCATTTGAAGGAAGAGTTACTAGATTTTGGTCATTTCCAGATACATGAGCCATAAATACTGACCCGAGTTCGTCATCAACAGTAGGGACCCAAGTTCCTAAAACTCTTGTTTCAATTTCAAATCTTTGTTGAGAGGTTCTCCAGAACCCGTTTTCGTTTGTCAATCCATATTCATGCATTGTTGCCGGGTCTTCAAGGATTAAAGGCATAGACAGTTCGAAAAAGTCACCCTCCTGAATAAATGTATCGTCCCCTGCGTTAATCTCCACTTCCCAACCAGGAGTTAAAGGACCTCCAGAAATACTTTCTGTATTTGGTTGATCTCCTTTCATAGTATGGACAGTGAACTGCCCAACAGAACACCCATCTGGAGGAGGAAGATCCTTTTCGCAAATTCTAATAAATGCTTTCCGGTCTCCAGAATCGCTTGGAGGACCAAATCGAATTCCTAAAATTTTCCCATGTTTTAAATAGGCCCTTCTTAATCGTGCGTTTGAACAAGTCTCTGTAGACATTACTCCAGGAGTAATTAACCAAACATTTTGAAGTGCAATAGTCCACCCCATTCCAACAATTGCCATTGAAAAATAAGACTGATGTTTAAAAAGGTTTCCTATCGAATATCCGTATCTCGGACTTGGAGCTGGGTCGTAATAGCGTTGAGTAAATCCTAATGTACCATGCCCTCCCTGTATTCTTGAATATGAAATTGTTAGCTGAGTCGGAATTCCAATACGCAAAGCCATTGTTGCACCAGCCATTGACCAGCCCAATAAAGTTAGAGCTGTCAAATCGGAGCTACTAATGAACATAAAATTGTTTGAGAATTCTCCAAATATAGAAACTGTTCTAGCTGGAAACCACCCCTCAGGCATTGGAGAGCTGAAAGGTCTGGCATATCCACTTCTGGCGGCTAGAATCCACGGATTCCATGTTGAACTTAATTGGGGTCCATATAGTGAAAGTGTTGCCATAAAACAAAAGCCTTATGCTATTATACATTAAAAAGCTTGATTTGGATTTCCGTAATTCATGCTTTTATTACTTATGACAGCTAGGCCTTTAAAATCAGAATCCATTTCTAGTTTGAAAAGTTGAGGGGACGCAGGCCCCGCATTGCCACCATAACCATTCTTTTGAGGAGCTGTTGATGAAACTTTATTTGCAGTATTTGTTCTTGCGGTTTCATTTAATTGAGAGCTCATCCTTCTGGCCCCTCCAACAAATCCGCCTCTTGCAAAACTAGAAGGAGTCATTCTGGAACGGAAACCTGCTCCGCCATCTCCCCTATTCCCGAAACTAGAAGGAGCCCCGCTTCTGAATTCAGATGGATTCATTCTAGAACGGAAGCCCGCCCCGCCATCTCCCCTTCTAAACTCAGAAGTATTCATTCTAGTCCGGAAGCCGGCTCCTCCATCTCCACTACCAAAATTAGAAGTATTCAGTCTGGAGCCAAATTTGCCGCCCTTTGCATATCCTACATAACCGCCTCTTGCGGCTCCGTATTTTAATTCCCAAGCAGCGGCATCCATAGGCTTCGCCGATGCTCCAGGAGCGACCATAACCCCCTTATCCTTCCATTCTGCAGGAGTTAGTTGATTGCTTCCAGGCAATACTACTCTAGCTCCTGGCATATATGCAGCCCCAGCCTCGTTACTCATAGAGGTATATTCTGTTGACCCACTTTTCATAGGTCCTTTACTGTCCCTTCCATTTGAATGATAATAATCATATACCGCATTTCTTGGAGAAGGGTTGTATGTTTTTGACCCGTCAGAAGAATAACTATACGCCGCATGAGCCTGCGCCGAAAGTCTTTCGCTCTCTTTAATTCTAGCAGCGGCTCTATCTTGCCAAAACGATGCTTCAGGAGACATCTCTTTAAGACCAAGTTGACCCATAGCTCCAGGACCAATTGCGTCCTTTGCTTGCTCTGTATAGATTCCTTTATTCGCATCATCAACAATATCAGAAAACATCAAAGGACCTGTCCGGTCTTTTTGAGGCCCGCCGTATAAGTTGTCAGTTTCCAGCCTTCCAAATCCTCTTGGCTTTACAGGTAATCCTTTTCCGTTTGCATATTTTCCAACAAGATGTCCCATCGCAAGACTTTGTTCAGGAGTTCGGTCTAGTGGATTCATCCTTCTTGCATGTTCTGCTATCACCATTTGCTGTTTTCTAGCAAATATTGCTTCTGCTTTTTCTCCATATTTTTTCCAAGTTTCTGGATGTTCTTTTCTAGAATTTTCTACGGCTGAAGAATAGGCCTCATCCCCCATTATTTTCTTTGTCATTCCTACTTGATAGTCGATAACCGACTTCATGGCTTTTTGTTTTCTAAATGTAGATTCGTTTTTCGTTCTAGTTTCTAACATGTCAAAAGAGTCTTTTTTCCAGTTATCTAATAAAGCCTTTTCTTGCGCTGACCTATCCTTTTCTTTTTTGGCCTGAATTTTTGCAACCATTTGTTGGGCAACGCCGTTCTGCTCTCTATCAACAGAATAGTTAACTCCTTCTGGAGTAAAGCCTCTTAGGCTTTTTGAGGCAGTCATTTTAGCTACTTTCTCTTCGTATTTTGGGTCGACTGCTAAAAGTGACTGTCTTATACTAGTTCCAAATTTAGAACCTCTAGAGTCATTTATCTTCGCAGCTTCATCTACAAGCCAAAGGCCTGTATTTCCACCATATTGTTCTCCTATTTTCTTACCTTCTGGAGAAAGCATAAAATCTCTTGTATATCTGGAAGGGTCGTTCCCGAAATTTTGAGCATAAAGTCTTGCTTGACTTGCTTCTTTTTTATCGACCTGTCGTAAAGTCCTTAACGGATTGTTCATATCCATTGTGTTCACATCTGCATCTTTGTATTTTTCCCAATGAGCTTTTGCAGATTCTGGAGCCGTTCTTAAATATGGTTCTAGCATCTTGTCATAATCTTCTGGACTAGACCAAGTTGTTTTACCTTGTTTAGTTTGAGCCCTTTCAACAAGAGCTTGGTTAATCATGGACTGTTCAAGAGAGCTCTGTAGAGATAATGGCAATTTAGACTTCTTTTCTTCCATCCCTTTGGAGTCTATCAAAGAAAATAAAGCCCCTCGTTTTTGAGACGCCGCTAATTGTTCTTGGATTTGTCTGGAATATTTAGATTGTACAGATGCTTTTGCTTCGTCATTTCCAATTCTCATGGTGACTTCATCTTGAGCCTTATCTGACAAATATTTCATCAGCCATTTATCTTGGTTTTTAGGGTCTGGCTGAAGGTCTATAAGGCCTTCTTGAGACATTGCTACGGCTTGTTGGAAATCTTTAAATCCTTGCTCTTTAGCCCACTTGGCAGAATTTGCCATTTGAACTTCATAATTGGCGTCTAATTCTGCCATTAATTTCTTTTGGGCTTCAGCCTTTGCAAGGTCTGGCTTCTCCTCTCCATAAACCCTTCTTAAGCCTGCGGCTCCCGTATCTTCTCCCCAATCTCCAAAATACTTGTCAGCAAGGTATCCCCCAGCCATTCCTCCAATTATTGTTCCTGCTGGACCAAAAACGGAACCAAGAGCCCCGCCAATCATTGTCCCAGCAAGAGAGACTGTTCCCCTTCCAAGTCCTCCGCCCATCATGCCTCCGAGGCCTTCTCCCTCTTGGTGCTTGTTATAAGCTCCAAATCCCATACCGACTCCAAATGAGAGAAGTCCAGCAGACCCCATCCCTCTCGGAAGCGGTCTTCTCCCGGCTGTCTTCAAAACATTACTTAATTTACCCAATCTACTTACTTGTTGAGGACCTATTCTTGAGGCATCTCGCAATAGGAATTTTACGGCGGCCTTTTCGGTGTACCCGCCAAGCTTTACCATCTGATTCACAACGGACTTTTGAAGTACGCTTAAGGCCTCAATCCCCGATTCTCCTCCAAAAGTTCCAAACCCTCCGAGGCCGGCAACAAGTCCGCCTCCAGCATAATGATTTAAACTAGGACCAAAACTTGCAAATTCAGGAGGAATAATAGCCTCATTAGGCATCAGAACTGCTCCCCCTCCTCCATAGCCTGGGATATCATAATAAATACTATCGTGACCCGCTCTGGTTTGTCCGTCCAGTCCTCCTCCTCTAGCCGCATAAGTTACGCCTGGAATTTGAGACAACGAATCCGCATTTGCCCTGGCAGCTCCTTCGCTAACAATATAGCTACCGGCTTCTAAAGATCCACCATACCCAAATTTCTTAACCCCTCCGCCACGACGATAAGCCATTCCATAGTCACCAGTACTCATTGCGACATAAGGCCGACCTTCGGAAACACCAGCAGCAGTCCCTCTTCCGCTTGGCCCCCAGTTATTAGATTGGGGAACTCCTTGCATCCAAGTAATGCTCGTTGCCCCTCCGGGGTTCCTCGCAGCAGAGCCGACTTCCGCAGACCCCATTACTCCAACGAGTTCTCTAAAGGCGTCTCTTAATAGATTAGCGTCTCCAGCAACTCCATTTAAACTTGTGGCAGTCTGGATAGAAGCGGCTTGTATTCCTTGTAAACCGAAGTCTTGTTCTGCGGTCCCCTGCATCGCTAAATTAGAGCCCCTTTGGCTTGCACCTTGGGCCAGGGCCTGTTTCTTCAAATCATTAATATCGTTATATCCGTAACTTTGATACGGGAAGTTTCTAACTCCAGTAGACCTTTCAAGGTCTGTTTCTGGGAACGGATTCGAATTAGGGTCTCCATTTCTATAGGAAGCATAAACATCAGAATATCTTGGAGCCTTTGACCCTGGTGCAGGTCTCTGGTCCATAAATCCGCCGTACTTATATGTAGCAGGAGCTCCGACCTGAAGTAATTGAGTTGCTGACCGGTCTTGAGTTCCAATCAACTTCTCCATATCTCCGAAACCAAACATTGACCCTTCGACAGCCTCAAGCCAACCTTCCCTCATCTGCTTCGTAGTCTGCATAATGTCGCCAGTTGCTGTAAGGATTTTTCCTTCAATAGCAAGGCGTTCTCTGGCGGCCGTGGTTATATCTTTTACAATTCCTCTTTGTTTCTCGTTTGCGCCAGTGGTAGCAATGACTCTTTGATTTACATCTGCGAGGAATCCTTCAAGGTCTGCATCTGCGAAATTCAGGTCTAGTTTTATTCCCGCTTTATTCCCAGCGGCTTGCATCAAATTGCCAGCCCGTTCAGACTGTTGAGTAAGTAATTGTAATTGTCTTTCTTGAAGAGCTACGGTTTCTTTTGTATATTTCCAAGTCCTAGCCATCCCCATATTCATATTTTCAGCAAGAGAAACTCGTTGCTTACTCATTGATATAGCTCGATCGTTATTATCGAGCATCGACTTTTCAGGACCCTGTATCTGCTGGATTTTTTGCTGGTTTAATTTATTCTCAGCTTCGTAAAGTAATTTTTTACCCTCTGCCAACGCTTCATATTGTTTTGCTAAAGCTTGGATATTGCTATCCATTGGGTTCTTGGCGAATAATTCAGCCTTTTTCTCCGCTATCGACTCCATCATTTGGTCAAGAGCTTCAAGCCCAGGAAGACCTGTCGCACTATCTATTATAGCCTTGTTAAAGGCTTCAACAGACTCTGTAGCTTTAGCTATTTGTGCATCGTATTCTTTTTCTAAAGCCACCATTTTGGCGATTTTACCAGGGTCTGTTTCTAAAGCTGCCTCTGCTGTATTGGCCGATTTTTTCGCATTTAATTCATCAATTTCGTCCATTCCTTTTTTAATTCCAGCTTTAGCATTCTCAACTTTTTCTTTTATTGCAGTATCATCAAGATTTATAAAGTTTTCTAATGCAGGAGCATTCCCACCTATCAATTCTCCCCTTCCGGCCATTGTTTTGAACAATGTTGCTTGCATTCTTTTTGCAGCTAATTCGACATTCATCTCTTGTACTTGAACAGCTTGCTCAAATGGCTTTCCAAAACCCTCCCTAAATAAACCTTCGCCCTGAAGTCGAGCAATCGATGCGGCCAATCCGTCAACTGTTTTATTTCCGATTTCAGATAGAGTCTCGTATTGGGCTATCTGTTTATCCATTGCCGTCATTACTTGAGTACTTTGCTCATATCTAGTTCTATCCATAGTAACTAGAGATTTAGTAATTTCTTCTACTTTTTTAGTCGCATCGGCAACATTCCCTTCATGACCTGCTATAAGTTTTATAGCTTCAGATCTTGCAAGAGTCCCTTTTCTGATCTCCTTCTCTGCAAGAGAAGTTCTTTCTGAGATGGTGAGGCCTTCTCCCATTTTTACAATGGACATTTGCCTTACTTTATTAATCCCCTCTTCTGTTTGAAGAAGTTTTTGGACCTCTTTCGCCCCACCCTCATAGGCTGTTGAAAAAAGTCCAGCCCCAGCAGCCATTTGTTCTGTTTGTTCTTTTCTTTGAGCTCTAAAATTGTATAAAGTGTCATCACTGCCAGCAGGCATATCTGGAGCATCGCCTGCGCCAGGAACCTTATTGTCATTCCGCCCGAGGTACATTGAGGTTCCAACAGTTCCTGCTGCAAAGGCAAGCTTTGCCGCTGTAGCATTTTTAGTAAGAAGGCCTACTCCAGCACCAGCGATTAAACCACCAGCTAGAGAAAGACCTCCCCGCATACCTCCATTGGCCGCAGCGGAGACTCCGCTTTCCCCCATCTCTCTCCGTCTTTGATATTCTTTCCAACCTGAATACCCGGCTGCCCCAACTCCTCCAGCAAGGGCAAGGCCTCCGACCCCCATCCCGAGAATTCTGCCTCCCGCCATGCCTGCTGCCGGGCCAGCAGGGCCGCCACCTGAACCTGCCCCTGCTGCTGCCCCGCTAAACCATCCCGCTAGGCCTCCAGCCTGCCTTATATTCATTGCGACGGCAACAGCCTTATATGTATTCGCGAGAGCTATGCCGCCCTTAATAGCCCCTGCTACAGGCAATGCTAATGCAGCAAAGCCAGCGACTGCATTTGCCAACCCAGAGTTCACCCCTCCCGACAATATGTCAGCCAGTTTTGTTAAAGCATAATTAATTCCTGTCAAAACAGGCTGAAGCTTTAATGAGAGGGCGACTTGGGCATCTTTCGCCCTTTGCTCAGCTTTTGCCATTCCCTGTTCAAAATCAAGGAATGGACTTCTTGAACTCGCACTGCGAGGCTCCATTGCTGCCATTACTTTTTCTATTTCAGCTCTAGTTGCTCCAGTTTGGGTAAGCAAAAGCCTTGTCTGAAGAGCCATCTTGTTTGCAGAGTCCCCCTGTCCCGCTGCAGCCGCAGCCCAGGCGGCTTGGACGCTTTCCATAATTTGAGGAACTTTACTCTGTAAATTAACCAAGCCTTCTAATGTCTTACTTATAACATCATCGCTGAATCCAACCCTTCCCCTTAATTCTTTTACCATCCCTGCGATAGCTTGAGCAGTGGGAGGGATTCCGAGATAAAGTTGTTTAATCTGATTGTTTAAATTTGAAAAGTCTTGTTGAGACATTTCGGTATTTACGCGTATATCTTGAAGGGCGGATTTTAATCCTCCTAATGTATCTCCGTATCTGGATGCTATCTTGTCGGATTCAAATAGAGAACGCTTGAATGCGAGATTTGCTTCTGTAAGAGATTTTAAACCAACCCCTCCGGCAATTCCAATACTCGCCAACTTCTTGATGTTGTTTGCTAATCCAGTTATTTTGTCCGCAGAAGCGACTACGATATCTCCAAAAGACATCGCAGCCATTTGCATTCCTTTATAGCGAATCTCCATGTCTCGGGCTTCTTTTGTTGCAGCCCTAACAGCAAACGCTAATTTATAGAACTCTCTTGCAGCATCTTTTGAAACCTTTCCGTCTATAGCTAGGCTCGCACCCAATGCTTTCGCTTTTTCTTTAAAGTCAGCCGTAGCCTTTCCGAGAGTAGTTGTGCTATTCTCAAAAGAATATTGTTCTTTTAATAATTGAGACAAAGAAGAACGGACGTGATCAATCGCCGAACTTACTTCTAACCATGGTTTTGATGTTTCTGACATATTTTTAGCTTAAGACTTTATTTTTGCTTGAGATGCCTTTGCTTAAGAGCATAGCTAAGGCAACGCTTATTGTTCCGATAAATTGAATACTAACAAACACACCTTCTTTGAATTTTTGTTCATTCTTCTCTTCTGGCTTTGGTGTCGGTTGTTCTTGATTAAGTTGAGCGGGGTCTAATTGTATTGGACGTCCATCAGGACCTATTTGGGTTCTTGCAGGTCCAACATCAGTATTTCTTGCTGGACTTACTCCCATATTTGGTCGTGTAGCAATGTTTGTCCCCGGCCCTGAAGGCAACATTTTTTGAGAACTCGGAGGTAATGCACCTTGAGAAGAATTGGGCAATTGATTATATCCTTGAAAAGATGGAAAATCAGACCAAGTAGGAGGGTTTTGCGGTTGATTCGCTCCCTGTCCTTGATTTTGGCCTTGATTTGAACCTTTTCCTTTGTAAAATTTTTGAGCATAATCTTGCTGATTGAAAGGGTCTAAATCATCATAATTATATTTTCCGCCGCTCCAGGCGGCTATCCTATTTAGAATATAATCTGTAGCCAAAGCCGTATTAGAAATTCTTAATGAACTTGCATAAGCAATAGCCTCTTTCGCTTGTAACATACTTTCTGGATAAACCAATTTTTGCTTAAAGGCCTCTTCAAGCTGTTTAGGTTTAGAAAGTAACCAAGGATTAGAAAGAAGATATTTAAACCCTTCTCTTTCTGCTAATTTCGGATTTGAACTTAAATCCCCCTTAATTTTTTCAATAGCTTTGGGTCCTAAACCTTCCCAAATTTCCATGGCCTTTTCGGAACTAAAGCTTGAGCTTATGTTTCCATCTGACTTTATTTTTTGGAGTTTTTCAAAAAAATCATATTTACTCCAACCAGCCCAAGATTTGTCAAGATCGCCGAATAAATCTGACAAACTATCTTTTAGATTTATTCCGTTTATCCCCTTGGCCTTTGATTCTACCATAGCGAGGATTTGGGTTGCGGCATTTGCAAAAGTATTGAGCCTTCCTTCATTGAAAGTTTTTGAAACGGCTATGGTCGTTCCTACAAGGCTTGATATCCCCATCATATATTCTTTGGCTTTTTGCTTTCCTCCATCAAAGTCCTCAAATTGAATATTTGCATTTGACCTAAATCCATCAAATTTCCCAATTCCAGTTGAGACTCCTCTTTGCCATACAGACTCAATATCCCCTTGAGATGCTTCTGTAGCGGTAGGGTTGTTTAAGATATCACTTGTAAGGTTGTTTAATTCAGAAAGTTTTCCTATAGTACTCCAATTAGGAATCGATTGAGACATAAATCCAGTATATATTTTCCACTGTGTTTTTACTGCGTTAGGTGAAATAGATTTTGTACCAGAACCAATTAGACAGAAAAGGAAAGAAGCTGACGAGACAAAGACTTCAAATTTTTTCTTACTTGTTCCGTTCGCTTGGGCAAGTTTTTTAATTTCATCCTCTAACGACATCATGGTCTCTTGAGCCTTTTGGGTTCCAAGAACGCTATTTTCTTCATCGACGGAATATTTTTGTCTGTTTCTTAGTATAATATCTGAGAAGAGATTTAATCCTTCATAAACAGAGTCTTCATAATTACCTTCTGGGTCTGATTGCTTTGATTTATTTTCCTGCATTAAATATGGCAATTTTGAAAAGGCCGGGATTTGAGTCCACGCTGGAAATCTCTTATTCAACCTAAGTACATACTGTTCGCATAATTTTTCAAGAGCCCCTTCATCTATTGAAGAGCATTCTGAATCTGAAATAAACAGAAGGAACGATACCCATTCTGTAAAATTAACAACTTCATCCAGTTCCATTCCGTATTTGTATAAAGAAAGAACTGTTTTGACATTATTTTCATTTGCCTGCATTTTCGCAGTGGCAGTTTGAATTCCGTTCTGATAATTATCGCAGTTGTACTTTATAGTTCTGAATTTTATAACACTTTCTAAGAAACGATTTTTCCCAGCCGCAATACCTAATTGATAAAGCTTGTTAAAATGTTCAGGACTATTTTTGTCGTATTCGTTAGAAAAAGAATTTTTGACATCTGAAAGGTTTTCTATAGCAGCAGAAACCTCTGCTTGGTTTCCGAAGTTCAGATTTTTAAGGTCTGGTTTATAGTCCGTTTTATCCTTGGGTTTTTTGGATTCTGTTTTAGAATCTTCTGCTACCCTTTTTGAAATCGTTTTAGTAAGCCACCTCAAGGTATCCTTTGAATTTGGGATTCCTTTTTGAACATTGCCATAGATAGCTTTTTCGACAGTCTCAAGATATTGAACGATATCTGGTGCTAATAAAGCTCTAATTGCTTCTTTCGCAGGGTAAAATATGTCATTGTATTCTGGAGAATTTACAGACTGCAGAAGTTCAAGGACATTTCTCCAACGTAAAACATTGTTTTTGTATTTTTTAATTGCGTCTTCTAAAGACTCGACGCCCTCTTCTAATTTAGGAAGCGGGTTTGATGCTGTAGCGCTCGCAGCCATTGAAACGATCTCTTCTAGATTGATAGAGGCTGGTATTCTATCTATGATATTATCCAGGGACTTTTTAAAGTTGTCTTTCAGTAGGAGAATTGCATCTGCTATCTTTTCATTTCCGACCTGTTTAATAAAATCGGCTCTGGCTTGGCTTTCATTATTTGGTAGGGAATAGAGGTCTAGAACAGCCTGCATAGCTGGCGTCTCTGGGATCTGGTACTTGTCTCTTTTATTGATTAAGACATCTCTCCAGTCTATCCCCGGGGTTGTCTGGGCTAGAGATAAAAGGCCTTGGTATTCTTGATATTTGTAGATCTGCATATTGTGTTTCCGTAACGAAGAGTGGATCATATAATTCTTCAACAGAACTACTTGAAAAACCTAGATGAATTTACAAGTTGACGGACTTATTCATATATGATAGCTTCAAACAGAAATGAGAATACTATGAAAACTTCAATAGAAACGAAATTTGGGCTTACAGTAATGTCTGTGATCTGCTACGCTTTATTTATGTATCTCGGATATCTGACGGTTATGAAGTTTGACCCGTTTGGAGAATTTGAGATATTTGAAAAAACATACCTTTTTAGCTGTCTCGCCTATGGAGGCATTTTAGCATTTGAACTTATTCATCTTTATTGCGACCAATGGAATCCAGATTGGATTGTAAAAACAGCCATAATTGGGCTTTTGATATTCCCATTCCTTATGGCTGTCTTTTGCTATTTCGGAATTTTAATCCTAATAGGCGTATTTATTTGGGTTGGTGTTGCTAAACTACTTTAGAAAGCCATCCCAACTTTATCCATAAGTTTTGCAATCAAAGCCCTTGCTATCTCGACCTTGAGAGTCCCAATAGCAGTTGCGGTAAGAGGGAGGTCTTTCCCTTTCGAGTCCTTTACATCCCATTCTCTTGCCAATCCGATGAGCAATGCCTGTTGCATTGCAAAAAGGTCTAATGTAAGCCCACCGTCTGTTGCTGGCCTCATACTGGACTGAAGGATTCTTTGGCTTGTTTGGTAATCAGGAACTGCAAACTTAACTGTTAATGCCTGGGAGCCATCTTCTTCTTTTTCAAGAATCTCAACCTTGTCTTCAGCCCCAAGTTTGTAATCAACCTTGATTTCAATTCGCTCTTTTTCGTCTACAAATATTCCGCTCATTTTTTTGTCCTCTATTTATGTTTCTTACCAGATCTTCCAGTTCTTTCCCCAGTATTGACCCCAGGTTGTGAACTTCTGTTTGTTAACGATTCTTCGCTTCTTTCCATTTGCTTCATAGCTACCATAATTCTTTGAAGTCTTCCGTATTCTATATTGTCAACATCTTCTGGACTCCATCCAAAACGGTCAAAAAGACTTATTTCTATCAGTTCTGGTGGCGGGGGATGGTTTATTATTGTTTTGCCAGCTTGGCTTTTAACGTACCTGTCCACCGCCATTATCAGTTTTTTTGGTCGTCAGAATCCATATAAACCTTACGGTCATATTCATTAAGCACATTTTCTGCAACCAACGGGTGAAGAGACATAATTCTTTCTTCTCTTAACGGAACGGGATTTCCGTCTTTGTCTTTAGCATCCCATTCTGCGAGAAGTTTTACGAGTTTCTTTTCTCTGTATGTAGCCCAATCAGTATCATCTGATTGAGTAATGATATTACTAACCTTTGACTCTCTAAGAAGGTCATTATAAATCTTCCATGTCATTGGTTTCATCTTAAAAACCGATTTTGTGAATGATTTCTGGTCTTCTTCTTTTATCTTAGAAAGGTCAGTCTCTACCTTAATGGAATTCCCTGATTTTGACAACCGATGATAAATAACTACATCTATCATCTGTTTTGGTTCTATAAACATACGAATCTCCTGTTTTCTTATTAATAAAGCGAATGGTATAACTAAACACGGTTATGTGATAATTATGGACTACGCCGCTAATTTATTATACAAGAGTTTTCGCTTGAATTTCCAAGAAACGGAAATTAACAAGCAAGAACAGTAAAGTTGTATGTATAGATTCCAGGGCCTGTAGTGGCGCTGGCTTCTGCACGTTGAATGGCTGCAACGCCTGCAAAAGCAGGGCCGCCTCCGCATTTATTTCCGAAGGACAAATTAACGCCGCCAGTGTCTTGAGCACAATTTTTGATACTTGCGGTTCCCTCTCCAGGGTCTCCATCGGCATAGTAAGAAAGAGAGCCTGTAATTTCCTTAAATCCACCAAGAACAGTAAACGCATTCATGTCGTTCTGGTCTAATGCGTATAGCCTTTCAAGGTTATTATTAACATTTAAAGACATTGCCTGAAGGACTCCATCTCCAGCTCCAGAACCAGCACATTGGTCCCAAGTTACGAGAACTACGCAACCCGTGCCCGCGCCCGCGCCGCCGCCTCCGCCGTCCCAGCCAGCGCCTAGAAAATCTATTGAAAATTGAGCAACTTCTCCAGCAGTAACGCTAACTTCCATAGTGTTGATATGGACGCCATTAAATGACCTTCCGCCGCCGTCAATATACGAAATAGCTACCGTCATACCTCCTACTGGATTTGGTAAGTCATTTGTTCTTGATGTAGCATCATCCCAAATGGTTCCCATTCCTTGAGCTAAAGGACCTGTGCAGTTTCCGCCGACTTCGACCTTACTCCAGTTCCAAACTCTTTTGATAACATTACCCTGGACAACATCCGGAGCATTAATCTGTTGTATAGGATTAAGACTGGAGCCAGTTAAATATACCTGTGTTCCGTTAATCGTTGCGCTTCCCATATATCCCATGCGTGCCATAATCAGCCTCCTTTTTAATCCTTATGCAAAATTCATAGCGTCAAGTCCGCCATCACCTTCAATCATGTTTAAAATGTGGTCTTCAATAGCCTCAGTCATTGAAGCATAATCTGTCGCTGTAATTCCATCGTGTTGAGTTGTTCCTCTTACGAGGTCGCTTAATTCCCGAATGATTTTGGGATTAATAGAGGTTCCATCAAGTTTTTTAGCCGTAGTTGCTACTTTGATGAAGTAATCCTGGACAGCATCAGGATCACTCTGGATGACCGCAGCTTCTAGCGTTACTGCGGCAGTCTTCGTTTTTTTTGTAATCGGGTCAAAAATTGTTACATTTGCCATTGTCAGTCTCCTTAATCTCTGTCTATTATTTCGTTAAGATTTTTAACTTTCCTACTACATTCTAAAAATATTTCAAAAATACCTTATTATTATTCCTAGCCTTTTTAAGATTCCCTTTATCTTCAGTAAATTGTGCCTCCAAGTCCTACCTGAGGGAATGGAATAAGTCTGGTTTCTTTTCCAAACCAAGACAATTTCGCAGCTTTCAACATAAAACTACCCTTAGCGACATCGCCATATTCAACAGTATCTACTCTGCTGTCATACATCCATCTTTCCTTTTTACGAAGGACAGCCTTGTCAGACACCTTGATGTGATAAGGGAACGTACAATTTAGATATACTTGGTATGCATCTCCTCCAAATGAGCTAGATGACGAAAGAGGGCTTTCTTCTAAGGAACTTGTTGAACTGCTTAAATTGTCGCTAACGCTGCTTTTTGAACTTGATGATGATGAATTTACAAGAGACGAACTCGAAGATAAAGAAAGAGAAGATATTGATTCTGAAGATTCAGAAGACTCGGTGATTCCGCTTCTGCTTGATGTGGAAATGTCAAAACTTACGCAAGATGTGCTAGATGAAGAGGACGATTCTGAACCTCCATGCAAAATAGAGATTAGTTGGCATGTATTGAAATTGTCTTGAACTTCATAGCATTCTCGTTCGTCTGGTTGCCATTCATCAGCTTCATCTTTTGATATAAACACCCATTGGTCTCCAATACAGGCGTCCGCAACAAGCGGAACTTCTTTAATGGTTAAATCTAAATGGATATTTCTTATTAAGAGGTCTTCAATTACATCTGCGTAACAGTTGCAGACCCTTTCAGACCTATCTTCGTCTGTTTCTTTTCCAGAGCCGGCAACCTTTACATAGACCATTATCGCAAGGCGATATTCATAGCTGCTAACTCCTCCCAATGCAAGCCATTCAGAACTTTTTCGTTCAGCAGCAACGCAAACAGCAACTTCATTAAAAGTTAAAGCTTCCCTATCTCCATAATAAATGTCTTTTGGCTCTAAAACAGTATATTGGATTGCTTTTTGTATTCTAGCATTATCTGAAAGACTGAAGGATTTACCTAAAGGATTTTTCAGGACTAATGTATTCGTTTTTGTAGGGTCTGAAGCTACGGTATGAAATTCAACCCCTTCTCTTAAGCCAGTATCGCTATTCCAAACCGAGTTATCATCAAAAATAATGATTTGTTCATCCGCCTTAAACCTTATGGCGTTATCAACTATCAATTGTTTATCGCCGGCATTCGCATCTTCTTCCAATTTCGTATGAGCTATCAGATATTTAGACAAAAGCCCCCGCATCCCGTCTATAAGGGGTTCAACGCGAGCCTGTCTTTTAAGGTCTATCGTCATTTCAAACCTATCTTTCCTTCAAAGCTTTTCAGAATTTCTGATTTTTTTCTAAAATCAATATCTGTAGAGGCCTTAATTGCATCTTCTTTATTTTTCCAAACTTGAGGATGAAGGATTACCGTTTCGTTAGCTTTTACTCCTTCATCGTTTAGTTTTTCTGAAGTTTTTTCAGCCTCTCTTGTTAAATTGAGAATCATATTTGTAAACGCATTAGGCATTTTTAATTTTCCTTACCTCTACCTGGTTGAGGTTCGTGAGCAGGGGAGGCCCATGAGTCTCTCATACTTAGCCTACTGAATCTATAGCCAGTATGGTCTTGGCCTTGTAGCTTTATAATTCCCATAATAAGGTCATCCATGTCTGTTGATGCTAATGTTCTCTGCAGTTTACCGAAAGAAGTTTCATTAGGGGCTTGGTCAGCCACAAAAATCTTATCAATAATGTTTGATACTGCATATCTCGCACACATTAATGGAATCGGGTCAGGATATTCAACCAAACTTATCCTCGGGTTTGCAGACATAGGATATCCCCTTTCGGATTTTCGTTCTAGTTTAATCTGATTTATGTGTACAGGGTCGTCATAAACAGCCTTTACAGAATATAAATCGCTTCCGCTATCATCTCCTATCCGGACTAAAGAGCCTTGGGTAAATGCCCCTCCATCAGAAGTTATTACAATGTCGCTTCCAGATCTGAGCTCTTGAGGTAGATCTTGTTCAACAGTTTTTATGCGCCGTAAAGGCATAGAATAGATAGTTCTCAATCTAGAATCTATATATTGAGATGCAAAATTTATATAGCGACTTACTGTTTCGGTTGTAATGTCATGAGCTTTGCCCTGTTGTTGAATAACATCTTGACCAGCAAGAGTGTTTTCTCCAATGGTCATAGCCTTTGGTAAAAGTCTTTTAACATCATCTATTGTACAGTAGTTAGCCATTTTATTATCTCCGTTCTATTGAGCCGCCAAACACGCCCCTCTTGAAACGGCATAGAATGGCGTCTTCGATATAGAAACCTCTTTAACTTCAAAAGGCATTTCAAGCTTATCTAATACATTCTTCAATCTGACGGTAAACCCCTTTGGCATTGATGTCCCGCCAGCATTCATTATGACAATAGGTCCGTCAAATTTCGTCCCGCTTTCAACAAAGGCCTTAATCAGTCCTTTTCCGATTCTATTAAGAACCTCATCGTAAAAAATAGAAAGAGCCTTAAGAGTCCTATCAGACTCATTGACAGTTTCTAGGTTTAATTGACGTTCCTTAATTTTTATGATTTGAGATGTTTGTTTTCCAGTAACTTTTGCAACTTGCTGGTCAATATAGTCGCCGCATCTTGTATTACTTATTATGGCTACTGGTTTTCCCTTCAAAACTGCTGCCGCATTGGCCATTCCAGCTCCC